>Ga0325401_1002154_pt1 | contig 17298 bp, 9 predicted proteins | sample PopdelMetagenome_FD_205666 | JGI IMG/M metagenome (GOLD analysis project Ga0325401, IMG submission 205666) | Populus deltoides microbial communities from Bellville, Georgia, United States - Xylem-PdKOR-R2 | ecosystem: Host-associated > Plants > Phyllosphere > Stem > Wood/Secondary xylem | place...
ATTTTGCAATTATTTTTTATTTTCATATAATTACTTATAATTACATTGGAACAAAAACTAATACCCATAAACATTGTCTTAGATTGATATATTACTAGTGAAGGTTCTAAATCTTAGGTCCACATATTAATTAATCCTGTCCTAGCTAATTCTTGACCAATTTAAAGGAAACTTGCATGCAATTAGGTGCAAATTTTAATAATGAGAACCACTAAGATTACCATTGTCGTTTTTGTTAATTCGTAGCATGTTTTTAGATCAGTCAAATTCTAGCTCTAGAAGCATTCCCATGACTAATCGAGAATCAAAATAAATCCTGAAAAGAACTGTCGAGCAATCAACAGGCGTTGATGAGGATCAAATTGATAATGCTGTAAGTTGTCTCCATGCATCAGTGAGAGCAATATTCGTACGTTGAAGTGAAAGGGCAGTGGACCTTAAGAAAGAGATCCAAAGAATCCAACCACGTAGAGGATAACCCTAGTTTGGCGGTGAAGACAAGCTACTTTCCTTCTCCAGGGACGGCCTATGCAACTTATTTCATATATATGGTCACATTCCCTTGAAATGATCTCAAACGAGGGCTTTGTTTTCTTTCTTCACGCGTTGATCTCAAACGCAAAAGCAAACCCTTCAACCGAAAGGTGACAAAAATACAAATATTATTGTCCTTCAGGCAGAAGTGCTCTCTGTCGAGTTTTCTTTCATCAAATTATCCAGCTTGGACAGGAATGCATAGCGCATCTTGTCATGCATGTCTTGCGTGGAAATATATTAATCGTCAATACTCCCAACTTGCACAATGAGGCCTGTTCTATGGTATATATACTTCTCTAAAAAATGCTCGTCCTAAATAATTCATAGCTCTTAGCTATGCCAGAGACATGTATTTCATCTCAGTTTCCAGACGTACTCTTTTGATATTTTATTAGTTTGTCCCAGGCGAGGGAGACTGACATGCATGTTTTCTTTCTTGTTTTATTTCTTCGACATTATCAGTGTACTGAACTCTGTCTCTCTCTTAACATTTATGGGAGAACTACAAGCAATTTTGAAAATAAATTTGCAAAATTACATGGAAGAGGAGCAACCAATAAATTATGAGGGGAATCTACAAGCAACCGCTCAACCTCCCCCAGGAAAGTCCCAGAGAATATGATCGAATATATAGATTGGCATTAATTATCTCACCGTTACAATATAATGAAGTGCGGAAAACTTCAAATAGAAATGGATTTTCCTAGCTAATAAGCTTCGGTTCTTTGTTAAACTTGCAAAACAAGTCTCTTGTATATCTAAGTTAATTTTGAGTGATTATTGATTTAAGGATAAGCTAGTAAACATTATGAAAAGAAGTTTTCTTTCCTTTCCGAATAGTTTTTAAGATCCCGAGCTCTCCCTCACTTTTCTCTCACGATTAATTCTTACAGAAATTTTTTACGGCTCACCTTTTCTAAAATGATAGTCTGAGGCGGCAAGGCAAGTGGTTGTGCTTTTTCAAGAATTCGATCAGAGGCAATAAGACATATGATTATGTTGAAAATATTCTCATGTTTAAAGAACAGTGCTTGATTCACCGCGTTTCTCCTCCAATAAAAGTGTTGGCGTGAAGACAAGTAGAATTTATGAGATTGTGTATGTGAAAATAAAAAGATCAGTTGGAGAAAATATGTATGAAAATATGCATGAAAATATGCAAAATAAAATAAAGAAATACACAAAAAAGATCCAGGACTAGCCACATTTGCGCCCGAATAATTAGTGCCTAACTACCTAGGTTGACCAGGCAAGTAGGCATTGTGCTCATTTGGGCTCAATCTATTTGAGCTGGATTAGGTCTTTTAGCTCTTTTCTTTTCACCTTGGCACGTCATTTGTGTAACATCCATGTTTTGACCATCGGACCTAAACTCAAGTATAGCTCAAACCCAAAAACTTAACATAATCTATGTATTTAAAGAGAATTTTGCTAGAAAATTAATTTACCTTTGTTCTCTTTTTCTCTCCCCTACTGTAACTTTTTCTCTCAAATATACCAAGAATTAAGATTTATTTAAACTTAAACTTTTGGGTTTCGAGAAGGGTTGAAGAAGCAAGTGATTCCTTCTTTTATTGTTTTCAAGAAGGAAAATGATGGTTGAAGGATTAAAAAAGAGTTTAAGATTTTTATATGATTTGATAATTGAATGATTTAAGATATTTAATTGATGTTTTAGGATGTTAGTTGGCTTACAACGAACTACTTAGATTACTGGAATTATGAGTTTTGGAAGAATAAGTTGTTTATTCTTAGATCTGCAGATTTAAAAACTGGTGGATTCGGATTCTGAAAATCCCAATTAACTGGTCGATTGATTGGTCTGAATTAGCAATTAATTCGCTTGATATTGTCGATCGACAATTGACTATGATAACAGTCAACCGGTTGACCCAACAATAGGGGTTAATCAGGACTGTTAGATTCAATTAGTTTGAGGTATGTTTGGGATCGATCGGGTGAATCAGTTCATCTTTATAATTTTGTTTTAGTCTTTAAGCTTAAGGTTGTAATCTTTTATGTTATTTTCTTTGAGTCATTTTGAGTGTTTCTCTGTATCTGTATAGGTGTTGCTGACGCTTCTATTAGCGATCCTCAGTTTTGTATATATTTTTCTTTTGCTCTATTTTTCGGGTGAGTGAAATGTCTTTTAATATGAATGTAATATAAATAATTTATGTATGTTGATTAGATAATGAGTACATCTGATTATTTCTTGAATAATTAGATATGTTGTTGCTTTATTTTTTGAGTACTCATATATTCTTGAAATCATATTCGTATTCTGTTGAATCAAATTATATTTGATATGACATTTATTTGCTTTGATAATTATGTGAATATTTATTATGTCTTGATATCAGTATGTTTATTAGTAACTCTAGGCTAATGAAGAGTAATTAGTCTATATGCTCATAGTATTATGTATACCTAGCTAGTGAGAGAGACATCAACTTATGATGACTGATCCTCTTACAATTATCAGGGCTGCAAACCTCGTCTATTATTGGAACCTTAGGGTTTTGACTTTTATCTAAGCCTATGACTGTGTGTGATCTCTGACATGCATTCCATTACCATATGCTATTATGTTTAATGTACGTGTATGTGTGTGTGGATTTGTTTCAATCTTTATACTTATAAATAGCTAAAATATATATTAAATGGTATTCTCTCATTGAATTGGTTGAACTCATCCCTTCATTTTAATATTATTTCAGGTTTTTTAACTTCCATTAACAGGTTGAACTTGGATTGAGAGTTCCTGCTACTTTGTTTGTTGGTATGCATTACTCGTTTCTGCATGGCTTTTTTTATTCTTTATGATTTGATGTCTTAGACGCTCTACTATTACAATATTTTTCATTCAGGGTTAGATTTTTATTTCAAAGATTGGATTTTATTTAATGTAGTAAGTATTATTATAAATTTTTTTATTAGTTTTTAGGAATATTTGAAAGATTACAAAATGTTACGTGAATTTTATATATATTTGTTTCATCATATGTATATTCTAAGACTTAGCGTAGGTCTCGTGGCACCTCTCTTGTGTTGCCTGTCATGGACTCGAGATTAAGGTCATGACAATTCACCCCTCAAGCCTTTCAAAAAAATATATTTGAAAGGCTTAACTTAGATGAAAAAAGAGAAAAACAAAAACAAAATTTGAAAGGCTTAACTTAGATGAAAAAAGAGAAAAACAAAAACAAAAACTTACAGATGTTATCTATTTTTGTATTTGTTCATGCAAATTTTGTCAATATTCTTGAAGGAAAATCCTTGATCCTTTTAGAAAAAGTTAGTTATAGTACCTCGGGATAATGGTCAAGGGGAACTGGAGACACGTATGAAGACTTAATGGAGATTTTTCGGAAGTCATAAAAAATACATTGTAACGGCGACCTAGAGACACATGCAGAGTTATTGGAGATTTGTTAGGAGTCATGGAGACTATGTGGGGGAGTAGTTTTCATGGAGATTTTTTGTGGAGACTAAATAGATTTTCAATGAGAAATTTCATGGAGAAACAATACCATTTTATTGAAAAATTCAAAAGATGGTGATACAATCTTTTAGAGATAATTGAGGATTATTTGATCTTAGGCAGCGTTTCAAACCTAAATGCACAATTTTCTTTTCCTAGTTCTGTTTTCTTTTTTTCCCACAAACTGGTGGAGGTAACCCCTACCTATCAATTGTTCTATCTCTTTCTTGAGCGTATGACACTCCTTGATATCATGCCTATTGTCACAATGAAATAGACAAAACTTAGTTGGATTCCTTATGTTTGCATTGCCTTTTATGAGAGAAGGATATCATTCAAATTCTTTCCCTTGGATAACATATAACACCTCAGCTAGTATGGTGGTCAAAGTTATAGTTATAAGCTCAAGGAATGTCAGGTGATTATGAATATTCCATTTATGCTTTTTCTATATGTTCTTGTTAAGGATTGATGGTATGGTGGAGACTCTGCTAAAGTGTGAAGATATAGATGATCTTTTCTAGTGATGCTAACTTGTTTTACCTTAATGTAATTTTTCATCGCATGTTTGAAGTTGAGGAGATTTTTATCAAAAGAGTGTATAACCTCTCCTATAAGGAATATTCATAGACTCCACTAATGAGGGCTTTTGTCATAATGTGTTCAGGAAGCTTTTTCACGCTAAGCATTTCTTCATTGAACATTTGGAGATAAGCACTAGTGCCTTCATCTTCTCACTATGTAATGGTGAAGAGCTCTATAATACTCTTTTTGGTATGGATATATGTGCTAAAATAAGAGATGAGTTTAGAGATGAGATCTCAAAACTAGGGAATAAAGTCAGGCTCTAAGTTATGACATCATGTACGTGTAGATCCACAAAGCATTGTTAGAAGAATCTTGCACATATCATCAATGTCTTATGTGACAAGCTCTAAAATGCTTCTCACATTTTATATATACTCTCGAGGGTTTGTGAATCCCTCGTAATTATTTAGACTAGCTTTCATAAAGACACGGTCTCTAAAAATTCAAGTGCGAAGGATTTTGTGAAATAGTAGAGATTCTCTTATTAGGTTGTGTTTTTACTAACAAACTCATAGAGTCATGGAGCTTGTCTCATGCCTAGTTCCTTTTCTAGTGCATGAGTGAGATGGTGGAGATCGATGGTGACTAGATCATTTTGAGCAGATCGTGTAAGAGCGATGGGTGTAGCTCTTTTGAAATGCAAGAGTGTGGGCGTTACTTGCTTTCATGTCATTCTGCCATGTCTCTTCCTAGAATTCGAGTTATCGTTGCACACTCGTTATAACATTCATGAGAGCTTGTTCTTGTTGTTGTATGAAGGGCAAAGCGAGAAGATACAATTGCATCACTATGATAACTTTGCTGAGTAATTGTATATGGCTGCAGATTTGTTGGAGACTTGGAGTGGAGAGATCAATCACTCTCTCTTGTACAGGAGTCTCGTCAACCAAGGAAAGAGTTTTTAGTAAATGGTGAAATGGAATGAACTTGCTTTTTATTCTAGCTCTCACATACGGTGCAACTGATGAAGTCTTGAAAAACTTCCAATAGAAATGGACTTTCCTAGCTGACGAGCTTTTGGCCTTTACTAACCCTGCAAAACAAGTACCTTATGGGACGAGAGACACTCCGAAGCTTAAGTCAATTTTAAGTCTTTGTTGATTTAAGGATAAGCAGATAAAAATTATGAAAATAAGTTTTCTTCCTCTTTTGGATAGTTTTTAAGACTATGAGGTCTCCCTCACCTGTTTCTGATGATTGATTCTTATAGAGATTTTATACGGCTCATATTTTCCAAGATGATATTTCTAGACAACAATGCAAGTGGTTCTGCTTTTCTAAGAATACATTCATAAATGGTAAAACATGTGGTTATGTTGAAAAAAAATCTCATAATGAGCTTTGGTTGGTTTAGAACAGTGAGTGTCTGGTTCATCATGTTTCTTGTCTAATAAAAGTGTTAGCGTGATGAGTCCGTTTGGGAATGCGGTTGAACCGCGTTCCCTCAAATTTCAATTTTTTTGGCTAAAAAATATATTTTCTTATGTTTTCAAATCGTTTTGATGTGCTAATCTCAAAAATAATTTTTTTAAAAAACAATTATTTTAATGCATTGATAAGTGAAAAGCACTTTGAATCACAACCATTACCACAATCACAAACATGCAAGAATGTGTGCAAAAGAAAGCAAAAGAATTCATGAGATTATGTATAGAAAAATATAAAAAGATACTTTCACAGTAACAAAAAAAATAAGAGAGTATATATATAAAAATATAAAAAGAAATAAAAAAAAAAATCCGAGTTTTTTTCGTAGCTGGGTTGCCCGAAGGCATGTCCAATTGCTTGGACCGACTAGGCGAGCAACCCAGCTTGCCTAGCTGACCCAGGCAGCGATTAAGCCTTTTGGTTTTATTTTTATTATCTGTTTGCTTGTCACATCACAATATATACAAGGCTTCGAAACAAATTTAATTACTTTCGTACATAAGACTTATTTAATTATTATTATTATTATTATTAACAAATAAACTAAAATATTTAAAGAAAACATTGTTCATCTACTGCAAATAAAAAAAGGTATAATAGCTTTCATTTTAAAGAGCATAGAAAATGGTTAACTTTGAATATTTTAAAATTAACTAACTTATATTATTATTATTATTATTACTACATACATGATAATTAACTAATATTTAATTACATAATTAATAACCTTAGATATTTTAAAATTAACTAACCTCAATTATTTTATTTTAAGTATATTAGCTCTTGGAATCTTAATTAAATTATCCAGTGGTTTTATTTACTTAAAAAACTATGTAATGTTTGATTATTGGTTTTTTTTACTTATTTTTTTAAAATAAATATTTAATTTCTTAAAAATTAAATTTTTTTAACCCATGAATTTAATATATTTTTTAGTTTAAATAGTTTTCCTAAATAAATCACAATAATTCATTGATACAGATTTTAGTTTAATGTGTTTATTCATCTGTAGCAAAGAGGCTCTACAGTCGACACAACTTTCTTGCGTGATCTTTTTGGGCCATAACCCGACCTAAAGCATTGGTTTAATTCATCTAATCTAGAGAGATTCGAGGCCTGGTTTGGGCCTTTCATAGCCCAACAAAACAAAAGGAAGTTAGGAAATCATCCTCCACGTCATCATCCAATAATACGGGAGGAGAAGGCTGATCTTCAAACGTGTCAAAATCCGAAAATCTCTGAGGCATCTCCACCCTCCACGTGTCCACGAAGAACCGCCATTCAATCCCTACAAACCTACAAAACGCACAAAATGAGCGTCTCAAAGAATCTACTTCCTCTTCTTATCAAAGCCAAAAGATGTTGAGACAACTGGCATCCAAGAGATTGTTCTCCCAAAGAACTCAGATCCTGCCACGCTTCTATCACGAGAAGGTGATTGATCACTTCAACAATCCTCGCAACGTTGGTTCTTTTGACAAGACAGATCCGACGGTGGGTACTGGGCTTGTCGGCGCACCTGCCTGTGGTGATGTGATGAAGCTGCAGATTAAGGTGGATGATACAACTGGTGAGATTATAGATGCTCGATTCAAAACCTTCGGTTGTGGCTCCGCTATTGCTTCCTCCTCTGTTGGTATGTTTCTCATTTTACTTCCAATTTCTATTTTTGGTTCTGTTTATTTTCTTGTCGAATTTCTAGGGCTTTTATTAATTTATTATGCTGAATGTTAATTCATTTATTGATTTATTCATAGATGTGAATATGAGGTGCTGATTTTTGTGTTGTTTTTCCAGCTACTGAATGGGTGAAAGGGAAACAAATGGAGGAAGTTATGACCATCAAGAACACGTGAGTTTTTATATATATATATATATAATTTTTTGTTATTGCGTGCTTTTAATTATTAACAATAATTGCCTGGGTGGGTTCTAACGTTTTAGTTTAGGGGAAAATATCTTCTGAGTGGTTGTTTTCTTATAGTAGTAACAATTTTGTGCGTGCTTAGATTGTTGTTGTGATTTTTTATTTTTTATATATATTTAGTGCGAATTTAATGGAATCTCCTAGAGGACAACATATATACCAAACCGTGGAAGTGAGTGTGAGCATAAAAAATTGCGAAAAGCTATCATCACTTGTAAGATTAGACTCCATCATCGTCAACTTTGTATAGGGAACTTTGAGGACTACTGGATTTGTACAGAGTCCATAGTTTTTGAGTCTAGCCCTGTTTTCATATGGTATAGTATATGACTTGTAGAGCATGGCTGACATTTGGAGATGGTGGATGCTGAAGTGAGAATCGGTATTGAATATAATGTGCATTGGTTCTGCCGATGTCTTCGCATAATTTTCAGTATACTTTGGCTCTACCTTTAAGCTCAGTTATTGCAGCATACAAGCTTGTACTGGTTTGATTTTAAATCAAGAGTTGTATATTTTCGAGGTTTGTAGAGTTATTTTGAGGGTACCAGATTGTGCAATTTCTTATCCAAAGGATGATAGTTTTATGGACCCACTTTTTCCACATCATCTGAAATTTGGCCTTTGCTGAAGGTTAGGGAATTATGATTAGAACACATCAGACCACTTCAGCGATACAAAATTGCTTTAAAAAAATGTGGAAGATGGAAGATTGAATTGCACCGTCACAATTGAAATGTTGTTTACCAACAACTTACGATTCTTCATACAATTCAAGTGGCATCATGTAGGCTGAACTTGTCTTATCAAGCAAGACTACTTGTGCATTATTATCCCTTGAATATTCATGACCGAAGTTAAACCATTTTTGACATTATCCTTGATTGGAAGCGTAAAGAGATCAGTAATAAATGTCATTTTGTGCACTTATGACTGGGAATATTCATAGTTGGTAATCAATTAGTGGGTTTAAAAGGCATTGAATCTGAAAAAAGAAATGTCGTGGTCATCTTTCCCTGGTCATAATCCAATGCAGGTATTCTTGCAAGACATGATGAGGATTGTATGATGCTCTCATCATGTGCTTGTTTGTGCTGTCAATTTCTTTGAATGAATTTTATGATTTAGCTATGAGAAGAGGTTCATAGTAGATTTTTACGTTATTGTTTTTCTGGAATATTATTATAGTATTTGGCATGGTCTTATTTCCTTGACAAACAGGACTCAGTTTATTTTCATTTTGTTTTTGGTTAACCAGATTGCTATTCTGATCTTATGAACTAAACTAGAGAGAGTCTTGATCCTTTATTGTATCAGATCTTAGGTGCTTTCTGTTTGTGAACAATAGAAAGCACTCCTTTTCTTTTTATATCTTTGAATTTACTCAAAGTACATGTGCATGAGTGAATGGTTCTGTCTCCTCTTTGGTGCGAGTTTGGGCAGCTGAAGAATGCTCTTCTCCTCTTTTTTCTCCTCCTAATTCTTCTCTTCTCTTTTGTTTTGTTTTGTTCTTCATTCTTTTCTGGAAAAAAGCCTTTCTTTTCATTCTATAATCACAACTCTCTTTTTTATGACCTTATACAAATGCATAAAATGACATGCACAACTGCACTCACACACCAAATCACTAATGTAAACAATACCACATTGACCAATGGAAGTGTATAGATGGAAACATGAGATGGCCTTTCTACAGTGAGTTTGAAGGAGGAAAGAAGGAACTTATACTTGACGCATGCATGACATGTTAAATCATTATGGATTTCACAATCGAAATAATAGACTTTGGGTGTTTTGGTCTTAGAAAATTTAGGGGGCCTCGTATGTTAGAGACAGAGAGGGACCAATTCCATGAAGGAAGAGAAAAATTATAGATGTACACTAGTTGTTGATAATTTTAGGTTGAATGTCTTGTGTGTTGTCATTGCATCCATGTCAATGTAATAGGTAAAAGGGTAGCAGCAGGTAGGGAATGAAACGACATTAGTCTTTCCATTTCTTGTTATAAAATTGTAACTACTGGTTTTTATAGTTGTTGATAGTTTTTGTTTAATTTAACATGCTTGGTACCTTCATAGCTTCAGTAATAGATTTTGGGTCTGCCCTTTTTCAATATATAATGAGGCCCCACCCTGAAGCTTTAGGAGCGCAACATGATTTCTTAACATCATGGCATCTGTATTTGCAGGGAGATCGCGAAACATCTTTCTCTTCCACCAGTTAAGCTGCACTGCAGCATGCTTGCTGAGGATGCCATCAAGGCCGCTGTGAAGGATTATCAAACCAAGCGTGCAAAATCAAATGTTGATTCAGATGCGGAACCTGCTGTGCAGGCTGCTAAAGCTTGATGATGTGCATGAGTGAATGATGATGAAAATATCTACAGACGAATCTCAATGGTTATCCAGTAGTTGTAATAAGAGATTGCACCTGGTCTAAAGATGTTTTGCTTTGGGTTCATGTCCTTCCCAAATGACACTTGTGAATCTGACGAGTGGATGCGGTAGTGGCAGCGTGATGCTGTTGTGTTTTCACTCGTATAAGGTGTGTATGTTCCTTGTATAAAAATATTTCCTTAGCTATCATTCTTGTTTGTGGTTGGTTGATTGGTTGATAGAATTGATCAATTGGATTATGCTCCTCATTCAAGCACTGTTCTGCAGCGATCAGCATTTATTGTTTATCACCGATTTTAATTTTAGTTTTAAATCCCGGCACAGTTTGTCTTTATATGGACGCTTATGATGCATGGAATTATTGAAGCATTGTGTTTGGCTAGCTTGTGAGTTTTCATAGCAATAGTTTGCTCGACGATTTAACTATGTTTAATATTACTAGTTTTTCAATAACTAGTTTAAACTATGCTAAGTTCATATATTTTTGTTATAAGATTTCTAAAAGATAATTTTAAAAAAATCATATGAAAGCTTCAATTTTTTTTTCCCAAAAATAACAAAGAAATGAGGAGAATTTTTTTTTTCTTGCAATGTAAGTCAACAAGTGTTTCAATTACAATTACAAAAAGAACTATATTGTTGAAATATGATAAACCAAAATCTAAAATTGTTTTTTGATCTTTTTTAATTACTTTATTTTTAGTAATATTTATAACTGAACTTTTTTAAAAAAATAAAACTCCAAAGAAATAAAACAAGCATTTTTTTTGTTAAAAATTAATTTTTTTTATATGTATTGGATCGTTTTAATGCGTTCATCTAAAAATAATTTTAAAAAAATAAAAAAAAATATTATTTCGATGCATTTTAGCATGAAAGGTATTTTGAAAAGCAACTGTAACTATACTCTCAAACGTGTACAATGTTACATTTTGGTTTGGTTGAAGAATTTTTTATTTATTTATTTTGGTTCTTAATTTTTTTTCTTTTAATTACATCATCTTGAGTCAAATTGAGGTCAATTGCTTCTCTTATGTTTAAAAAAAATATGAAATTAAAAGATAGAGAATCAAAATAAAAAAAAAAAGATAAGAAAAATAACTTCTCTTATTTTTTAAAAAAATATGAAATTAAAAGATAAAGAATTAAAATAAAAAAAAAAGATAAGAAAAATAGGTGGCAACGCTGAATTTCATTTAAAAAGTTCAGTTTGGTCCCTTTAATTTTTAGTTTATAAATAATTGGTCCTTTTAGTTATTGAAAATTCAATTTCCAAACAATATTTTATTTTTCTGATATTTCAGTTCTTGGTTTAATAGAGGAGAAAAGAGTTGTTGAATTCCGTGTAGATAAAGAAAATCATTGTAGACATTGATTTTAACCACCAAAACAGTTGATCTTGGTGTCAATAAGTTTTATTCGAGAAAGAAAATTTTTATCCAGTTTGATTTTATGTTTTTTTGACCTTTTGGGTTCTTTAGGTTGATAAATTGGTTTTCAATGTTCTAAGGATGCTTATAAGGTGGTTTTATTTTTGTTAGAAAATGAGCTTTTATGGCAAAAAATACTCTATCTTGATTTTTTAGCCAGCACAGTAGTGGTCAAAATCTAGTAGACAAATGACATGTTGTCTTTCTCAACAAAAGACGTTGTATGATTTATTTTTTTTTGAGAAAATAAAATGCCCACCCTTTAAAGATATAAAAATAAAACAAGTTCTAAATGCGTGCGAGCTTGCGTTGAATGGCTCACGCACCTAGGGTATTTCTTTTAAAAGCTCAAACACACTAGGCCAACAGAACAATGTGTCTAGGTTTTTTTTCTATGTTTTATTTTTAAAATTTTGTTATTTTATATTTCAGTAAGAAAAAAAAATTAAGAAAAAAATTATTAAACCTGGTTGAATCCATAACTTTGATCGCAAGTTTGACAGGTTAAACTACAACATATAGGTTGATCTAATATGTTGCCTTAATATTTTTTAATAAAATATGCCACACACAAACTAGGCCATTTTTGAAAACTAAATTAGAGATTTAATGTAAAGTTGGGGACCAAAAAAAATATCCAGTGTGTTAGCCACACACAAACATCATTTTCTAGCGATGAGTAAGGCTCACTCCAGTATTTGATAAGGGTATTTTTTGTGTCTATAGCTTCATATCACATATATGATACTTTTTACTCGACACGTTGTAATCAGAGTCTCTATAGAGCTCCGACAACTTGTTTCTTTTTTCTCTTTCTCACTGGATTTCAACACCATCCCTTTTTATTTCATGCCAGATTGGGTCATTTAGCCTAACAGTTGCTTGATTGGGTTTCTTTTTCTCTTTCATTTCTTTTACTTTTTTCTTCCTTTTTTTTTTCTTCTTCTTTCCAATCCAGTTGGGCCATTTGACCTAACATGCTACTTGGTTTTGGCTTTTCCTTTTTTTTTTTCTTTCCTTTAATTCTTCCTTTCTCTTCTTTTTTTTATTGAACTATCTGGTTAGGCTTTTATTGTTTTTTTTCTCTCCTTTTTTTCTTTTTTTCTTTCTTTATTTCCTCTCCAAGTAAGGCCATGAGGCTTAATTGCCGTCTAGATGGACAATAATATAAGTTTAAATGTAAAGAGTAGGAAAATAAAGTCTCATGTCATTCATTGTGCAAGCCCCAATAATGAATTATAGATCCAAAAAACACAAATATTTATTTAAAGAAAGAAAATCAAATATCTTCCTAAACTAAATGTCTTCCTTGAGATAAAAAAAAATGTGAGAAGATACTAAGGAAAGTATATGACATGCTGCTATATAATCTTCACTTGATTTATGTTTTTCATCCCAATCAAAGTCTAATTTAAGTCCTTCCTTGTTTGGTCTATCACTTTCACATCATTTGCACTTTAAGTCTTAAATTTTTTTTTCCTAAAATTTCATCTTCTTCGAACTTGATCCTATTTTCCATCTATAATTGTTGATCACATATAAAATCAATATGAGAATTTAACTCTCTTTTCTTGTTGTAATTTTAGAAATCTCTTTCTCTATTGATTTTATATTGACAGTGGCTTCATGAAACTTGACCTATATGGCATTAGGTTGACCTTTCCATATATTTACAAGTAATGAGTTTCCTTTTTTTTGATGCATTGCTCAAATTTTAGCTTAAATATTGGTGTTGTGATAGGTAATAAATCTACGTCTTTAAAGAAATCCTCCATCATATTCATCAAAAGAGTAGGATCAACATTTGAGTAAAACAATAAGGATTGTAAATCTTTAAGATATATTTCCTTCCTCAATAACAAGGTAGATAAGCAAGGTGAATGTGTGCCAAAAACTTAAAAAATCATTGTTTTTTGTTCATCATTTGTGCAAGGTCAATGACAATGTGGATAAGGAATTGTAGCCTATAAAAATCTATGGATTAAAAAGAACCATATAGAAATCTAACACAATCTAACGTTAGGCTTCAAATATTAATATGCATTCCATAAAACCTTCTAATGATGGGATAAGAAGTGTAATTTTCAATGTTGGCATAAATCCTATAAAGAAAGTGCAGTGCAACCTAAGCATAGAGGTAATGCTCAAGAAAATTAGTATGTGCACCCTTAAACTCTATACCACCATTTAAGAGATTAAAAGTTTGAGACAAACCTTGATATAAGCCTGCTAAGACAAAAGAATCAAGTTATAAGTGATATTTGCTACTATTTTTCAAGCAGCTTTAAATGTACTAATATAAATGAAATATTTAATTTAGACAAACACAAATTGATGAAGTTAGAGAGATAAATAAGAAACGAATTTCAACTTATCATAATCTTCAAGTGTCTAATCATTAGCTAAGTATTTGAATGGATTCCCTCTTCGTTGACCCTTTTAGCTTCTTTATGTTGTGAAAAATGCCTTGAAAATGCCTTTTTATGTGACGAGACTTTATTTGCTCTTATACATCAAATTTTGGCTATAAAATGGGCTTATACTCTTATGATAAATAAGGGATTGGTGTAAATAATGCACGTTAATATCAGAAATTAAGCCAATTCACTTGAAAAGTCCTACCACAATCTTTTTTGTGCAATTAAGATAAAGTCTCAAAATAAATAGAGACAAATCTTAAGTGATGAGGATTTACTTTCAATATATGAAAACTCCTTAAAACTAGAGAAAAATTCTTCATAATACTCTCCTATGAGAGATAAATTAGTGATGCTATGATGTTTCAAAACAAGATCCTTATTTCTCTTTGAAAAGTCAAAAATATGTTCTTGTCATGACATTTATCTTCAATTAGTGCTCGATACATGTTTTTGGCAACTAATAGTCAAAAGTAACTAAGTGGATTGCATATATCAACTCCTTATTATTCCTCTTTCAATGTTTACTAAGTGTCTAAAAGTCAATCCTAAAATCCTTTAAGATATTGTATTTTACCTCATATGTCAAGTTTGGTTTCCTATTTTACCTTTCTCCTATTAATCAAGTCCATAATGATTATTATTGTGATATAAATAAGCGTATAAAGAATGTTGATGATCTAGAATTGTAACATTAATAAAAGCTATTTGTTTTTATGATGGCTACTCACTAATGACCTCTACATCTAGTTTTATTAAAGGTGTTAGACTTTTAACACTACAAAGACTGGTCATTGATTCTTAAAAACAAGTTTGAGTTGTTCTATTTTATCATTATGATTTAATAATAGTAATTTATTCTTGTGATGACTATTCAATGATGACCTTGATGTCTAGTTCTGTTAAAATAGTTAAACCTTTGACACTACAAGGACTAATAATTGATTCATAAACAACAAGTCTAAGTTGCTCTGTTTTACTATTATGACTTGATAAAAGCCATTTGTTCCTATAATGACTACTCACTAATAACCATCATGTCTAGTTCTGTTAAAGGAGTTACGCCTCTAACACTACAAGTACTAGTCATTGATTCCTTAACAAGTTTGAGCTACTCTGTTTTACTATTATGATGATATTTTAATTCATTGTCCAAAAACAAAATGTTTACTCTTCTTGCTAGGATCTTTAGAGATAGGATTCCATCCATTAAATAGACACCAGAGCTTGATAACTAGGTTATCAGAATAGTAAGGTGACTATTATAAATAGTTATAATATAGATGTGTTTTTTAATAAAAAAAATTATTTTTAATTCTCACTAAATGAATACATTTTCTATTTTATATTAAAAAAAGTAAAATTACAGAATGAGAAGAAAATTATTAATAAAAAGGAAAATATTTTTCTATTACTTAAACAAGCCTTTTATTTTGAAGCTTTTCATTTTTTTTAGTTTCTTTTTTCTTTTGAAATTTTTAACCTCTATGTCAACCATTTTTTTAATTATTATATTTCTATCCACTACCATTACAATAATAATTAAGCTAGAATTATCTACATAACTAAACTTACAACTATAACCCAATATTTAAACTATATTAATCTTGTTATTTTCATAAATAAATTTTCAATTGTGCTATTTTGGCTAAATATTTTAGCTGTTGTTCTAATTAAAAAAATTATTTTTTTAATTCAACTTGTCGTGCATATACGACTTGCATAGTTGATCACGTTAGTAAGACCTATACGTCTCAACAAAAACTATGTTATTTTCATAAAAAAGTTTTCAGTTGTGTTATTTGACAAATTCTTTTTGTCACTGTGCTAATTTAAAAAAAACTTGAAAATAGAGTTTATCTCATAGTTATTACACTTAGCTAGACTGACAGATTGACCCAATACATTCATGTTTTGAAACATGATTTAGGTTGAGTTTTAATTTGAATTGGTTTTGACATTAACTTGGTTAAACGCTAGTAACTTGATAGGTTGACCTAGCCTAACCTAATCCAAATCCAATCGGGGAAAAAACTAGTTTTTTCCTTAAAAAAAAAACTATAAAACAATGTTATTTTGGATAAAAATGATAAATCAAGGTCAACCTAGTAACCCACAAATTGATTTGATAATCTAAAAACTCAAACTCATTTCTGTGTTAATTCTTAAACAATATCTAATAATTATGATTTTTTTTAGACGTTGATTGATAGTCATTATCACATGAAAAGAGAAGAAGCGTAAAAGGATTGCATGAGTTTTTCTTTCTTACTCAAACCATTTTGTTTTAAAAAAATGGTCATGTTGTGAAAAGTAAGTAAGTCATCCAAGATATGGAGTCCTCGTGCATTTAGAAGGTGTTTGAGATTGTGATGTAGAGTACTTTTCAAAATAGCTTTTCAGTTGAAAATGTATTAAAATGATTGTTTTATACACACACACATCAAAACCATCAGAAAACACTAAAAAAACATAAATTTAATGTTTTTTTAAGACAAAAGCACTTATAAAAAGCACCTAAAAGCAAAAGCAAGAGTTATGTCAAACACTCCTTTATAACCTCAAGGGAGGTCATGTATGTAATATATTATTAAAAAAAAATCAAGATTAATTCATTTATTTCACTAGAAGTAAATCTCTTACAAATACCCTTATTACTATTGAACAAAACTTTCATGAAAAAAAAAGATCTTATATATTCTTATTGGCCTTCCATATGAATATAACCCTTTTATTACAACCTTTACTATATGCATTAAACCAGTTACATTAAATGCTTTTTATGGCTTTTTTCTCATGTATGAATTATGCCTTAAATAATAATCCATTCATGTTAACATCACTACTCCATCTATCAACTTCATAAATAGATAATTTATATTTGTTCATTTGTGGTACTGTTTCCTGTCGTGGCAATCATTATAATTCTTGTAAGCATTCACATGATCGTTTCTTTACTTATGACTCTGCCAATGTATCATTCCTTTCTAACTCATAACGTCTATTTTGTCAAATTTGCTTAAAATCTGGTCATACTACACTTAAATGATGACAACGATTTGATCAAGAATTTCAATCCGCAACTCCTCCA
>Ga0325401_1002155_pt1 | contig 17298 bp, 16 predicted proteins | sample PopdelMetagenome_FD_205666 | JGI IMG/M metagenome (GOLD analysis project Ga0325401, IMG submission 205666) | Populus deltoides microbial communities from Bellville, Georgia, United States - Xylem-PdKOR-R2 | ecosystem: Host-associated > Plants > Phyllosphere > Stem > Wood/Secondary xylem | place...
TCCAAGGCCGGCAAGCCGCTAGCCGCCATCTGCCACGCTCCCTGGCTGCTGATCTCGGCGGGGCTTGTCGAGGGCAAGCGGCTCACGAGCTACGCCTCGCTGTCGGTCGACCTGAAGAACGCCGGCGCCGACTGGGTCGACGAGGAGGTCGTCGTCGACGGCAACCTCATCACCAGCCGCGACCCCGACGACCTCCCGGCGTTCATCGGCGCCATCCAGGACGCCCTCGTCTGAGGCCTCCGACCTCGTCACGACGCACGACGGCCCCCGACCTTCGCAGGTTCGGGGGCCGTCGCGCGTCGTACGGGAGCCGGCGTCAGCCGACGTGGACCCCACCCTCGGGTCCGTCGGTGGCCAGCTCGTCGTGCTTGACGTTGAGGAACGCCCAGATCGCCGCCGAGCCGAGCGCGATGAGCACCGCGCCGACCAGGAACGCCGCCGTGGCGCCCTCGGTGAAGGAGCCGAGGAAGGCCAGGCCGTTGGCGGCCTCGCCCGGCAGGCCCTGACCGGTCAGCTGGCTGGTCAGACCGTCCTTGGTGTCGGCGGCCGCGCTCAGCGAGACCGTGCTCAGGATGGCGAGGCCCAGGGCGCCGCCGACCTGCTGCATGGTGTTGAGCACGCCCGAGCCGATGCCGGAGTCCTCCGAGGGCAGGTGGTGCACTGCCGTGAGGGTCAGCGGGACGAACGTCAGACCCATGCCGATGGACATCAGCATGATGAACGGGAAGATCGAGGCCCAGTAGTTCACGTCGGCGCCGAGGTAGCCGCCGTTCTGCGCCACGGCCGCCACGTCGGCCACGCCGTTGGGGACGGAGAGACGCGAGAAGCCGACCAGCGCCACGGCCGCCATCAGTGTGCCGACGCCGGCGATGTAGCGCGGGTCGATGCGGTTGACCAGGTTCGACGACAGACCGGCGCCGAAGACGATGCCCACCGAGAACGGCAGGAACGCGAAGCCCGTGTGGAGCGGGCTGTAGCCCACGACCAGCTGGATGAAGAGGCTGAGGAAGTAGAACATCGCGAACATCGCCGCGGGCACCAGCATCATCACCAGGAAGCTCGTGGCGCGGGTGCGGTTGGCGAAGACCCGGACCGGCAGCAGCGGGTGGGCCACCCGCGACTCGACCACCGCGAAGACGACGAGCAGCACGGCACCGGCCGCGAGCGAGGCGATCGTCCAGGTGTCGCCCCAGCCGTGGGCCTCTTCACCGGCGCGGCTGAAGCCGTAGACCAGGCCGAGCAGGCCGAGGGTGCCGGTGATGGCGCCGGGGACGTCGAGCCAGCCCGAGTGCGACTCCGACTCCTTGAGGAAGCGCGGGGCGAGAGCGGCCGCGACGAGGCCGATCGGGGCGTTGATGAAGAAGGTCCAGCGCCAGCCCTCGGCGCCCAGGATCGGGTCGAGACCGGTCAGCCAGCCGCCGAGGATGAGGCCGACGGCCGCACCGGCACCCGACATCGCGGCGTACACGGCGAAGGCGCGGTTGCGGGCCGGGCCGGCCGGGAAGGTCGTCGTGATCAGCGCGAGGGCGGCCGGGGAGGCGAGCGCCGCGCCGAGGCCCTGGAGGCCACGGGAGCCGAGGAGCATGGCCTCGTTCTGGGCGAACCCACCGATGAGGGAGGCGATGGCGAACGTCGCCAGGCCGATCATGAAGATCCGGCGGCGGCCGTAGAGGTCGCCGAGGCGGCCGCCGAGCAGCAGCAGGCCGCCGAAGGCGAGGGCGTAGCCGGTGACGATCCAGGTGAGGTTGGCGTCGTCGATGTTGAGGTCCTCGCCGATGAACGGGAGGGCGATGTTGGCGATGGAGGCGTCGAGCACCACCATCAGCTGGGCGACCGAGATGAGCACGAGCGCCCAGCCGAGGTGAGTGCCCCCGGTGGTGCCGGGCTCGGCCTCGGAGGCCGCACGGGTGTCAGTCATGGTGTTCCTTCTGTCGTGCGTTCTGTGGTGCGGTGGTGGGTCCGTCAGTCGGCCGCGTGGGCGGCCGGCAGGATGATCTGGTCGATCACGCGGACGACGACGTCGCGCGTGGGGGGCTGGCCCATCAGGAAGAAGCGGTGCATCACCACGGCGGCCAGGGCCGGGGCGAGCAGCTCGACGTCGACGCTCTGGCCGATCTCGCCGCGGGCCTTGGCCCGCTCGAAGAGCGTCGTGGTGCCGGCGAGCTTGTTGGCGAGGACCTCGCTGCGGAACGCCGCCGCGAACTCCGGGTCGGTGACGATCGCGGTCATGACCGCGGCGAACGCGTCGACCTCCGGCTTGTCGGTGAGCCCGCCCGCGGCGCAGAACGTCGCGATCAGGTCACCGCGCAGGGTGCCGGTGTCGGCCGGGGCCTCGAAGCTGTCCGGGTGGCCGTGGCCCTGGTCCAGGGCGTCGATCACCAGGCGGGCCTTGGAGCTCCACCGGCGGTAGAGCGTGGCCTTGGACGCCTTCGCCGCCTGGGCGACGGCGTCCATCGTGAGCCGGTCGTAGCCGACGTCGGCGAGCACGCGCAGCGCCGCGGTGAGGATCTCGACCTCGCGGTCGCCCTCGACGCGGGGCCGGCTGGCGGCGACGCTCTCGGCTGGGGTCATGCGGCTGCTGCTCCTCTGGGTCACGCCCTCCGGCGGGGCGGAGTGACGGTCGTCACGGATGGAACGAAACCGTTCCGTTTCATCGCGAACAGCGTCGCACAGTGGTTGATTCCGATCAACCGAGTTCAGCAGGACTGGTCTGGACCAGAGCGTGAACGTCAGGCGATCCGGTAGTTGCTGGGGTTCTCGCGACGGGTGAGGTCAGGGCAGCAGGGCCAGGACGTGCTCGGTGGCGAAGGCGTTCCACGCCCGTCGGCGGGAGAGCAGGTAGTGCCCGGCCCAGCCCATCGAGCGGACCGTCGCGTCGCCGCCGGCAGCCACGACGCGGGTGGCGAAGGCCCGGCTCGCGGCGTACGACGTGATCCGGTCGCGGCGGCCGTGTGCGGCCCGGAGGGGGACGCCGAGCGCGGCGTCGACGGGCTCGCCGACCGGCCACCAGGGGGCCAGGGCGACCACGCCCCGCACCGCGGGGTCGTCAGCCACGTGGACCGCGGTGCGGGCGCCCATCGAGTGGCCGAGCAGGACGACGGGCACCTCGCCCAGCTCGGAGCGGACCCGGGCCAGCGCCCACCGTGCGTCCGCCACCTTGTCGGCGCCGCCGTCCCAGCCGCGGGTGCGGTAGCGCAGCAGCCAGGTGCCGGCGCCCGCCTCGTGCAGGGCGGGGGAGACGTCGCGCTGGAGCGCGGCCATCCGCGCCCAGGAGGCGCTGCGGGCGTCGACCGGGCGTCGCGACGACTCCTTGCCGCCGTGCAGGAGGAGCACGACGGCACGCGGGTGGGCGACGTCGAGTCGGGTCAGGGAGGGGCTCACGCGGGTGGTTCGGAGCGGGTCACGCCTCCGGCTCGTCGGCCTCGGCCCCGTCGGCCTCGTCAGCCCCGTCGGGCTCGTCAGCGGGCGGCGGGCCCTCCTCGAGCAGCCGCTTGAACCCGTCCTCGTCGAGGACCGGCACCCCGAGCGAGTCGGCCTTCTCGGCCTTCGACCCGGCGTTGTCGCCGACCACGACGAAGTCGGTCTTCTTCGACACCGAGCCGGAGGCCTTGCCGCCCCGGGCCAGGATCGCCTCCTTGGCGGAGTCGCGGCTGAAGTCGACGAGCGACCCGGTCACGACCACGGTCACCCCCTCGAGGGTGCGCGGGACGGACTCGTCGCGCTGGTCCTCCATGCTGACCCCGGCGCGGGTCCAGGCATCGACGATCTCGGCGTGCCAGGGCTCGGCGAACCACTCGATCACCGCCTCGGCGATGGTCGGCCCGACCCCCTCGGCGGCGGCGAGCTCGGTCTCGCTGGCGGCGCGGATGCGCTCCATCGACCCGAACTCCTGGGCCAGCGCCCGCGCCGCGGTCGGCCCGACGTGGCGGATGGAGAGGGCGACCAGCACCCGCCAGAGCTGGACCTGCTTGGCGCGGTCGAGGTTGGCCAGCAGCCGCTCGCCGTTGGCCGAGAGCTGCGGGCCCTCCTCGCCCTTCTTGGGCGCGCGGGTGAACAGCGGGGTCGCCCGCAGCTGGTCGGCGTCGAGGTCGAAGACGTCGCCCTCGTTGGCGATGACGCCCGACTCCAGCAGCGCGCTCGCCGCCTCGTAGCCCAGGCCCTCGATGTCGAAGGCGCTGCGCGAGCTGACGTGGAAGACGCGCTCGCGGACCTGACCGGGGCAGTAGCGGTGGTTGGGGCACCGCAGGTCGCGGTCGCCCTCCTTCTGCTGGTAGAGCTCGGTGCCGCAGGCGGGGCACGCCGTCGGCATCTCCCACTCCGGCAGCCCCTCGGGGCGCAGCGCGAGGACCGGGCCGAGGATCTCGGGGATGACGTCGCCGGCCTTGCGCAGGATCACGGTGTCGCCGGGGCGGACGTCCTTGCGCTTGACCTCGTGGGCGTTGTGCAGGGTCGCCTTCTCGACCGTGGAGCCGGCGACCCGGGTGGGCACCATCCGGCCGAAGGGCGACACGCGGCCGGTGCGCCCGACCTGCACGTCGATCGCGAGGAGCTCGGCGTTGACCTCCTCGGGCGGGTACTTGAACGCGATCGCCCAGCGCGGCGCGCGGCTCGTCGAGCCCAGCCGGCGCTGCAGCGTGACGTCGTCGACCTTCACCACGACGCCGTCGATCTCGTAGGGGACGATCGTGTGGCGGTGCTCGCCGGCGTGCTCGACGTAGGCCTGGACGGCCTCGAGGTCGGGGACGACCCGGACCTGGTCGGACACCGAGAGGCCCCAGGCCTCGAGGGCGCGGTAGGCCTGGGACTGCGACGGAGCGTCGAACCCCTCGCGTGCACCGATGCCGTGGCAGACCATGCCGAGGGCGCGGCTGGCGGTGACGCGCGGGTCCTTTTGGCGCAGCGAGCCGGCGGCGGCGTTGCGGGGGTTGGCGAAGACCGGTTTGCCGGCCTCGACCATGGAGGCGTTGAGCCGCTCGAACGCCGCGACGGGCAGGAACACCTCGCCGCGCACCTCGATCAGCCGCGGCACGGGGAACTCGTCGCTGCCGGCGAGCCGGGTCGGCACCGTGTCGATCGTCTTGACGTTGGGCGTGACGTCCTCACCGGTGCGACCGTCGCCGCGCGTGAGGGCGCGCACGAGCCGGCCGTCCTCGTAGAGCAGGTTGATGGCCAGGCCGTCGACCTTGAGCTCGCACAGCAGATCGGGGCTCTCGGCGCCGTCGCGGGCCAGGCGCGCGTGCCAGGCCGCGAGCTCGTCGTAGGTGAAGGCGTTGTCGAGGCTCTCCATGCGCTGCAGGTGGTCGACCGCGGTGAACTCGGTCGAGACCGCGCCGCCGACCTTCTGCGTGGGGGAGTCGGGGGTCTGCAGCTCGGGGAACTCCGCCTCGAGCGCCTCGAGGCGCCGCAGGCGGCGGTCGAAGTCGGCATCGTCGAGGGTCGGGTCGTCGAGCACGTAGTAGCGGTAGCGGGCGTCCTCGACCTCGTCGGCGATCCGCCGGTGCTCCTCGCGGGCCTCCGGGGTCGCCGCTGTGGGCTGCTGACTCACGCTCCTCATCATGCCGTCCGCCACCGACAGCGGTCCCGCGTGTGCGCCCTCAGCTGCCGTCGTCGAGCGGGCGGCGGCGCAGGCGGACGGTGAGCAGCCGCCGCTCCGCGTCGTTCGACGTCAGCGAGAGGGCGGTCTCGTCGGCCGCGCGGGCCTCGTCGGGGCGACCGAGGGTGCGCAGCAGCTCGGCCCGCGTCGCGTGGAGGAGGTGGTACGACGCCAGGGCGGGCGCGAGGGCGTCGAGGCGCGCCAGGGCCTCGGCGGGCGAGCCGGTCCGCGAGCGGGCGATCTCCCGGTTGAGCCGCACGACCGGGGACGGGTCGTGGGCGGCGAGCAGGTCGTAGAGCGCCACGACCTGGGGCCAGTCGGTCTCCTCCCAGCTCGGCGAGGTGGCGTGGACGGCCGCGATCGCCGCCCGCAGCTGGTAGCGCCCGGGTGCGCGCAGCCGGGCGGCCCGCTCGAGCAGTGCGTCCGCGCTCGCGATCGCCTCGTGGTCCCACCGCGAGCGGTCCTGGTCGGCGAGGAGGACCAGGTCGCCGTGGGCGTCGAAGCGGGCGGCCGCCCGGGCGTGCTGCAGCGTCAGCAGCGCCGCCAGCCCGAGCGCCTCGGCCGAGGTCGGCAGCGCCGCGGCGACGGCGGAGGCGAGCCACACGGCGTCGGCGGCGAGGTCCCGGTCGTGGCCCGCGCCGGTGGTCGACACGAACCCCTCGTTGAACGCCACGCAGATCACCGACAGCACGTCGTCGAGCCGCTCCGGCAGCTCGGAGTCCGTCGGCACCGCCAGGCCGATCCCCGCGGTGCTCACCTTCCGCTTGGCGCGCACGATGCGCTGCGCGAGGGTCGCCTCCGAGACCAGGAAGGCCCGCGCGATCTGCGGGGTCGTCATCCCGACGACCGCCCGCAGGGTCAGCGCCAGCCGGGCCTCGGGGGCCAGCGCGGGGTGGCAGCAGGCGAAGAGCAGCGCGATGCGGTCGTCGGTGCCGGTCGAGGTGACATCGGGGGCGACCTCGCAGGGTGCGGGCAGGCGCTCCGCGAGCCGGCGCTGCCGCGCGGCGCGGCGTACGCCGTCGAGCGCGTTGCGCTGGGCGGCCACCTGCAGCCACGCCGCCGGGTTGCGCGGCGGCCCGTCGCGCCGCCACGCGGTGAGCGCCTCGGCCACCGCCGACTGCACGGCCTCCTCGGCGAGGTCGAAGTCGCGGTGGCGACGGGCCAGGCGGGCGACCAGCGGGCCGGTCTCCTCGCGCAGGACCTGCGCGAGGAGACCGTCGGTGACCCGGTCGTCGGTCACTCGAACTGCGAGTAGTCCACGACCATCGGCCGGATCTCGACGGAGGTGCCCGGCAGGTCGAGCATCGGCCAGGTGCGGGCGATCGCGATGGCGGCGTCGAGGTCCGGCACGTCGAGGACCGAGAACCCGCCGATGACCTCCTTGGCCTCGTTGAACGGGCCGTCGACGACCACGGGACCGTCGTCACCGTGGCGGACGGTGGTGGCGGTCTCGACGCCCATCAGCTCGGCGCCGCCGTCGGCGATCGACTCGGAGTGTTCGCCGAACCACTCGTAGATGCGGCGGTAGACCGCGCTCGTGGTCTCGGGACCGGTCTGCGCGTCGAGATCGGGGCGGGAGGTGAACATGACGACGTACTTCACGGCGGTGGCCTTCCTGTCGTGACCCCGGACGGGGTCGTCTGCACCACTCGTCGCCGCCCGGTCGTCGTTCTCGACAGCGACCCGCGAGATTCTGCTACGCGCCGGCGTCCGGTGTCTGCGCCCGCAACTGCTCACGCAGCACGTCGCCGTGGCCGGCGTGGCGGGCCAGCTCGCGCACCAGGTGCAGCAGGACCCACCGCAGGCTCAGCGGACTGCGGCGGTTGTGGGCCACCACCGCGTCGAGGTCGTACGCCGCGACGAGGGCCCGCGACTCCTCGCACGCGGCGCGGTAGGCAGCGCGGACCGAGTCGACCGTGTCGGCGTCGTCCAGCACCCAGCTCGCCTCCGCGTCCTCGGGCACCCCGACCTCCGCGCGCGAGCGCCCGGCCAGCGACACCGGGAACCACACCTGCTCGACGAACGTGCAGTGCTTCACGAGGCCGAGCACCGTGGTGGCCGAGGGGACCAGCCGGGCCCGGGCCTGCGCCTCGTCGAGCCCGTCGAGCATGGCGAGCACCTCGGCGCGCTGGGCGTCGACGAAGGCCAGCAGTTGGGTGCGGTGGTCGGCGAGGAGCGCGTCCTCGGGACCGACCCGCGCCCGGTGATCTGACCCGACACGGCGTGGCTGGCTCATGGTCCGCCCACCGTAGATGGTCAACTGGTGCCCCGTGCGGGCACTTCGCGGGCCAGAACCGCTGGTACCGTGCCCCGCGCTGAGAGTCGTTCTCGCACCATCTGGAAGGAACCCCATGAACAAGAGCCAGCTCAAGGACGCCGTCTCCCAGGCCTCGGGTCTGAGCGGAGCGGACGCCGAGCGCGCGCTGGACGCCCTGATCGAGACCATCACCAAGACCGTCGCCGCCGGCGAGAAGGTCACGATCCCCGGCTTCGGCACCTTCGAGGCCCGCGAGCGCTCGGCCCGCACCGGCCGCAACCCGCAGACCGGCGCCGAGATGCAGATCGCCGCGAGCACCGCCCCGGCGTTCAAGGCCGGCGCCGCGTTCAAGTCGGCGGTCGCCGGGTCCTGAGGACCCGCTCCGCTCACGCGCAGCACAGCACACGGCCCCCGGTCCGCCCGTCGTCAGACGGTGCGGCCGGGGGCCGAGTGCTCTCCGGGCGGGCCGGGCGGGCCGGTCAGACCGGCGCGGCGGCCTTCGGCTCGACCGTGTCGAACCACCGCGACAGCGCCGGCACCCGGCGCAGCACCAGCTGGTCGAGCAGCAGCACGACCACGAGCGAGATGCCGAACAGCGGCAGGAACAGTCCCAGCGCGACCACCGCGACCACGAGCAGCGGCGTGGCCCGCAGCGGCAGCCGCCCGCGCGGGGCGCCGAGGCGGCCCGCACCCTTCGGACGTCGGCGCCACCACATCAGCGGCCCGCTGAGGCACATGAACACGATGCCCAGGCACATCAGCGCGGCACCCCAGAACGACCAGAGCCCCACGCTGCGGCCCTCGTGCAGGCCGATGCCCTGCGAGACGACCTTGGCCAGCGTCGGGTAGTCGTCGAAGCCGTACGTCGACACGACCTCGCCGCCGTAGCGACCGACGTGCACGGTGCGCTCGTCGGACGGGGCGTCGAAGGCGTAGCCGATGACGGAGTAGACGCCGGTCTCGTCGTCGGCCGCGGGCAGCGCGATCGTCATCGGGTGGCGCAGCCCCTCCCGGTCGGCGACCGCGACAGCGGTGTCGACGTTGGCCACGCTGACGTCACCGTTCTCGTCGACCGTGACCGCGTCGGGGTCCGACCGCGGCACCTCCGACTTGCCCATGCCCCACGGCACCTCGTGGGCGTGGGAGTGGGGGAGCGACTCGTCGAGCGAGGACGTCGGGTCGCTGATCGCGCCGGGGTCGGCGCTCCACATCGACGAGCCGCGCGCGGTGGCGAAGCTCTGGACCTGCCCGCCCCAGAAGCCGGTCCAGGGCAGCCCGGAGACCAGCAGGGTGAGCAGCCCGACGCCGACGACGGCGCCGACCAGGCCGTGCCGGTAGCGCAGCCTCGCGCCCGCGCGGTCGGCCTTGCGGGCCCGGCGACGGTTGCGCCAGCCGCGGACGAACAGGTAGTAGCCGGTCAGGGCCATCACGATCGCCCAGCAGGCGCCGAGCTCGGTCACCCGGTCGCCGAAGGTGCCGGCCATCAGGTCGGCGTGCAGCGCGATCGCGCGACCGGACAGTGTGGTCTCGGGGTCGATCGAGCCGAGGACGGCGGGGGCGTACTGGTCGACGTAGACGTCGCGGGCGGCGCCGTCGGCCGTGGTGATCGAGACGATCGTCGGGCTTCCGTCGTCGCGCGGCTCGGCGAGCGAGACCGCGGTCGAGCCGGGGTAGGCCTCCTCGACCAGCGACAGCTGGGTCGAGTACGGCTGGGCGACCCCGGTGCCGCTGCCGGGGTCGACCTTCATCAGGTCGGGGTGCATGAGCGGCTCGAGCTGGAAGCGGAACAGGTAGATCAGCCCGGTCGCGGCCAGCACGAGCAGGACGGGCACGACCAGGAAGCTGGCGAAGAAGTGCCAGCGCCACACGGCCCGGAACAGGCCGGAGGACTTCGCGCCCCCGGGTCTCGTACGGCGCGGCGGCGGTGGCTGGGCAGGCTCGCGCGACTGCGCGAGGACGTCGGTCATGGAGCTCTCCTCGAGACGGGTGGGAGCGCGCGGACGCGCCGCCGGCCTCGGTCTCGATTCGGGCCTGGTCAGGTGCGGGGCGTCAGCGCGCGGGGACGGCGAGGAGCAGCCGGGGTGGACCGCGCCGGGCGTGCGCCCGGGCGATCCAGTGCGTGCGAGGGCCCGGGGGAGCCTGGGTGACGGTGCGCGCCGCGACACGTCGGGGGACGGCCGGCGCCGCGGCGGGGCGCACGAGCGCGAGCAGCGCCCGGGTGGTGAGCTCGACGAGGGTCCAGAGCACCCGCTCGCCGTGGGCGAGCCAGAGCCCGACGAGGGCGGCGGCCAGGAGGTGGGCGAGCATCATCGGCGCGTGGGCGTGCAGGTCGGCCACGAGGTGGCCGAGCGCGTCGCGCAGCGGTGCGCCGGCAGCGCCCCCCGGCGGTGCGTCGGTCACGCTGCGGTAGGCGTCCTGCAGCGAGCCGACGCGGCGGCCGTCGACGGTCGCGAGGCTGCCCAGGTCGGGCGTCGGCACCGTCGGCACCGTCGGCGCCGACGCAGGGGCCGCGGTCGCAGCGGGGTGGTCACCTCGGTGGCCCGCGGTCATCGTCAGGCAGACGTGGATGACCGTCTGGCCGGCCACGAGCAGGGCGACCATCGCGGGCGCCCCGACGCGGCGTACGACGACCGGCGCGGTCGTGAGCACCGTCGCGGCGAGCAGGGCCGTGACCAGCACCGGACCGGGCAGCAGACCGTCGGCCATGACGTGGCCGGTCACGCCCAGGAAGAACGCCATCGACCCGACGACCAGCGCACGCGACCACAGCGCAGCGGCGCTGACGCGGGTCGCGGTGCGCGTCTCGGTGCGGGCTCCCATGGCGCTCGCATCCTCTCACGGGGCCTAGGACCCGGCCGTCTCCCCGCCGAGGCGCAGGACCGCGTCACTCCCGGTGCCAGGCACGTCGAGACGCGTCTCGACGCAGTCGCCGGTCTTCGGCGAGCAGGTGGTCAGCCGGTCGCCGTCGACCACGAAGGGCTGGTCGGACGGCGACCAGCCGACGGGTCCGCGGAACCCGAGCCGCACCGGGGTCTGGGTGTCGAGCTCGACGAGGCGCTCGCCGAACACCGCGTAGCGGCCGTCGGGCGAGAGGGACAGGGTGCCCGAGGGGCCGATCGTCAGCCCGCGCAGCTCGCCGGTGCCGACGTCGACGACCGAGCGGGTGCCGCCCTGGCTGAGGATGGTGCGACCGCCGCGGACCGTCGTGACGTCCTGCACCTGGGGTGCCTGGTCCACCTCGCCGGTCTCCCAGGTGACGGCCCGGACGTCGTCGCCGCCCTCGACGTAGACGACGTCGCCGTCGAGGCCGACGCGGGGCGGGGCGGGGAGCGAGCCGGTGGTCCCGGGGACCGCGACGCGCGCGACCTCGCTGTCGTCGCGCACGTCGACCACGACGACCTCGGTGGAGCCCGACCCGGCCTCGGCGTAGGCGAGGTAGGGCAGGTCGACGTCGGTGGCCGGGACGACGCCCGCGGGGAGGGTCGGCAGCTCGCGCTGGGTGCCGTCGGCGGCGACGAGGGCGAGCCGTTCGGGCGCCGCGCCGTAGCGCACGACGACACCGGTGGAGGTGTAGAGCAGTCCGCGCACGGTGCCGTCGACGCGGGCGACCACGTCGCCGCCGTCGAGCACGACCGTGGACCCGACCGCGAGGACCGGGCCGCTGCCCGACAGCTGGACCGCCTTCCCGGCGTCGTCGGGCCGGGCGGGCCCCACCTCGGACGTGCCGCGCCACGTCGCGCCGGCCCCGACGCCGGCGACCACCACGACGGCCGCGAGGACGCCGGCGGCGCCGCGGCGGCGCGCGCGGCGTACGGCGCGACCCTGGTCGACGACGCGCTGGGTGGGTGCCGGTGGCACGCGCAGGTCGTCGACGGCGCGGTGCATCAGGTCGGTGAGGCGTTCGGTCACGGTCGGCTCCTCTGGAGGCCGCTGGAGGGGGCGGGCACCACGTCGTCGCCGAGGGCGACGCGCAGCCGGTCGAGGGCGTGCGAGGTCTGGCTCTTGACCGTCCCCTCGCTGATGCCCAGGGTGTCGGCGACCTCGCGCACGCTGAGGTCCTCGTAGTAGCGCAGCACCACGACCGCGCGCTGGCGCGGCGGCAGGGTGCGCAGGGCCGCCACGACCGCGGGACGGTCGGACGGGTCGCCGCCGACGGCGGTCTCGGGCAGCTCGTCGGTCGGCCACTCGCGCCGCCACGAGCGATGGCGGAACCACGACGCCGCGGTGTTGACCAGCACGGTGCGGGCGTAGGACCGCGCCGCGGCCGGCTCGCGCACCCGCCGCCACGACACACAGGTCTTGGCGAGCGCGTCCTGGACGAGGTCCTCGGCCAGTTGGTGGTCGCCGAGCAGCAGGGAGGCGGTGCGGTAGAGACCCGGCCACGCCACCTCGACGAACTCGGTGAACGCCGGCGTCGGTGTCCCGTCCCGGTCCATCGCCCCGCCTCCCCGTCCGTCCTCGGTGCCTGTCAGGTGGTCACCAGGAAGGATGCGCGCGGACGCGGATCGGTTGGTAGGGATCTGATGCCCTCGTGCTGGCCGCGTTGCCCCGTGCGTCCCACTGGGGTCACGGAACTGGTGCTTGCCGTACGGACTTTCGTGCGGGAGGCGGGAGTTCCACCGCCTAGGCGGTGAAACTGGCGCGCGGCGGCGTACGGGGGCGCCGGCCACGCCGCCGGGGTGCGGCTGGTGTCACGGAACTGGCGCTTCCGGTACGGAACTCCGTGCAGGAAGCACCAGTTTCACCGGGTACCCGGTGAAACTGCCTACCGGCGGCGCGCTCAGGCCTCGCGCGGCGTACGCCGCCAGGCGGGGAGCTGCTCGCCGAGCTCGGCGAAGAGGGCGCGGTTGAGCTGGAAGGCGACCTGGACCTCGGCGACGACGCGGGCCTTGTCGTCGCGGTCCGAGGTGAGCGCGTCCAGGCGGGCGCGGTAGGCGTCCTTGTAGAGCTTCGGCTTCGGCACCGCGGCGAAGCGGTAGAAGTCGGTGCCGCGACCGCCGAGCTCGAACTCACGGTCGAGGGTGCGCCCGATCGCCTGCCCGCCGGACAGGTCGCCGAGGTAGCGCGTGTAGTGGTGGGCGACGTGCAGCCCGCCCCAGGCGGAGGCGTCCTGCAGCCGCTCGACGTACGCCGTGGCGGCGGGCGACTCGCCCGGTGCGAGGTCGTGGGACGCGCCGGGCGCCCAGTGGTCGAGGTCGGCGTCGAGGGCGTCGAGCCGCTCGAGCGCGGGGTCGTGCACGGCGGCGACGTAGGGGTCGTCGGCGCGGTCGCGGCCCGCGGTCTCGAGGGCGGCGTAGACGGCGCGTAGGCGGCGCAGGTAGGCGGCGTAGCCAGCCTCGTCCACGCGGCCCGCCATCAGCTCGCCGACGAAGGACGAGCCCTCGGCGGCCTCGTGCTCGGCGCGGCTGCCGTCGCGCATGGCGATGGAGAGCGGCTGGTCGAGGGGGGTGTCGAGGACGGTCACAGGGCTCCAGTCGGGCGGGCCTGAGAGGGGTCTCAGGCGGGGGACGCACAGGGAACGCTACGCCGTCCCGTCGGTGGGACGGCCCCTGCCACGCCGCAGTGAGCATAGGTTAGCCTCACCTCACCGAGGTAAGCCTTACCTCGCTAGTTGGAGTGGAGGAGTCGTGCGCAGAGGTCTCGTCACCGCAGCGGCGCTGGTGTCCGTGGCGCTGCTGAGCGGGTGCGGCATCGACGCCCCCGACCCCGGCGCCACCGCAGGCAGCGGTTCGTCGGGCGGGAGAGTCTCCCTGGCCGACGTGACGCCGGCCGAGGACCCCCGTGCGTACGACGGCCCGACGAGCGCGGTGGTCGCCGACCCGGCCGTCGAGCCGGTCGCCGACGACCCGGCGCCGCAGCTGCCGGTCACGGTGACCGACGCCCAGGGCACCGAGGTGACCGTCACCGACACCAGCCGGATCCTGGCCCTCGACGTCTACGGCACCCTCGCGCGGACGGTCTTCGAGCTCGGCCTCGGCGACTCGGTCGTCGGGCGCGACGTCTCCACGCAGTTCGACGAGGCCGCCGACCTGCCGCTGGTCACCCGCGGCGGGCACGACCTGTCCGCCGAGGCGATCCTCGACCTCGACCCCACGGTGCTGGTCACCGACACGACCCTCGGCCCGTGGGACGTCGTCCTGCAGGTGCGCGAGGCGGGCGTGCCGGTGGTCGTGCTCGACTCCACCCGGAGCCTGGACAACGTCGCCGCGCTCACCACGTCGGTCGCGCAAGCGCTCGGCGTCCCGGAGCAGGGCGCCGCGCTCGCGGCACGCACCACCGGTGAGGTCGACCGGGTGCGCGCCGAGATCGCCGCGGTCGCCCCGGCCGAGGAGAGCCGGCGGCTGCGCACCGTCTTCCTCTACGTGCGCGGCCAGTCGGGCGTCTACTACATGTTCGGCGAGGGCTCGGGCGCCGACGGGCTGATCGAGGCGGTCGGCGGCTACGACGTCGCCGAGGAGATGGGCTGGGACGGCATGAAGCCGGTCACCGACGAGGGCATCGTCGCCGCCCAGCCCGACGTCGTCATCGCGATGACCAAGGGGCTGGAGTCCGCCGGCGGCGTCGACGGCCTGCTGGAGCGGCTGCCCGCGCTGGCCACCACCCCGGCGGGCCAGCACCGCCGCTTCGTCGACATGGACGACTCGCAGGTGCTGGGCTTCGGCCCGCTCACCGCGCAGGTGCTCGAGGCGCTGGCCGTCGCGATCTACGCCCCCGAGGCCGTCGCGTGACCGCGACGCTGCCGGTCGCCGCGACCGCGGTCACCCGCCCCCGGGTCGCGCTGGGCCGGGTCGGCCTGCTCACCGGGCTCGGTGCCGCGCTGGTCGCCGCGCTCGTCGTCGCCGCCGGGCGCGGACAGCTCGACGTGCCCCCGACCGAGGTGCTCGGCTCCCTGCTGCACCGCGTCGGGCTCGACGTCGGCCCGCTGCCGAGCCACCCGCAGGGCGAGGCGACGCTGTGGCAGGTCCGCTTCCCGCGGGTGCTGACCGCCGCGGTCGCCGGGGCGGCACTGGCCGCCGCCGGGGCGCTGATGCAGGGCGTCTTCGGCAACCCCCTCGCCGAGCCGGGGGTCGTCGGCGTCTCGTCGGGGGCCGCGCTCGGGGCGGCCTGCGTCATCGTCTTCGGCTGGACCTTCCTCGGCACCTGGAGCGTCGCCGTGGCGGCGTTCGCCGGGGGACTGGTCACGACGCTGCTCGTCTACCTGCTCTCCCGCGACGCGGGCCGGACCGAGACCGTCACGCTGGTGCTCACCGGCATCGCGCTCAACGCGATGACCAGCGCCGGGCTGGCGTTCCTCATGTTCCTCGGCGACACCCAGGCGCGCGAGGAGATCGTCTTCTGGACCCTCGGCAGCCTCAACGGCTCGCGCTGGGAGCACCTCGCGGTGATGGCGCCGATCGCCGCCGTCGGCCTCGTGGCCGCACTGCTGCTGGCCCGACCGCTCGACCTGCTCGCCCTCGGCGACCGCGCCGCCCGCCACGTCGGGGTCGACGTCGAACGGCTGCGGCTCACCACCATCGTCGTCGTCGCCCTGCTCACCGCCGCGGCGGTCGCCTTCTGCGGCGTCATCGCCTTCGTCGGCCTCGTCGTGCCGCACCTCGTGCGGCTCGCCGCCGGACCCGGCCACCGGCTGCTCGTGCCGGCCTCCGCGCTGGGCGGGGCGGTGCTGCTCGTGCTCGCCGACCTGTGGGCACGCACCGCGGTGGAGTACGCCGACCTCCCCATCGGCATGCTCACCTCGCTCGTCGGCGGCCCGTTCTTCTTCTGGCTGATCCGCCGCGCCCGTCGTACGGCGGGGGGCTGGGCGTGAGCTCCCACGAGCACAGCCTGCAGGCCCACGACGTCGACGTGCGTCTCGGCGAGGCCCACGTGCTGCGCGGCGTCTCGCTGACCGTGGCCGCGGGCGAGCTGGTGGCGCTGGTCGGACCCAACGGCGCCGGCAAGTCCACGCTGCTGGCGGCGCTCTCGGGCGACGTCGAGCCCGCGCGCGGCACGGTGACCCTCGACGGCCGCCCGGTCGGCGCGCTCGCCGCCCGCGAGCTCGCCCGCCGGCGCGCGGTGCTGCTGCAGCGCCAGGGGCTCGCCTTCGGGTTCCGGGTCGCCGACGTCGTCGCGATGGGCCGGGCCCCGTGGCACCGCACCCCGGCCGCCCTCGACGACGAGCTCCTCGTCGCCGCGGCGATGGAGCGCGCCGACGTCGCCCCCCTCGCGCTGCGGCTGTTCCCGACCCTGTCGGGCGGCGAGCAGGCCCGGGTCTCCTTCGCCCGGGTGCTCGCCCAGGCCTCGCCCGTGCTGCTGCTCGACGAGCCGACCGCCGCCCTCGACGTGCGCCACCAGGAGGCCGTGCTCGGGGTCGCCCGCAGCGCCGCCGACGAGGGCGCCGCCGTGGTCGTCGTGCTCCACGACCTGTCCCTCGCCGCGGCGTACGCCGACCGCGTGGCGGTGCTCTCTGACGGCGTCGTCGCCGCCGACGGCCCGCCCGCGGCCGTGCTCACCGACGAGCTCGTCAGCCGCGTCTACCAGCACCCCGTGCGCGTCGTCGACGTCGACGGCTCGCTCGTCGTCGTCCCGGTGCGCCGCACCCACCTCGTCACCCAGGAGGCCCCGTGCGCCGCGTCCTGACCCTGCTCCTCGGCACGCTGGCCGCCGGGCTCCTCGTGCCCGTCGCCCCGGCGCACGCCGCCGCCCGCGTGACGGTGGCGAACGAGGGGGGCACACCGACCGTCGACCCGACGTACCTCACCACGCTCACCGTCACCGGCCGCGGCTTCCAGTCGGTCGCCGGCGGCCACGGCGGCATCTACGTCTTCTTCGGCACCGTCAGCGGCACCTGGCGCCCGAGCCAGGGCGGGCAGACCGGGCGCGACCTGCTCTACGTGCCCGACGACGAGTCGGCCGACAACGCCGGCTTCCAGCGGTTCATCGCCTTCCCCGGCTCCGACACCGCGGGCTCGGCCACCTCGACCATGCGCGCCGACGGCTCCTGGTCGACCACCGTCAACGTCCCCGGCGCCGTCTTCACCGCCGTGGACCGCGACGGCGCGGCGCGCCGCGTCGACTGCCGCGAGGTCACCTGCGGGGTGATCACGGTCGGCGCCCACGGCGTCGTCAACGCCCGCAACGAGTCGTTCACCCCGGTCCGGGTCGCCGCCACCAGCACCCCTGCCACCGGCGGCGAGACCGCGGCCGCCTCGCCGACGGCGGAGCCGAGCCCGGCGGACGACGAGCCCGACACCACGGTCGGGACGGTGCCGCCCGACCCCGAGCCGAGCGCAGCGGCCCAGGAGCCCGCGCGCCCCGGCAAGGCCCGCCCCGCGACCCTCGAGGTCGACCGGGCGTCCGCGCGCCCCGGCAACGTGCTGGCCTTCACCGCCACCGGTCTCACCCCCGGCGGCCAGGTCTCGGCCGTCCTCGACGACGGTGCGGCCGGCGCCGGACCGTTCCTGGTCGG
>Ga0325401_1002156_pt1 | contig 17297 bp, 6 predicted proteins | sample PopdelMetagenome_FD_205666 | JGI IMG/M metagenome (GOLD analysis project Ga0325401, IMG submission 205666) | Populus deltoides microbial communities from Bellville, Georgia, United States - Xylem-PdKOR-R2 | ecosystem: Host-associated > Plants > Phyllosphere > Stem > Wood/Secondary xylem | place...
TCTTAGTCAATTGGTAATGTTAAGTTTGATGATGAAAACCTTCTGTCTCTTTTTTATTTTGTAATTACTTGGGTCTAATAATGTGGTGGTGACAAGAGACCATTGATGTGTGCGTGAGAGACTCCATATATGAGAAAATATGTGTGTTTGCTTTGTGTGCTATGATTTATTTGTGCTGTTATTATGGCTGCCGGTAATTTCGTGAATTGAATAAGATTATCATTAGATTTTACAAAAATGTATAGATTTTATTGATCAAAAGAGTTAAAATTAAAGGACGCTACAAACTCATTAGATTTATCTAAGCTTTTTTTTTTATATATAAATTCTCCAACCCTAACAATTTAAGCCCAACTCAAAAAGGGATTCTTTCTTCCCTTTCTGTTTTTCTCTCAATCCTAGCTAATTACAGATCAGTTTAGGCTATAAGTTGTTATTTCGCTACGTATAAGTTGTTGAATTTAAGTAGTAAAACCACGTGTGTTTTGCTTTTTATAATTATATGAGAAGGTGAAATAATTAACAAGATCCTATAGCTTCAGCAAACTTTATGGCTACTAGTAGCGGCACATTCCATATTTAATTAATTAATGCTAATTTAGTGTGATTTTTTTTAAGAATTCATATCTATTTCTTTACTTACAAGTATAGTTGTTAATTATATTTTAGTTTGTTGAGTACTCTCTCTTCTGTCTTGCTCTATATAAATTTCATTGAATATAAAATTGAGTACTATATTTTTTTTCTTTTTGAGAATTTATATCTATTTCTTAAATTATAAATAGTGTTGCTAAATACATTTTAGTTTGTTGAATATATTCTTTTTTATGCACAATTAATCATACTCGTCGATAATATATATATATATATATATATATATTTCTAATAGACGGTACTTTCTATGTGTTTTTTTTATTTAAAGTCAGTGCTCCTAAGCTGATGCTGATCTAAGATACATGACGTGTGATTAATTAGCTTTTAGATTATCTTTGATACTTAATTTAAGTTGTAAATAAATCTTAAGATGAGAAATTCCAAGTTGGGAGTCAACAGATGCTCGGAACAATGCCAGAAGTGGGACTTTAACATAAGGTCATAAACTAATTAAACTCTTAAGACTTCAAATCTTTTCCTTGAAGTTTGGACCTTCCACTAACATGGGAATGGGAATGCAATTTTATATGTGAGAAGAAATCTATCGAAGACCAAAAATGCATGTGAGAAAGTGGGATTGGGAAGAAGGCATTGGTAAAGGAGAGATGGAGAGATGGCATGTGAAATCACGGGTTGAAGAGGAGCAAGCGGTATTTTATAAGTGTGGTTGTAGTTATTTTTTGAAGAATATATTTTTTTATTATAAATATATTAAAATAATATTTTTTATTTTTTTTAAATTTAATATAAATATTTAAAAAAAAATATAAGGATGAAATCATTGATTTGAAGATAAGAGTAGGTACTGCTTCTTTTTTTATGCAAAATTCTGATTTATTATTTTCATACAAACAAGTACAATTCCAATTATATAGAGAAGAAGATTAAAACTCGATATAAGACTACAATTTGATTAATCCATTGTGGATTCAAAAGCAAAAGTTTGTGATATTTTTTTTTTAATGGAACGTTTCGAGGTTACCAATGCATCTTGGACCATTCCAAAAGCCAGGTTTCATAGTTAATCAATTCAATGATGCATGAATAAAATTGAATTTTCTTACCTAGCCAACTTTAGCTTAGCTTAAATGTCCCAAATCATATCATTAAAGTTATTAAATTTGACAGAACTCATGATCATGACCATGGTCTAAGTTGCATATTAGAATTTTTAATATTGTTTGAATTATTTTTTAAAAAATCAAATTATATCATTTGAATTTTTTTTAAAAATCAAACAGAATTTTAATTGATTCAATTAGATTATGAATTAATTTTTTAAATTATGAGTTTGACTATATCAACTTTCATCTATTTTTTTACACCCAGTATTAGTCAAGTGTTAGATCAACTTGTAGTCAGCAAATACAGATAAAAAAAAAATATTATTGGTTTAAGAGTTTTGATATAAGGTGTCTTTTGGGTTTTTTTATAACAAAAAAAAATGCCATTTTTTGGTTGAGAAATAAGTGATTCACTTCCATCAAAGAACACAATGATACAGATCTTCCAAGACATGCAAGCCGAATAAAAGGGCACTAGGATTAACATATAGATCCAGATCTTCCATTATTATTAAAACCACAATGAGTCAACAATGAATCCAAATTGTTGGAATCAAATAACAATGAAATTTTATATAATCACACATCACCTCTGTATTATATAACATAATGAGTCAACCATGAGTAATATTTTGATAGTATTATTACATTCAGCTAACTGGGTTAGTTTTGAATTTCTTTTACTTGACTTTTTATCTAATTCAAGTTTAAAATCAAATGATATAAAAAATATTTTAATATAATTTAATAAATTTTATAGGCCTAATAATAAGCTGGACATCTAATAAAAATATATATTGACTTTGAAAATCCTTTTTAAAATCATAACTTATTTTTTATTAAATTAAAATAATAATAAATAAACCTAGATTAATTTATTAAATTTACGAATCCGATCATTAACCATAAATAATATTGTTTTAAAACTGACGTGGTAGATCAACTTATAACTCAGTTAATTAATGACCTCGACTAATTTGAATTGAAAAAAAAAAAAAAATCTGACCTTAAAAACTTTGGCTGACCCCGTTGATAAATTTTTGGATTTTTTATTAAAATAATATTTTTAAAACTATAATAAACAGTGCTTTTGTGAGACGGTACTATAAAAAATAGCACTGCACTGTAAGTATTTAGCGGTTAGTGACACGGTAACGACTGGCAATCTGTTTATGCAAAGCCCAAAAAACCATAACCGTCGAATCAAGCACACTTTTTTACCAAGATCCCATAAAAACCCAATAATCCAAAAGCAAAATTGGTGGCTGAAAATCAAGTAAACCGTGAACCCTTTTAGTAGATAGAAAGCAAAATCTCTTTCTTGTGTTTTTGTGGGGTTTATAAAGGGATGAAAGATAGGAGTCTGCGTGTCAAAACCTGCTGCCGCAGCAGCATCAGCCCGGGAGGAGGTAGTGGTGAGGATAGTATCGCCACCGCCACAAACACCGGCGCCGGCAGCGGCAGGAGCGACAAAGGGACATTCTGGGCTGTTGAGTAATTCGAAATCGGGACATCCAGTGCTGTTGAGTTCCAAATCGGGGCAGTTAGTGGGTGAGTCGAAGAGGATGAAGGGACTTTTCAAGTCAAAGCCGAGAACTCCTGTCGATATAGTTAGACAGACTCGCGATCTTTTAATCTATGCTGATCAGAGTTCAGCTTCTTTATCAGATTCAAAACGAGAAGAGAAGGTTGGCAGTCTCTTTCTATTCATTTCTATATATTTTATGTGTGCTTGTGTTCTTTTTCTGTTGTTTTCTTTTAATTAGGTGGATTTTGATTGATTTGAGATTGTTTGGGGTCTGGGTTGCTTTTCTTTTTTTGCTTTGGATGAGAAAGGTTCAATCTTTATGAAAAATTGCGTTTTTTAGGGTGATTCTTGATGTCTGATTGAGGTTTGGATTAGAGTATGCTATAATATGCTGTGATATTTACATAGATAGGAAGAAATAGTTAATTTGCTGAGTGCTAATGTGATTGCAAAGAGGTTAGTTTGCTGGCCAAGTTTAACTTGAATGTGGTTGGGTGTGTTGTGAGAGGAATCTGATATTACTGGCAGTGGGTTGAGTGTAAAGGTTTTAGCTTTTTAGTAGCTTTAGTAGTCAAGGGAGTAAAAGTGGATACTTTGATTGTAGGTTTGTGAATTAGGTGTGATCTGTGGTGCTATATGTGTCATTGATTTGTTTCAACTAGTTTGTTCACAATAAAAGAATTAGATTAGTGTTGTTGAATTTTGGTGAGTGTAGATGTAAGATTGCGATGAACATGCATTAGGGTCGCTGTATAATTTCTTGCTTTTGTTGCATATTTTGATAAGTTATTTTCTCGATTTGGGCTACTGGGGCATTTAAGCTTCTGTCAAGCATTTTATTTGTGGAATTCGAATTTGACAATTGTATTTTCTAATACAGATGGCAGAGTTAGCTAAAAATATCAAGGAGTTAAAGTCAATTCTTCATGGCAATAGTGAGTCTGAACCGGTGTCAGAAGCGTGTGCACAATTGACTCAGGAGTTTTTCAGAGAAAACACACTTCGTCTTTTGATCTTCTGTCTATCCCAATTGAACTTAGAGGTAACCACTGACGAGTTTATTGGTTGAGAGCTATGTAGATTGCTATCTTGAATTTGCTATCAGATTTATGAGGGAATACCATTCTTATTCATTGTTCTTTCATAATGGATCGGTTTAGTTACATGCTTTATACTTTATACTTTATACTTTATACTTGCCCTGTTGAATCTGTTGGATTAGATTCCCATCTGGAAAGAATTTTCATTTAACTGCCAGTTTCTCTTTTTTGTCATTTAGCATGAAAATGTTTCTTTTTGCAGGCCAGAAAAGATGCCACTCAGGTTGTTGCAAATCTACAAAGGCAACAAGTTAATTCAAGGTTGATTGCATCAGACTACCTGGAGAAAAATACAGATCTTTTGGATACTTTGATAGCAGGGTAAGCCATTATTGCTGGGGAATGTTGGGGATTGAGAATATAATGATTCCATTCAATAGGTTATCTAATATTTTCAAGATGATTAATGGGTTAAATTTTTTGTTTGCTGCATCGTTTCTGACATCTTGTGGGATAACTTTTTGTACCTTAATTATCACATATATATTTTGTTGACTATCCATTCTCTGTTTCAAGATGCCATTAGTGATCTGTTTCACAAGTGATGCCTTTCTTCTTCTTGGATGCCTGGAAGTTGTATTCAGCTGTTATTTTTTATTTTTTAGATTCTATAGTGTAAGAGGATGGCTGTTTACAGAATTTTTAAATGGTTTTGTCATGTGAACTATACTTCTTGGGATCTTCTAATTACGGTATTTTGCTTCTTTAGTTATGAAAACACAGATATGGCTTTGCACTATGGTGTAATGTTGAGGGAGTGCATACGTCACCAGACTGTTGCCAGGTGAGCAAAATCAACTATGTGGTTCAGACTATCTATATTGTCTCTGCAAGGTCGTCAAAATCACGAGTTAACTCGTAAAATCGTATGATTTTACGAGTCAACCTATATATAACCTGCAAAATCTGGTTAAAAACCCGAAAACCATCAAACTCGGTTAAACTCGGACCGAGTGGAAAAGTTTGACAAAAGTAAAAAAATTAATCAACTGATTCGACTCCCCTCCCCGTCCATCACTCACTCCCTAGTCCCATTCTCCCCTTTCCCCTTTGCCTTTTCTCAAAACTCAAGCTCTCATATCTCAACCCTAGCTAGTTCCACAACTTTCACTCTTTCTCTCTCCCAAAACACCCTTTTCTTTTCTTTACTTCATTTATCTCTGTTCTTCCTTGAGTCTCTACTCACCATCTTTTGTGCTCTCGCGTCTCGCCTCTCTGTATCAGTCTTTGTATCAGGTTAGTTTTTTTTCTTGGTGGCATACTTGTAACTTGATTCTTGAAGACTTGTTTCTGGAGATGGGTTTGCTGTAAATTACTTAATTACTGCCATTTTTCTTCGTGAATTTTGTTTCCTGCCATTGCTTGAACTATTATAGGCGAGGAGGAGAGCTAGATAGTGTAGAAGTGGAGCTGTTTATTTGTTTATGTGTTGGATTTTCATCAAAGCATGTCCTGTTCTTGTTATACTGTTTTCTTTCAAGCAAAGTGTCAGCTTAATGGCTATTATGAGCACTTGAAAGTTGGAACAATGGCTCTTAGTTTTCAGTTGCAGAAATGAATAGAGCAATGATATATTGTGAACTCTTTAATTTTGCGTTGTTTTTTTTCTTCCCTTTGATGATTAAGCTGTATGATTATGTTTGGATTATAGAAGTAAAGAAAGGAATAATATGTTTGAAGTGGTGCTATATAAAGGATATGTATTGCGTAGAATGGTTATGAATGTAAAGGTATGCTTGATTTATTCCTTGTTTAGATATTAGTTACTTCTATAGTGGTTTTACAAATATCAGACCATGAGCTGTATTTATTCCTTGTTTAGATACCAGTTAAAACTCTAGGACAAGAACATGCAACATTCATCCTGAGATTGCAGATATTCTGATTTGCAGAAATGAAATATTATGGAAATAGAAAGCATATAAATCACAGCTACACAAGGGAGAAATAGATCAAGTTAAACTCGAAATGAGATTCTCCTTTACATATGTCAAGTTTTTAGTTACATGTATCCTTCTACATCATTCCACTTTATTTAGATCAATATCCTCAGTGGTTCAGTCATTTAAGAATTTCAAGGATTCATGTTAATGGAATTAATAATTAGAGTAACTAGCATTTATCTACAATTCTTCATTGAGAGATGACAGCTTGGATACAGAGTAGGAAATGAGTTATAGATATTGCTAAGTAGAAAACACCTGGGTCAGAGCCCTTCAAAACTACATTTGCCAACACAATCAAAATGAATCTAACCACTGTCCCATCTTTCTATGACTCCAATCATTTTGTTTAGCCAGAGTTGCACATACATTCCACTGGTCCTTTCTAGTTCTTGTCATTTCCATTTGAACTTCAACTCCCTTGTATTCATCTTCTGCTCTTTTAGCATCTTGAATTCTTTGGGTGAGTTTCTTTCCCATGATTGTAAATATATAACTAGTTTGAATATTTTACTTATGATTTTATGATTTTACGAATTGAGTTTACGATCCGAGTTTATATTGTATATTCCGTGTCGTATCAAAAAAATATTTTTGACAACCTTGGTCTCTGATTAGGAGAGTAATCTAAAATCCTGAAAAAAATTTATGTTTAGACTTTTAATTATACTAAAATATGTGCTCCATTTATCTTTACATAAACATGTCTAAGTGTGATGTGAAGTCAATATCTAGAACAATCAATTTCATTTTTTTTTTTTTGTTTCAGAATTGCTTTTCTCAACTATCAGCATACATAATTTATTTATTTATTGTTTTTTTTTTAATGGTGTGCTGCCAATGTTTTGTACACTCATTTGTCGGGTTTGACTGCAGATATGTCCTGATGTCAAGAAATTCTTTGATTATATACGACTTCCATATTTTGACATTTCTGCAGATGCTGCTGCAACTTTCAAGGTTAAGCATGATTGAAAAAGATATTAACAACAAATTATTTTCTCATCCCTCTTTCTCTCTTATGCAGTTTGATTTTTCCATACAATGCAATCTTTTTGTGGGTATACATATCATCCACTGTTAAATGTTAATTCCAAATGACTTTCAAAACTCTGCTCGTTGCATTAGAGATTTGGCAAGAATATCTTCTGTACTGTAATGCAACTGTGTTGGATATGCTCGATACTGTACTGCATCTTTGCACAGCTATTATCAAATGGTTAAGTATATTCAGCTATTATAAAAAAAAATATCTTGTTTTTATGTATACGGTTAAGTCTCTCAAAGATAAAAAATCATGTTGTATTTATGTTCAAAAAATATATATATGTATTAGCATGCTTTTTTTGCTTTAATAACCAGTTTATTAAAGCCACGAGAACTAGGCCAACATTTTAAAAATTCCAAAAAAAATTATCTTGTTTCCTTCTAATATCTGGGATTATGAACTTATATGTAAGATGTATTTCTAATATTAAATATTTTTTATTGACATTAGAACGGTTAGGTTTTACCTGATAAGATAAGGATCTTCCTATTGAGAAGAACTTTTCTTAAATTTTAGATAGACCAACAATTAGAAAACCTGACAATAACTTAGTTTTTTTTTTCCAAACAATTATATAATACAGCTTACCCTAGGTAGGGTGTCTTGGAGGTGCTAATACATTTTTTTTATGCAACCAGTCTCGTGCTTGATTTCTAAAACTAGTTTGGGTTCCTAGTGATCAAAATACTAAGTGGTGACCTCTCATTTCCTCTTTCCACTAACAAGATACAAGAAATCGTTCTCTTTTATTTTTCAGACACCAACATGAGAGTGGATGCATTTTGCAATGCAACGTCTTCTTCCTCATCACCATTGTTGTCCATGTCATCGGCTACATCAATCGAGTCTTTCTCATCTTCCCCATTCCCAAAAGTCATCCATGGTGTATGAAATAGAGCCAGCAATTGGATAATGTAAATGGTCCAACTCCTCTATCTTAACACGATATGTTTGATTATTGAGTTGCAAAACAACAAAAACAATCCAGTGAGGACCATGGGACAGTAGGAGCAGCAGGAACTTACAAAGAAATTTGGATTTATAATTTCTGAAATAAAAACCGTGTAATTATAATCTTGTGGCACCTACTGTAATTTGTGAACTTTTATGTTGTTGAAAGTACAACTTGTTGATTGTACGTTTGCTACTTTGATAGAAGTACATTTTAGAAGATAAAATGTTAGTCTATTCAAATTAAAGGAAAAGTAAATTGATGTGAAATTAATTTCTACATATCTATCAAGAAATGACAGAACACGATTTTTTTTTTTTAATATAACTATGTGTGTTTGTGTCAGTTTACAAGCATTTCAACTGATTTTTCGGAGCTCTAAAATTAATGATCAGGTAAATCTTTAGTGGCGCTAAGGTTTGTGGTACTCGAACTAATAATTTCTGGGAAGTAAACTCAGGACCTTACTAATTGAGCTATATCCCTCAGAACTGACCAAATATGATTCTTTTTTTTTTTTGATTAACGTAGGTGTTTGGATCAGTTGGCGCGCATCTTAACTAATATCACGGGCCTTGAAGTTAACGACTATATAAGCTTCCAGTGTCCCTGAGGTTTGTGGGACTCGAACTGGTAATCTTATGGAGTAAACCTAGGGCCTGACCAGACATGATTCTTGATTGTATGTGTGGTTAACTAAGTACACATTGCTACACTATATTATGATTTGTTGTGTTACATTCTAAGTAAAATCAATCAACTGTTCCTAAATGTATTGTTATATGATTAAAATAAAATTATTATTACATTGCTAATTAATGGTTTTAGTGCTAAACATGGACAAAGACTTGACCATAAATTTTAAAGATGCATTATTTCTTCTCAATGTTCACTTTCTGATTGGACCCAAGAAATGGAGGGTAAGCTATCAGCTTTAGGCCTTCATACTGATGCTTTAGCTTTATTAAATGCAAAAGATGCTGAACAAAACCTTGACCATAAATTTTAAAGATGCATTATTACTTCTCAATGTCAGATTCCATGGGTTCAATCATATACATTGTTATTCTTAGCAGAGCCGTTAGCTGGGTATAGAAAAGACAGAAAACCATGTCAAGTCTTTATTGCTTCTCAATGTCCACCATGTCATTTAGCTATCAACTTGTGACCTTCGTGCTAATGCTTTAGCTTTATTAATCTTTCTCTGCTTGACGAGGCAAAAAATTGATGCTGAACACGAACAAAGACTTGACAATAAATTTTAAAGATGCATTATTACTTCAGATTCCATGGTTCCAGTCATTTACATTATTATTCTTTTGTGGCGATCATCCTTCAAGATTAGAGTTATCTGGATAAATATAGATGGAAAGGATAAGAAAATTTTGTTTTTTCTCGATAGAAAAAGAAGTTGTCACCTAGTATTATGATCACTAGAAAATCTAATGGTCTGCGAGAGTCTGGACAAGAAAATTGATTGTGCAAAAAAAAGATGTATCACTCCTAGTACAACTTACGTATGGTAAGCTGCTTTGTTATTTGTTCTAACATGTGTTTCTATTTGTTAGTCTATTTAAGGTTTGAGAAAAGTCATCATTGATAAGGAGATCTTTATCTCATCAAGTTAAAACCTAATCATTTTAAAGCCTAAAAAATAGATTTGTTTAAGGTTTAACAAAAGTTCTCTTTAGTAAGGAGATTTTTATCTTATCATGTTAAAACCTAACTATCCTAACAGGAAAGAAAATAAAAAAAAGGTTTGTATTTGAAATTTTAATCAAATCCTAATAGATAATCGTAAACTTGTTGTAATACCCATTAAATGATTTTTTTTGTACTTTTCAAAGTATGATGAAGATGAAATTTTTATTTTTTGTATAAAAATATGCATGCAAATTTTAGAATCTGATTACATGCATGAAGACAAAACATATTTTTGTATTTTTGAAATGAGGGATTTTTTTTTAAAATTAGAGATAAATATCTATGTTTGTTTTCTAAACCTCACTGTGATACAAGTATGTCTCTTTCCTTGATTTTTTTTTTCTTTTCGCATCATATGACTCTTTGTATTCCATCTTTGATTTAGAAATGGTAGGGATTAAAAGTAGAGATCTTAGTAAAATTATGTGAAACTCTACTATTTAAATGGGTATTATTGAAATCAAGATTGGTTTGCGTCAAAATAGGATTTATGAACCATAATTTACTTAATTTAGTCCTTTTAAATTAAACCTATTTAAGATGTGAACTTGTTTTGGATATGTTTTTTTATTTTTTTTGGTTTATATGCTTGAGTTTGGACAAATCGGGTCTATATATACAGGGCCAGTTAGATCAATGGCTTAATCCACTGCATCACCTGGAACTGCTCTTGCCTTTAGGAGTACCGACCACTACAGTACAGACAGAATGAATCATTCATTTCTCAGATGGGCCACTACAGTACCCTTTCTATATATGCAGTTTAGAAGCAGTGGCATGAGTGTTGACAGTGTGATTCTGTTCTCAATCTTGTTATGCTACAATTTCCTGCTGCCTATTCAGAAGCGACAGTGAAGAACATATACAAAATGGAGAGGGTAATTATCTAACAAATTAGTCACCACTACAAATCTTCCATGGAATTAAGAACTTCATGTGATACACATTTGAGATTCCAAAGGCATGTGTTGACAGCTTGCTTTTTCTTTGTTTTTCACTATCTTCTGTCTGACGCTTTTCCATTCACTTTTCAATTGCCTTTGGCTTTCGCTTTCCTTAAAAAATTATATGCTTCTGTCTCTTTCCTGTATTATATATGATATATAATATGTTTTTTTTTTTTTTTTTCTGGTGAAGAGTAGATGGAGACCTAACTTTATGAAGGAATCTAGATTATCTACTTTGTTATGATCATAATCGAATGGTTTATGCTTTGACACGATAGAGTATTAGACTCTTCCTTCATTTTTTATTCACGCATATTACTTTATGGATTAGGATGCATGTTTGTATCGTCCAAAAAATGATAAATATAAAGCAAAAGTTGTGTTCATAATTGATGATCTTTTTTTTTTCCAGAAAATAATTATCTTAATATGATGATCACTCGTGCAACATGTCCATGCCTCAAGTGCCTAAATATCGTTCCCGGCCCTTTAAATATATGCAACGCCATCACTTTATGAACCTAGAGAGCTAGGTACATGATGATTAGTACTTGTTAATTAACTTCATAAGCATGTGTGACAAAACAAAAGGAGGAAAATTATCCACATAAAAAATTAAGGAAAACAAAGCACATGTGATTAGTTGGGAGATTAAAATAAGTTAATTTGTTCAAGAATATTAACTATGTATGACCTATGATCCTGATGGTCAAATCAAAGATGTATACTTTAGGGATGTTAATTGAAAATGACAACAGCAGAATGAAAACGTGAATGTTGTGGTCTTTCCCCATTGCTAACCTTGTTGGTTTTGCTTGTAACCTAGCACTTGGGAAGTTTTAGATAAGCAATTAATGTAATAATATTATGAACTATATAGTAAAGTTTTATGAACTATATAGTAAAGTTCATAATAATATTATGAACTATATAGGAATCTACCTTGAACTATTAAGGTAGGCTGGTATACCGTTCATTTTCTTGAAAACTGTCCAAGTGTAGCTTTGTGGAGGTGATACCAACATCTATTTAATTAGGCACTTGAGTGTAATAAAGGACTACTACTAAAATTAAGGACTGTGTAGAGTGTTGTGCCGATGGCTCGTTTGCAAGTTAAAAAAATCGATAAATATAATTTTTAAAAATCAAAATGTGCTCTTTCTTTTAAAAAAAAATTCAAAGAATTTTTTTTGATTTTTTGATTTTTAATTAATTGTTTTTGAAAAACTTGTAAATATGAAAAACAAATGATCAAAAATTATAAAATAACCAAAAGTTGGCCAAAAATATTGAAAATATATTTTTGATATTTTTATTTTTTCAAAAATATAAGGGTAAGAAATTATGTTATGACAATAGTCATCGCAACTATTAACAAACTTGAAATGCATCAAATGATTATAAAATTAGCTTTCTTGAACGGTGACATTGTCAAAGAGGTTTACATGGAACAATCCCATAGATTTTCATTTGATTGAAATACCAAGTGAAATATAATAGAATAATCTGAATGAAAGATCACCAATTTAAGTGAGAAATATGATTTTTTCTTTGAGAATTTCAAAAATATTCAAAAATGCTGACCTTTCATTATAAAATAGCTTTTGAGTTTTTTATTTTTATTTTTGAATAATATTGATATGTAATGCAATTAATTAAGGTGATGTTGTTAGAATTTTAAAAGACTAATGAGCAATAATTTTTGGATTACTATTACCTGCTTTACCTTGCAGTTAAACTAAACAAACATCTAATCTAAATTTACATTAGGTTCACTTATAGAGATCACTATTTAATTTTTGACAACAAGATGTCCATCGATGTCGCTTGTAAACAACAATATAGTTTCAAATTCTTTTTTGCATAATTGTTGTATTTGTTTTTATAATGAAAGGTCAGCATTTTTTTTTCCTTTCCATCAATGTTGCTTGTAAATCTGAGTAAGTGTTATCAGAGCTTTTGCTCAAAATCCAAACCCAACAAATGATACATCATCATGTTTGTAAAATTTTGTACCGTACATATGAGTCACAAATTAGATTTTCTCTTCAATTCAAATTAATAATTAATAATTATATATTATATTCGAATAATTACCGTACATTGAATTGAATTCAAATATGCAAATTTTACCTGAGTATTCAATGGGAAAAGCAATAAATAATGTTAAAGCTGATGTTTACAGTTTCGGAGTTGTCCTACTCGAAATAGTTAGCGCGTGGGAAAGTTAGTGCAAATTACATAAGAAAACCAAGAAGCTGAGTTTTTTTCTGGATAAAGTAAGTGGATGGATAAACTCTCTTAGTTTTTTTTTCGTAGTTATTATCAAACCAAACATGTTCTGCCAATATTAAATGCCAATTGAAGAAATTTATAACAGAAAAGGATATTACTATTTAATAATTTGAAATATATGTTATACTCAACTCAAGCAAGATTTATATAATCATATAACAAGAAACATAAAAAAAATAGAATAAAATAAACTATAGAAAAATATATTTGATTAGATGATTAAAATTATTTCTTGATTACCTAGAGTTGTTCAATTCCTTGACTCTTTCTTTTCTTGATTAGGAAATAATGAATAATATTTACTTTAATTATTTTCTTAACACACCCCTTTAAACTCATGATAATTTTATTTTTCTTGAGTTTGACACTCTGCTTATCTTTAACAATTGTATTTTTCTAAACATAGTTATTATTAGCCAAACCTTTCTTCTCAAAATTTGGTTTTTCAAGTGCTCATTTTATTTTGACTCACTCTTCATCAAACTAATATATTCTTCTTATCATGGCTCCTTAGCCATTTTCTATCTTTTCTATTAGGAACAACCATCTCTTCTTCTTCTTCTTTTTTATAGGTGGTCTCTTTTATACCATGTCTTGTGCAAAAACATATTAGCTTGCACTAAGTCTCTCTTCCTTTTCTTTTCCTTTTTTGCAGGTCTTTCTTTTGATGTAGAATCTCAATTTTCTTGTTGAACTTTGTTGCATCTCCATTTTTTTTTTAATTCTTTGGATGATATTTGATCATCCACATGATCTTGAAATAATTTCTCCTTATCATGAGTTGATTTATCATTGAAAATGAATAGTAAATTAAATATTTGGTAGATAATTAAGAGTTTGAGAACAAAGTGTTTTAAAATGATCAAATAAATGGCATAAAATTTTCCATCAAAAAAGCAAAAGCTAATATTTAGAGTAGTATATGATCGACCTGCTCTGATACCAAGAAGAAATTTAGAATAGAAAAGGATTTTATTATTTGATAATTTGATATATATGTTCCATTCAACTCCTGTGGAGTTTATATAGTTATATAACAAGACATATAAGTAAATAAAATAAAATAAATTATAGAAAATATGGTTGATCGTTTGTTTTAATTAGATGATTGAAATAATTTCTTGATTGTTGAGAGTTATTTAATTCCTTGATTTTGTTCATTGATTTTTTTCATTGATTAGAAAATAATAAGTAATAATTACTTGATTATTTCCTTAATACTCGGAGCTAAGCTAATCTTGCTTTTCAATTGCAGGCTGGTGTTTTGCATGATAAGGAAAGAATCCTTAACTTTGTGGACAAGAAATTAGCATACAGTTACAACAGAAAGCAAGCTCTCACTGTTTTGCTGTTAGCAATGAAGTGTGTTAATCTATTTTCTACTCTCAGGCCTAAAATTTCCGAAGTCGTTAGTGTACTTGAATTGAATAAGATTATAATTAGATTGTATGATAATGTATAGATTTTATTGATCGAAAGAAGTCAATATATAAAAACAAATCATGTTTAATTAATAAAATATTATTAGAATCTTGTTTTAATTAAAAATTATATTTTCTCAATGAATGTGAATTAAAATTGATAAAAACTTATAATACTTTAAAATAATAATAATAATGAAAATAAATTTTAATATAAATTAAGGTGAATAAACCTTTCTAAATCGTTGGACTAATCTAAATATGATTTTAGCATTTTTAAAACATTATTTATGCACCACTTAGTAACTAATCAACTTCAAATAATTAATTCATGATAATAAAAAAATTAAAATACAATATATAGTGAAATTAATCTTAAACTTACACGTTATTAATTATTAAAAAATTATGAAAGTTATTCAAATCTTCTGATGGAGGCAGCACACCACCTAATTTGTTTTTCGAGCATTTGAATATCAATATATGATAATTGTTTCCATACTTTGCCAGATCTGATTTTTCCAACCTGTTGCTGTTGTTCCTAAAAGTCTCTGTGACTGATTGAAACACACCTTCTCTATCCTTATCATCTGCAACGTCTTCTTCCCCATCACCATAGGTGTCCATGTCATCGGCCAAATCAACCAAGTCTTCCATGGTGTATGAAATAGAGCCAGCAATTGCCAGCAATTGGGTGATTAATGTAAATGATCCATCTCCTCTGTCTGATATGTTTGATTATAGAGTTGCAAAACAATAAAAACAATCCAGTGAGAACTTACAAAAAATCAATTCATTTAGCAGAGCCGTTAGCGGGGCATAGAAAAGACAGAAAACCATGTCAGGTTCTCATGCCGTGGGTCCAATCATTGATGCTGAACCCGAACAAAGACTTGACCCTAAATTTTAAAGATACATTATTACTTCAGATTCCTTGTTCCAATCATTTACATTATAATTCTTTAAAACATATTAATATAAAACAAAATAATGATAAATGCTCACTTGAAAAGATATTTTAGCAATAATATAAAATTATTATTAGAACTTTAAACTTTTAAGTTTATAGTGATTCTTTGATAATAACCATGTATAAAGGAGATATTAGTTAACAATAGATATCTCATTTAACTTTAAACCTAACTATGTATTATAATTATCAAGACAAGCTCTCTTTTCTTGATTTTTTTTTCCTTTTCGCAGCATATGACTCTTTGTATTCCATCTTTGATTTAGAAATGGTAGGGATTGATGGTAGAAATCTTAGTAAAATTATGTGAAAACTCTACTATTTAAATGGGCTTTATTGGAATTAAGATTGGTTTGTGTCAAAATAGGATTTATGAACCATAATTTACTTAATTTAGTCCTTTTAAGATGTGAACTTGTTTTGGATATGTTTTTTTATTTTTTTTGGTTTATATGCTTGAGTTTGGACAAATCGGGTCTGTATATACAGGGCCAGTTAGATAAATTAAATAAGATAAAAGGTTTTGTATGCTGATACCCATTCATTATTGTTTGTAGTTTTCATAAACTAAGATTGGAGCACAATATTCCTTAAACAAATATCTACGGTACTTTTAATTGCTATAATTAAAGTAAATCTTAGAAAAGCAAGCTGTGTCCTGTGATTTTCTCTCATATTTTGTGTGAAGCAAACCAAGTGTAGCTGGGAGTGGTGATTTCATTGCATGGTTGTGATCTTTACAACTCATGGGCAGGAACTCTGTTTTTTCAGAAAGCTACTGGAATCTGCTGAATTTTCTTCTGGTTGATTAGTAGTGATATCTGCTATTCCACGAAAGGGGACCCTACTAGGATAGGCCCTGGCGGGAGGGAGAAGAATAGCTTCGAGGAACCTTCTTGACTTCTTCGTTCCGTCGTTGACCCATGAGCAATGGCCCTCTCGTATTTAGGACCGACCTCTACGGCTAGAAAGAATCATTCATTTCTCAGATGCGCCCAATTGTTTTTTTTTTATAGGAGTATTTAGAAGTATAATAGTAGTTGTTTTTTAAAATTATTATTAATATTATCACATTAAAATAAAAATTTACAGTTTGATTCTTTGTTCCAATTTCCTGCTGTCTATTCATAAGCGGTAGTGAAGAACAAATACAAAATGGAGAGGGTAATCATCTAACCATGTAGTCAGCACAACAAATCTTCCACGGAATTAAGACCTTATGACTATACATGTTCATAAGCGGTGTTTCTTCTTTTTTTTCACTATCTTCTGTCCTAACGCTTTTCCATTCACTTTTCAATTGCCTTTGCCTTTGGCTTTCCTTCTTCGTTGGTGTAATTCTGTTTTGAGCTACTAGAAAAAAACAAATTACGTACCCACTGTTGATACACGACGTCGGGCGACGGCTCCCGCTTTTTTTGTTTATTTAACACAAAGGGTTTTTTTTTCAATTGGGGGAAACAAAGATTTTATTGGAGTCGCCATCTAGTAATTTGAGGGAACTAGAAATCCCAAATTAGACACTGGTCCCAGAGATTCGGGTATGGGGTTAGTTATGATTAAGGGAAGGTAGACACCACCCTTAAAACATCCTTTCAAAAGAAAGGTTACCCTTACTTGTGTGTTTTTTATTTGATTCAAATGCGATTATATTTTGGGCTTATTTGTAAA
>Ga0325401_1002157_pt1 | contig 17296 bp, 10 predicted proteins | sample PopdelMetagenome_FD_205666 | JGI IMG/M metagenome (GOLD analysis project Ga0325401, IMG submission 205666) | Populus deltoides microbial communities from Bellville, Georgia, United States - Xylem-PdKOR-R2 | ecosystem: Host-associated > Plants > Phyllosphere > Stem > Wood/Secondary xylem | place...
TTATATTCTGAAATAGTATTGACTATAAAATTCTTGTGCAAGTTGCGATAAAATTTGAAAAAAATTTCAATCTTATTTAAACAATCAATGACTATAGTGTTGAAAATAAAAATGATTTGACAAAGTACGCATATCTCATGCTCAAATATCTAAATCAAAATATTCTAGATGAAGGGTTAATAATTACACTAAGAAACTAGTCATTAAAAAGTTAAGTCAAATCACATATGAATTTTTTAATATTTACGAGATCATGACACATTACAAGACACTACACTTGATCTTCAAATCTAAATGAACAATTTATTATTAGTAATAAGTTGAATGATTTAATTTATTTAATCATGTTGAATTAAAATTATGATTTATATTGGGACCAATATATTAGGAACTTAATAGGTCACATATATTAAGAATCATCGGTAAAAAATTAAACTCGAATTACTGATCAAGTATGAATTGAATATAAGCAAGTTTTAGAAATTAAGGATTATAATATAATTCTAGACTTAGAAAAATTAAGTAAGGACTTTATTGTATATATTTCTAATAATTATCTTGAAATAAAGTTTGTGCTATTTTTCAATGAACAAAGTGATATTTTACCACTAATAAGGATATTAAGTTTTTTTTATAAATAGAATGTTATGTTTCATATTTCTATAATCATAAAAATACAATAGAGTAGATCTAAGAGCAAAGAACAAAAAGAAAAGAAAAGAGTTAGCACTCAAGGCATAATAATTACTCAAGCCTTGAAGAGTTGATCAAAACTTAGAAGGAAGAATTAATATTCAAGTAATCTTTGCACAAATCATAAACAACTCTATGTTATCTAACGAGATCTATGAGATTCTTGAAAAAATCTTAAAATATCATTTACCACTATGTTCATATCTTTCAAGAAACACAACAAACTCTTTTTTGTCTAATTACCTATAATATCTAAAGACTATATTTGAACAAAACCCTAGTGTCCCCTTGTAACCTTTTATGCTCCTACCTTTTTCAATACCATTACCCCTGCCAACTTTTGATAGATATTATAGTGTTTTGATACCTTGAACATAGCCCTACTCTTATCCATTTTAAGGACCTAATAGCTTGATTAGGTGGTCACAACCGGCTTTTCCAAATTCCAATCAGCTTACGAAAGCTCCTGATAAAGGAACATTCTTTTATTATATTATAAACCTATCTAACATTGATTTAAGGTCTAATTGGAGATGGAAATATGGCCAACATAAATTATTATAGTATTATTCTAGTAGTAAACATTGATATGCAAGTTAAAAAAACTATCAACTTAATCAAATTTAGAATGAGATTAGATGTAGTAGATCAAATATATTTTTTTATCTAGAATCCAAAGGGAAAATCCTATCATACTTTGCAATAATAAACAATTTAATAGGAATGTTTGGAGCTCTTCATACTCATCCTATATAGTAGGCATCATAATATGTTCAGTCTAATTTAAACATGATCGTTGATAAAGTATCTCCTACCCAATAAGAGTATAGGTAGCCTCAAGCTAATAGGCTAATTACATGGCCAATAACCTTACTTACAACCACAACAATTTGTACTTGGGCAATTCAATACCATATAGGCTACTTTACAATAAGGAAATCTTAATCATTATATAACCTAGATATTTGTAGTCTATCAGCAAGTAAACAAAATGATTGATAAGGTTGAGTTTTCCGAACACCTAAGAGAGATAGGGTTAGAAGTTGGATATACAACCATGTTTAAATACATATATCTTGAATGGATGGACAAGTCGCATAAAATTTCTAAACGAATAAAAATAGTTGATTACAAATAGTTTTCTAGGAGAACAACCAATCAATAAAATGGTGTTGTTGTTAATCCTTTTACGAAAATAAGGTTAGTTGGTTCATCATTGATCAAAATCATCTTTCATTAATTCTTTACATTGCCACCTAAATCCATCAATAATTAGGAAGAGATGAAAACTTATTTTCATAATCATTTCTATATAACAAAACAAAAGTAACACTGGTTAGCTTGGTTATGATAGTGCAAGACCTGTGAGAGTCCATAAAAAAGTTATACCCTTCATTTTAAGACTTTAAGAACTAAATGCACTATATTATATATAAAAAATAGAGTAGGAGTGCCTCAAGTTAATTATAGAATGGATGTAATGGAATATTATGAAATAATTTGCAAGTACCAAGTATTCAAATATTTATAATCTTATAAATAATCTTATTTGATATGAAAAGATATTAGTTAAACAAGCAAAAAAAAAGTCATTAAGGAGAACATACCTAACAACTATTTAAACGAGGTTATGATCACTCATTCAATAATTGATTATAATTCTGATAAGGAGTTTGAAGAAGTTCAACAAGAGCTTATGTTAATCATAAAACTCAAAGATGAAAAACCAATTAAGATTAATACATTAAAGAAGCTAAAAGATGATAACAAGCCTAATAGTAAAGAAGTAAAAGTGACTAAAGTCATTGATAAAAATAAAAAAGTATTTGTTTGATATCAAGAGATTATAAGAAATATTTAATCAATTGATATGAGGAAGAAACATCTAACTATTAGGAAATCACGTAATCCTCATCATTAAATAGCTAAAATGGAAGAAATATTATAATTGGTATAACTTTCGAGTTTCTTTTTTTTTCTTTCATTTTTTTTGTTATTTCCTTTCTTTCCTTTCTTCTCTTTTATCTCATAGTTCAAACAAACTTCATTCTCTCAGCTCAAACTCTTTTCTCTTTTAGTTTTTCTTTCTCTCTCTACATTGGGTCTCCATTTTTTTTCTTCTTTCTCTATTTATAGAAGGGGAAGAGCTTCTAAAATCTCTCCTAGGTGGCTTGATTAGGACCCTTGGTCCATAGAGACTAATCTTAACCCCAAATCTAAATTGTCATATTAGGAAAAACATGATTGACTAGCCTCATTTAGCTTTCGTTTTTAGCAATTTTAGAGGTTTTTTTTTTTGTATGGAGAGGGCTAGTAAAGAGAGAGAGGATGTCATAGAGTGGATATGTGTTGGCTGTATTAGAGAATGTGGTAGGGAGGATAAATTAAATGATTTAGAGGTGATAGATGGGTGATTCTGTAGAAAAAAAAAAGGTTTAAAAAAGTGCAGGGCATGTATAAAAACAATGTTGTTTTGATGCATGCCTTCTTCTTCTTCTTTTTTTTTTTTTTTTCTCTTTTGTATGAAATGATGTCATTTCACTTAAGCATAAAATGGTGTCATTTTGATTAAAGGAATCTAGTTTTTAAATAGGTCCTCCAAGTTTGCCACCTTTTTCCAATTTAGCCCTTGTATTTTTTTTGTTAGCTAATTACACCCTTTTCACCGAATTTCTTTTGATTTAGTCTCTAATTGCACATTTTTACAATTCTCTCATTCCTATACTTTCTCTAGTTTAGTTCTACAATTTATATTTTTTTTTTAATTTTGACCAATCATACCTTTTTTGTCATTATTCCTTTTAATTTTACACCTAATTGCTTTTTTTTTTTCTTGCCCTAAAAAAAAGCAAAAATTATAAGAAATGATAACACTCAAAATAATAAAAATTTGGAAAAATTACTGAAATTAGAGTAAAATGTGATTTTTAATATATTTTTTTTGCAAGTTTTGTATCTTTAATAGACAAGAAATTTATTTCATTTATTTTATTGTTTTGTGGGTTTTTTTAGAGGGGGTTAAAATTGGGTTTTGACAGCTTCTCTCTCTTTATAATGCTTACAATATAAAGTCTATAAAAAGTGTTTTTCTTTTACTTTGTTTAGTAAGTTTATAAAGCAAAGATATTTATAAAAACCTTAAGGGACTTGAATTTGCTAGGGCATTTATGGGATTCTAAAAAAGGAAGAATTTACAAGAGCCTTGATGTGTTAAAAAAGGAAAACAAAACTTTGTAGAAGCCTTGTTAGGCTAAAAAAGGAACCTTAATGGATTCCAATCTAACTTTAAAGTCTTATGAAACTCATATTAGCTACAGCTTTGCTAGGGTCAAATTTGTTAGAGATTTGTTGGACTCATAAAGGAAAAAAATTATTGTTGTAATATTGCGGTCATAAAAATTAATTACCTTAACTTAAATAAATAAGATAGTATAGAACAAGTAAGGGGTTGATGATTAGATCTAGTTCAGGTCTTTATGCTAGATGATTTAAAGTTGGAAGGTTTTGAGGTTATGTTATGCTATGGTAAACAGAATAAAATAATCAAGCTAAATTAAATAAATCCAAAACTTATCAAGAGAAAAACCTTGGTTTCAAATAAACATTCACCTTTAAAAATCAAAATTGATCATTGAAACAATACGTCAATTTATATTCTGAATATCTATTTTTCCTTAATATTAGTCAGTTAACTGATCCGCAGTGTAAATAACTCTAACCATTAAATAATCATAGTTTCCACACTCGTAATTTAATTCGATGACAACTTTAAGAACTAGATAGGCTGATAAATCTAGACAACATAATTGCTTACAGTCTATATTCGATTTAATTAAATATTTTTCCTAAGATTAACAACATAGATCCTCCATAGTTATTAAACTTAGTCGCTTCACAAGTTTAAATATTACAACTCCGGTTTTGATAGCAAAATTAGTAATAGACTAGTTTAGAATAATAATTTAGAGTCTGCTCTAACAATTAAACTAAATAATCATAGGAAATAAGCAGAGAAAAACATTTATATTTATCATATAAACTGAAAAGAAAATATAGAATAGATCTCATAATTTTTGAAATTTTGTATCCTTTCAACCAAGAAAAATAACTTAGCCTTTCATGTTTATCAAAAAACTAATAAAGAGAACAAATGAGAACATAATTTCAAGTATAGAAGAAAAAGGGTGAACTTTTCATCTTCTTTCTACCCGCCATTCTCTTTATATATATATATAGAAAACCCTTATCCCCACATCCTTTCAATCTATTTATATCCTAAAAAAATGTTCTTTTCAAAGTAAACAATCTACATTTAAGTAGTACAACAACTATTTTCCTAAAAATAAGAAGAAATAGTCTTGTATAAACTTTTCAAGCTTTGACTTTAGATTTAGAGAAGTTAACTTGGCCAATTAAAGACCTTTTCTATATGAAGAAACAATTGTTATATCGGTTTAGATGCTTTAGAAGTAAGTTGGACTTGTTTCTTCACAAAACTTGTTTGTTAACATTATTTATAGGTTATCTTAGAAAACTCATATTTATCTCATATGAAATCCTTTTTGCTGAAATTTGGTAGGTTGATAGGTATTTGAGTCAGGAATTCAACAAAATTAAGTTTGCATTAAATGAACTTCTCTAACTCAAGATATTCTAGAATGACTGAATGTCAAAACTGGCAGAATGCGAGACTTGTATTTGAAGGTTATGATTTCCATCCATTTTTTTTTCTATTTTTCTTGCCATATATATATAGAATGGTATGAATGTTAGCTTTCTAATTCTACTAGAATCACTTCATTTTGACCTCTACAACTCAACTTTTGTATAAAACATTGATTAGAGGTCAAACATGTCAATATTTGATATAAGTTGGAACATGGTCTGAATCTGATCTTCAATTTACTCATTTTCGAATCTTATATCCAAAAGTACCTTCAAAACATAAAATAAATATTAGCAAGACATTTTATATATAAAAGCATGAATAAAATACTAGGTAATTGTGGGTAAAATTATCGAATAATATGGTTGCATCATTTGTAGTTGCCTTGGTGAACTTAAAATAAAAAAGAACCTTGTTGGGTTTAAATTTGTTAAAATCTTGATACAATTAAATTAACAGCCTTACTATGCTTAAAAAGGAAAAAATTTGCATAAGCCTTGTTAGGCTCAAAATAAAAAGGAACTTTGCTAAGAAAAAATTCAATAGAGTCTTGTTGGACTTTAAATTCACTAGAGCTTTACCGGGCTTTAAAAAAAATATTTGCATAAACTTTGCTAGGCTCAAAATAAAAAGGAACCTTGTTAGATTTAAATTTACTAAAAACATGAATTACTTGATAACAAAGTTTGACTCAAAAGTTGGAGCCTTGTGAGGATTATGGTAGTAGAGAAAATAAAAATCTTAATCAAGCATTATAGAGCTTAAATTCACTAAAATGTTATGACAATTATATATAAAAGAAATCATATGCTTACCTATAAGAAATATAGGCTTTCCTTCATGTTTAACATCCTCATTAATAATTGGAATTAACTTATTTCATATATGCTAACATTATGACCTTTGTCTTGCTAGCTTACTTAAGTTTTCTTAGATAAAATCTCTTTCTATGGTATTTTTGCAAAACCATGCTATTCGAATCTTATATGATATTCACAATCTACTTTGACTATCCATCTTTGTTTATTATTATGAGAAACTTCATCCTTGTTTTTTTTCTTAAATAACATAATCAATCATAAGGTATGATCTTGCCCTTAAGTATTTATCTTTCGTTTTGTTATGCCAAGGCTCATTTAGTTATAGTTGTCATTATTTTATAAAAACAAAATTAACTTTAGGCAATATTTCAACAAAAAATACTTTTCATGAAATCAAAGCATTAACCATCAAAACATCATCCATTTGTTAAACACAATAAAAGTTATGTCTTTATTGGCTTCAACAAATGCATTTTCTACCAAAACCATATCTAAGCATTATTCTTCAAAAAATAAAGAGTCATTCACTCTATTGGGAGTTTATGGTGCTAACCCGTAACACAAATAACAATGTATATTTCCATTTCTCTTTTTGCAAACCATCAAAGGAATTTGTTTAATGTTATATTATGAACTCCAGACATATGCTCACGATTCTTTGTTTTTAAAAAACAAACTTAAAAATTACCATTATAACAAAATGAAGGAGAATGGTTAATACTTGTGTTGCTGGACTAAAATGTAGCTCACAGGGTTATGCCAAGAAAGTACTACTTGCTTATGATTTGGACTATGATGTTGCCTACTATATTGAGAAGAGATCCACGGTGGCAGGTGCAAAGATTGAAATCATGACAATTTATGATGAAGAGTGTCATAGTGCTGGTGTAGAGAGCTACTTGATGTCGTTGTTGAATGGTGTTGTGTCGTAATGGTCTAGCTGAAAGTTAGAGGGAAGACTTGATGACTATGGAAGGCTTTAAGTTTTGATTGTTTGTCCTTGGCTGGTTAACATTGAAATGGGTGCTTCTGAGACCTATGTGTGGGCTTTTCTATGTTGTGGAATAGGTGCTATAGGGGAGGAGGAATGGTGTTGTTGGTTGAAACAAGAGAGAATTGTGGTAATTTTTTTTGTTTTTTTTAATGTTGGAACTCTCTAGATCCCCCCCTTCTTTTTTCTTAAGGGTCACGATTTTTTAGATAAAATGAGGGGGGTATCCCTTTTTTTATGGTTTTTCTCCTTTGTATAGAAAAGAAAAGAGGTTTAAAAGGTCAATAAACTAAGAGAACCTCATCTATTGATATTTCTCCCCTTTTCTTCACCATTGATTTTTTTACCAATAACATTTCATTTTTGTTTTGTAGATTGGCTAAGGAAAGCACAAAACCTTTGTGCTTTGTTATTGTTCAGGACCTGTTTCAGCGTATTTCTTAGGGCAGTATAATGAAAGTTGTATTTATAGCGTCTCTCGTGATTGTTTAAGAGGTAAAGAAAATCATTTTTGGCCTTTACATACGGAGAAAAAAGATCATGATTTTTGGTTGGGTGAGGGATTAGGTGCAGTTTTGGATGAGGATGGATTATAGGTTTGAAAACGTGAGGAATTTCAGTTGATATGTGGAAGATAATCTATAGTGTTGTTTAACATTACATTACGTCTTCTTTTTCCCTTTCTTTTTTTTCATCAAAACGACAATGTATCCACCAATACACTTCGTTTTATTTAAAACAAAACAGTGATGTTTGGTTGTCCTTAGCCCAAATAGGGCTCAAACACCTTTACGCTAATCCATACTTTACTATTTTGAAATCATGCTATCAACCCCTCTCAATTAAACCTAATTCTCGAGACTTTTTTCAATTTCATCCTTGAAGATTTTTTTATTGAACCCTCAGCTTCCAACGCTATTTCAACTCGACTCTTAGTTTTAAGATTTTTTAATTTTCCCTTTAAATAGCCTTCAAACTTTCAATTTCTTGCAATTTTATCCTTCATTTCACCTAATTAAGTTTAGAAAAATTAAATCTAGTCATCTAAAATTCTAATCTTCTCAATTAAACCCAAATTAAGATTTCAAACTTAATTTTTCACCAATTAAGTTTCTAATAAAATTAATTTGACCCATTCAAAGTTCGATTAAGTCCTTGGACTTAATTAAATTTTTTATTTTGACCCAAATTAATTTTTAAACTTAATCAAACCTTTAATTAGGTATGTTGGCCTATTAAAACTCTAATTAAGCCCCCAAACTTAATTTTTATGCAGATTCTTTCAATAATCATTTAATTTGACCTTGAATTTGTATTGTCCTTCAGTCTTGGGCACAATAAGGTACAATTAAGCATTCAATTTTGTCCAAAATTCTAGTTTGGTTTCTCGATGCATTTGAAACCCTTCTTAACCTACTCTTTCGTTGTTACCAATCTTTTTTTTTATTGTTTTTCATTTAAAAAAGATGGTAATTTTCGGGGAAACCCAAAATTTTGTTTTGATATGAAACACATAACCTGTTTTACACAAGCCTAAATGTCATGGTGTGAACTACAAGCATCAATGCTGCCACCATTGATTCCAGCTACGCAGATCTGACTTTAGCCACTCTTAAAGGTCGATTTTGATCCTCAACATGTTTGAACTTTTTTTTATGGTTTATCATTACTTTTTATGTGTATTGTGATAAGACCTTTTGGCTTAAAAAAATTTTAGTATGTTATTGAGTTTGATTATGGATTATTGTGCATGGTTAGGATATTTGAAGTATTGGGGTCTACGTCGTTATATGGCAACCTTAAAGGTATGATGTCATCAAGGATTTTTTTTAAGGTGGAATAAGGGTGGAATCAATATTTCATGATGGCAATAGAAGGATTCGGTTGCAATATGTCTATCCAAGACATAACGGTTTGATCTCAATGAAAAATCTATGAGTTGATGTTGTTTTGAATTGTTATTTTATGTGGGGATTTTTTTTTAATATTTTTTTTATCCCAGCATGAAATTATATTGTGTGAAAATTTTATATGTGTATGTTTATGTTGATGTGTGTATGTTTGTTATGAGTTTATGTTAACATGTAATAGATAAAATATCCTTACAGAAAGAGAGAGAGAGAGAGAGAGAGAGAGAGAGAGAGAGAGAGAGAGAAGAAGAAGAAGAAGAAGAAGAAGAAGGGTTTTTTTATTTGTTTTGTGTGTATATAAAAATCAATAAGGATGATGGCTAAAAAAACTACATCATTTGTGTTTTCATTAACTTTTCTTATTATCTATAAATCAACCCAAGATGGTATGATTTAATGTTGGGCCTTGTCCTTTGGATGTTGCTTGATGGGTAATACAATCAATTAATATAACTTTTTTTAAAGTGTGAGTGTGAGTTTGAATTTGTTTTTATGTGTTAATTATTTTTATTATCTGTTGATCAACTTAGGATGGTATGGTTTGATGTTAGACTTTGTCATTTAGATGTTGTTTAGTAGGTAATAAGGATGATTAATATATGATATTTTTCAAAATGTGATTTTAAACTTGTTTTTGCATGTTAATCTTATTCACCGATCAACCTAAGGTGGTAAGGTATAATATTGGGCCTTGTCCTTCAAACATTGTTTACTACATAATAGGACTAATTAACATATGACCCTTTTTAATATGTGATTTAAAACTTGTTTTTATATGTTAATTATTTATACTACTCATCGAACAATCCGGGATGATATGGCCTGATGTTAGGCCATGTCTTTTGGATGTTACTTAGCATGTAATAGAACCAATTAATACATAACTCCTTTTAATATGTTATTTTAAAATTGTTTTATATGTTATTTATTTTTATTATTTGTTAATCAATCCAAGATGGCATGGTTTGATATTGATCCATATCTTTTGAATGTTGTTTAATGGGTAATAAAACTGAATAATATATGAATCTTTTTTATATGTGATTTTGAATTGATAATTTATATGACTAGGGTTTTCATTCCAGGGTTGCCATATTCTTATGATGAGATTTGTTTCTACTGAGTGGATTGTTCCTAATAAGTAGATCCATGTTTTACCCAAAAGCATATTGAAGGATGGTAGGATGTCAATCACTTGCAAAGTAACTAGAAATTGTTAGGGGTCGATGTCCAATTCAATAATGATATCACTAATAATTTGCATTGATGATCCATCAATTGAACAAGCCATTATCTTACTCATCTATATATAAAATGTATCTACAAGTAAATGATTTAACATAACTTTTATAAGAATATTTTGATTGGATTTGTTATCAACTAAAACTTTAGCAATAACATGATCTTTACACTTGATAGACATGTGTAAAACCTTGTTACATCCAGTACCCTTAGGATCTAAGCCATCTTTTATAAAATTTAGATAATTAGTGGTTTAGATTCTTCCCACAAAGTGTTTCATTGACTCATAAATGAAATCTTGAGGTACATAAGCTTCATTCCACACTTTTTACAAAGATTTATGATGTGACTTTGAGCTCAGGATAAAAGAAAGTAGATATATTTTGGCTCGAGTCTTTTTCAATTGATCTATCATATTGTATTAACTATGTTTCATAAGCTCAAGAAATTTTACAGCGTCTTCATCCTTTATTAGACTTTTTACCTCTAATATTGGTGATGGAGTATTTAACCCTTTTCCTTTCTCTTTTTTATTTTCTAGCTTTTTTGGAGTATAACATTGTTTGCTTTGAGTTGAACTACCTACTTCTTTCATCTTGATCATAGATGTTTGCATTATTGCAAATGATCGTTTGCTTTGAGTTGAACTACCTACTTTTTTCATCTTGATCATAGATGTTTGCATTATTGCAAATGATTATCTAATATATGGACAATACTCGTAGTTATGGGCCGATGATCATTTATTATTCAAGATCAAGGTTAAGAGCTTTTTTAAAATCAACATGCATGGTCTATTCTTAGTATATTAATATATGTAAGTTGTTGATTTAGATCAATTTTCCATGCTAAATTTTATGTCTCAAATATAAGGACTCTCAAAACTAATAGGATTTAAACTTCTTAATGAAATTCTTTACAATTATCAATGTCATGCCCTTACTCATAGTAAAACTTATAAAATGCTCTCCATATAACATGAGTTATCTTCCTTTTAGATTGTTAACATAACCTACTTCTTATAACCTATCAACTTGGTTTGTCCTGGATATCTTCAAAGTCATTTGTTTTTTTGTCAATCATCACATTTTTTAAGGCCAACATATTCATACTTCTACTATTATTGCATGTTTGATTTGGGAGAGGGTTGGTGTTCATATTGGGAGAATTTGTATCCTTTCAAAGGTTATCCTTTCATGCCTAATCAATTTACCAAAGTTTCTTGAATGGATTGCATGTCTTAATATTGTGACCTATTACTCCTAATGGTAATCAAATTTTTTATCTGGATAATATAATTAGGGGTAAAATAGTTCAACTGGATCATACAGAACATGAGCGACTTGGCCTAATTTAATCAGGTATTGATATAATTCTCCTAAGTATACGGAAAAGAGATAGTAATTGCTCTTAATATCAGTCTTTGTTTTGGGTATTTTAGGTGTTTTAATAGTAGGGTCTTTAGTTCTTATAAAATGAATAGTTATTCTAGTAATAGGATATTGATTATGGTGAAATGAGTTATTGTTGTATGATTAGTTATTTTATAATGCTTGGGGTTGGTATGCTTGGGATTAAGGTGATTGGGTGAACAAATATGGTGGTGGTGGTGGTATTGGATGGTGGTCAAGAATTATGTGGAAAATATGATGAAAGGGGTAGTGGTGAACATGTTACTTTGAGTGAAGTAAGGGAGAAAAGGCATGTCTTGATTGTTTCAATTCCTTTTTAGCTAATAGGTACAGTCATCCACATAATGTACCTTTGTTTCTTTTTTTCTGTTGAAATTCCTTTTTTTAACTGGATTTCACCAATTCACTAATTTTATCAGCTTTGATAGCCTACTTTACTCGCTCAGCCACAAATATGATTTACACAAAACTAGCAGACCCATTTCCTAATAGGTACTCATAAAATTGGCTTTTGAAGGTGTTGATAAAATAGAAACCAATTCTTTTTCTAAGAGAAGAAGATGAATGTGAGCTGCTATTTTCCTTTAATATTGAGCGTATTCTTTTATTGACTTATTTTCTCTCTTTTTTTCATGGCTTGTAATCTTAAACTATCAAGTTCCATATCAATATTGAATTTGTATTGGAGTAAAATTGCCTTAGCTAGATATTTTCATTTTCTGATCTTGCTTCTATCTAGGCTCATATACTAAGTAAAGGCATCACCACTTAATTTTTTATAAAATAAATGGATAAAAAAATTTTCATCATTGATTACCTTTTTCATCTTATAATAGTATATTTTTAGATGATTTTTTATGCATTCAACTCTTGTATACTTGGCAAACTCCAACACCTTGAATTTTCATAGTATGACCACTTTTGGTACTTGACATATCTCATATGCTTTTATATAATCATATCAGTCCATTCCTTTAATTGATTTTCTTTATGAGAATCAACAAGCAACACTATAGGATCCATTGCATGTCTTGATCAGATCTATTATAAAAGCAAGAGCTAAGAGGATTAAAGAGGTATTTAATAAGTTGATTCATGACATTTATGTCGAGCAAGCTTCGAGAACTTCTTTAGCATCAAACATGAAGTTGAGTTCTAAAAAGGATCAAGTCTTGATCAATATGATCCAAGCAAGAGATGGATGCGGATTGGGCCTCATTAAATACAAGCATGAGTTTTGTACTCTATTCTTATTTAATTTTGGATTTAAGTTAGTTTGTTGTGTGAATTTAATTTAAGGCTAATTGCTAATTCAGGTTATTTCATTCTTATTCAGTTTTGGATTTAGGTTAGTTAGTTATCTATATTTAATTTAGGTTCTTTAGCTAATTAAGGTTTATTTTGTAAGTTATATTATACAAGTTGTTGAAATAACATTGAAAAAGAGAAATTTTAACATCATTAAGAATTGAACAACATGAGTGCATTTTTCTTTAGGTTCTTCATTAAACTTCTAGAAATCATAAAAGATATCATTTTTATAGCGTTCTGACTATATACATTTGATTCTTGGTTAAATAAATCAGTAGGTTAAAGTTTTTTTTTTAATATGATTTAGCTTTTTTAGGTAAGTATTCCAAATCTTGATTATGGGTTCTAAGATTTTGCTTTTCGGGTTCGCATTAATTTGGTTCTAAAATTAGGTTCATTATCTTTAAAGAGTTTTAAGATGGCGTCAATCATGAAATTGAGTTCCAAGAAGGTTAAACCTTAATCAATGTGATGTAAGCAAGATATGGAGTTGTTTAACATGTACCACATATGCGAATTGTGGCTCATTAAATACAAACATGGGCTTTTTACTCTATTCTTATTTAGTTTTGAATTTAAATTAGTTAGTTATATGAGTTTAATTTAAATTTAATAGCTAATTAGGGTTATTTTATTCTTATTCGGGTTTGGATTTAAGTTAGTTAGTTGTGTGGATTTGATTTAAGTCCATTAGCTAATTAGGATTTATTTTGTAAGTCATTATATAAATAGCTAAAATAACATTGAAAATGAGAACTTTTATTGTCATTAAGAATTGAACAATGTGAGCGCACTTTATCTTTGGGTTCTTTATTAAACTTCCAAACTTATAATATATATTATTTTTATAGCATTCTAACCATATATCTTCAGTTCTTGGTTTAACATTGGGTTGGGGTTTTCTAAAATGATTTTAGCTTTCTTGGTTAAGTATTCTAATTCTTGATTGCGGGCTTTAAGGTTTAGCATTCTATGTTCACATCACTTTTAAACACTCTTTGATTAACAAGACTTTTTAGTTTTTGAATCTTTTATAGGCTTTTCACTTATAATTTCTCCTATAGCATGCTCTAATATGGGAGAGAATTTATTGATAAAGTGGTAGTATTGGGGCTTGAGGAGTTAAACACTAGGGAATCCTTCACTAATTGATCCAGTACAGATCATGACCTGTTATTGTGTAGCTCCTGTTGAGTGTAGATGAAAGTATAGAGGTATATCCAGAGATTCGAGAGCAGGTGTGTATTCCGATAGTATTTTCTATATTAAAAGGTTATTCATTAGATAACCTATTATAAATACTTTTTTCAAGCAAAACATTGAGGCTAACTATTTTACTTTTTATTAATTTTGTATATTTTTGGTGTTTTTGCTATAAGAAAAAAGTTCAACTTTTCTAGGACTTATTTTTTAATTTTGTAAAAATAAAAGAAAAACAAACAAAAATGCTAAGAAAAAAAAAGAAATTGAATTGGATATGGAGTAGTTTTCAACCACGGTGACAAGGGTCTTGGAATGTTTAATGGAGAATCTAATAACCTTGTTCATATTCTATATTCTTAAGGGAATTATTCCCTTAAAAGTCTGGGACATTTTGCCATTCTCTTTATAGAGATGAATTCTTATGCGAGTTGTTCATGGATTCTTTTGTTTGCGGCATGTTGAGTATGATTTTGCATTCTTCAAGCTTTCTGAGATGTTGTTACTCGATGTTATAAGACCTGTAAAGTCATCATATTTACATTACTAACTTAAGCCAAGACATCATTAAAATTCTCCCAGTGTGCTATTTGCCTCTCATACTGAGACCAGACCTCTTTTCAAACTTGTCTACTTCACTATTGGTATGTTGTTATGGTTTTGTAAGGCAAGTCTGTTCCTTTACGATAAGCCGGTGGTCTTTCTCTAACTTCTTATTAGCATCATGGACTACTCTAAGCTCTTCTTCCCTTCCTCTATTTTCTTCAATTCCTCTTCTGCATTCACAAGTCGGAGGTCTTGTTCTTTTAAATGGCTTTGTTTATCAATCAATTATAAATGAGCACGTATATAAACTTCTCCACAATATTCTGCTCCATCCTATAAAGATCTCACCTTTTTTTTGGCTTATGTTTGAGCCTATTTTTCTTCTCCAAAGTTCATTTTGAGCTCTTGGTTTTCCAGCCTTGGTTGTTCTATTAGCTTTTTTTGCCCTCGTTCCATCATCTGCTACATCTTCTTGGCTAGCTTCTAGTTTTTTCATTTTGTTTTCTGCCTCACTGCTTTCTCTAAGTTGTGTTATACATTTACCTATCTCAGGGGGATTTGGTGTTGATGGCCTGTTCATGAGCAAGGGTTAGGAAATTACCCCATTTGTTCTAACGCCATAAAATATAGAATTCAGTGGTAGCAGGAGACTCCTCTCGGCAACTGCTTGTTCAAATGATCCCCGCGTCATCAATTCATGTCTTATTTGTTCGAATATGATCAATGAAGCCGCATCTTTATAACTTCCATCGAATTGAGCTAAACTAGCTATTTTTTAAATATGTTGTTCGTACCTTAATTGTCTTGTCACCATAGAAGAAGGATAGCTGACATGCTCAATTATTCAAAAATGTTATTAAGCTTTTTAAAGTTTTTTTTTTAGTATTTGTTTTTCAAAATCATTTATTTTTATCTTCATTGTTATTTTTGTTTATAGAAATTATTACTTTCACTTTTTCCATCTTCATTTATTTTTATTGTCTTATGTGAGTATTTGTATCTAATTAAAAATGTTTGGTTATTGTTCTGAGACAGAAAAGATGAAAAAAGTGAAAATATAAACGTGTTTGGTTAAAGAAACAGAGACATGAAAATCAACTTGTCTCTGGAATAATTTTAGAGTGAATTTCTATACTTTCAAAATAGAAGGGGAAAAAGAAGACATGTTTCAATAAACAATATTTATTTTTTATCTCTAAAATATCATTATTGAAAACTCTTAGTTTTAAAATTGTCTAACTATGACATATAATGATAAAAGTGCTTCTTATTATAGTTTTAAAACATGATTTGGGGGTCGACCTGAGACAAGTCTCGAGTCACGGATTGAGAGGGTCAACACAGGTTCACCCCATTTTTTTTAATGATCAAAACGATGTTGTTTTGACTATTTTTTTTAAAAAAAATCAATGGGTTTTTTTACCTAGGTTTTACCCTAAGTCAACCCAGGTTTTTAATTAGATAAGGTTGAGTCAATCATTTCTTTATTTTCTTTCTCTAAACCCGAATCAATTCAGGCTCTAGGTCGCTCAGGTCTTGAGTTGACTCACTGGTTTGATCTAAGTTTTATAACTAGAGTTATTATAATATTTTTATTTCAATACACAATATAAACTAAAATAAAAAAATAATATCAAATTATTTTTTAAAATATATAAGTTTGATAGTAATTTATATTAAGGGTAAAATATATTTATTTTATTTTATTTTATCTTGTCCACCATTAATCAAACAGGATGCACTTATATACAACTACTAAGCAATTTTGTCTTCGTCCATTGTTTTATCTTGTCTCCTCTGTTTTTATTATTTTTATCTCTTTATTTATCCCGAGATAGTAACCAAACGTTATATAAAATAATAAGATAATATGCTATACATATTTTTTTAAAATGATAAATTATTTTGTATTTATATCTCTTTAATTTTATATTTTACTATTGAACAAAAAACTTGGTTATTGTCTATAATTATAGTCCGGTTTAGCATTGCGTTCCAATCGCATTTTTGAAGATTAAAAAAATGGTTTTTTTTGATATATTGATGTCAAGAATGAATTTAAAAAAATAAAAAAATATTATTTTAATATATTTCGTTATAAAAAACACTTTAAAAAATAATTTCTTCTATACTCTTAAATAAGACATGAGACTGTTTGTTGTTGTGTTTTAAAAGCGTTTTTGAAAAAATTTGAAAATTTTTATTTTTTTCTTTGTTTTATTAATTTTTTTTGTTTTTTTATATTATTTTTATGTATTAATGTCAAAAATAAATTTTAAAAATTAAAAAAATATTATTTTAATATATTTTAAAAAAAATTATTTAAAAAAACAATCATTACTATAATATCAAATATATTCCAAAAAATTCCTATATGTGAGTTTTGTTTTTTTAATTAATTGTATTGTATTAGTTTCAAAATCAATTTATTATTTAATAAGAAAAATATTAATGACGTCTGATACGGCGGTCCCTCACTGACACAAAAAAGAAAATAAAAGGTT
>Ga0325401_1002158_pt1 | contig 17291 bp, 15 predicted proteins | sample PopdelMetagenome_FD_205666 | JGI IMG/M metagenome (GOLD analysis project Ga0325401, IMG submission 205666) | Populus deltoides microbial communities from Bellville, Georgia, United States - Xylem-PdKOR-R2 | ecosystem: Host-associated > Plants > Phyllosphere > Stem > Wood/Secondary xylem | place...
CGTCGCGATGGCCGACGACGACCCGGCGCGCGACGTCGACCCGGCGCCCGCGCGCCGGGGGTGGCGGCCCGGCGAGCTGGTGGCCCGCTCCCCCGCCCCGGTCCGCGTGCCGCTGCAGGTGCTGGGCCGCACGGTCGCCAAGGCCTGGCACGACCGCATCCTGGGCCTGTCGGCCGAGGCGTCGTTCTGGCAGGTGCTGTCGGTCCCGCCGCTGCTCATCGGGCTACTGGGGTCGCTGGGCTACCTGGGGTCGTTCATCGGGCAGGACTCGGTCGACGAGATCGAGGCCCGGTTGGTGCAGCTGGCCTCCGAGGGCCTGACGCCCACGGTCGTCGACACCCTGGTGCAGCCGACGCTGACCGACATCCTCGGGTCGGGCCGGCTCGACGTGGTGAGCGTCGGCTTCCTGCTGTCGCTGTGGGCCGGGTCCTCGGCGACGGCGACGTTCATGAACACGATCGTGATCGCTTACGACCAGCGCGACGTGCGCGGCCCGATCCGCACCCGGCTCATGGCCCTGGGCCTGTTCGTGGTGGCGCTCGTCGTCGCGGTGCTGTCGCTGCCGCTGCTGGTGCTGGGCCGCACGTCGCTGGTGGCGCTGCTGCCGACCGAGTACCAGGACACCGCCACGGTGCTGGTCAACGCGGTCTACTGGCCGCTGGTGCTCGTCGTCCTCGTGCTGGCGCTGACGAGCTTCTACCACGTGACGCTGCCCCGGCGGCTGCCGTGGCTGCGGCACCTGCTCGGGGCGGCGTTCGCCGCCGCGTTCTTCATCTCGGCGGCGCTGGTGCTGCGCACCTACGTGGCCGACGTGCTGACCACGGCGCTGCCCTACGGCGCGCTCGCCGCCCCGATCGCCGCCCTGCTGTTCTGCTTCTTCCTGGGCATGGCGATCCTGCTCGGCGCCGAGCTCAACGCCACCGTGGAGGCCAGGTGGCCGGCCGGCCAGCGGCGGCACGACCGCCGCCGCCGGCGCCGGCGGGCCGCCAAGATCGAGCTCGAGGCCCGCAAGCTCGGCCTCAGGTGACGTGCTGGAACGGTCCCGTCGCAAGGACCCACGGCGTGCGGAGCACGTCGAGGGGGGCGACGGGGTCCTTCACTTCTTGAGCTGGGCGTAGACCTCTTTGCAGGGCTCGCAGACCGGGCTGCCCGGCTTCGGGCTCTTGGTCACCGGGAAGACCTCGCCGCACAGGGCCTCGACCATCGTGCCCATGACGGCGCTCTCGGCGATCTGGTTCTTCTTGACGTAGTGGAAGACCTCCGGCGGCTGCGAGGTGGTGTCTTCGCGGACGTCCGGGCGTTCCAGGGTCTCGGTGCTCACGGCTCGGAGTCTATGACCCGTCCGTTGGTCGCCCGGCTCTCGAGGATGCGGTCGGGGGCCGGCACGCGGTACCGGTTCACCTCGAGCTTCTTCTTCGGCGGCCGGTCGTTGGCCATGACCACCGCGATCCACGGGAGCACCGTGCCCAGCACCGCGAACACCGCCATCAGCCAGACGGTCTGGTAGAACGCCGCGGCCAGGACCAGGCTCACCATGCGGATGGCCATGGTGACGACGTAGCGCTTCTTGCGCGCCATGTGCTGGTCGCCCAGGCTGGGCTGCGCTTCCGTGATGAGCACCGGCTCGTTGCTGGTCTCGCGGCTCGACGTCACACGACCCATCGTGCCACCGCTGCGGCCACCCGCGCCGGGCGTGGCGGGAAATCTCGTTTCAGCTGGTCTTGTCGGCCTTGGCGGCGGCCTTCGCGGCCTGCTTGAAGGCCCGCACCTCGGCCAGGCTGGTCGGGTCGACGACGTCGGCGACCGAGCGGCGGGCGCCGTCGGTGCCGTAGTCGCCGGCCGCCTCGCGCCAGCCCTGCGGGGTGACCCCGTACTGCTTGCCCAGCAGGGCGACCAGGATCTTCGCCTTCTGCGCCCCGAACCCCGGCAGCTGGCCGATGCGCTCCAGCACGGTGGCGCCGTCGGGGGCGTCGGCCCACAGCTGCTCGGCGCGGCCGTCGTACCGCTCGACCAGCAGCCGGCACACCGCCTGAGCCCGCTCGGCCATCGAGCCGGGGTAGCGGTGCACCGCGGGCGGGCCGGTGAACGCAGCCTTCAGCACGTCGGGCTCGGCGTCGGCGATGGCCTGCGCCGACAGGGTCTGCACGCCCAGCCGCTCGGCCAGCAGGGCGGGGCCGGCGAACGCCCGCTCCATCGGGAACTGCTGGTCGAACAACATGCCCAGCAGCAGGGCGAGCGGGTCGCGACCGAGCAGGTCGTCCGCGATCGGGTCCTGGGCGATGCGGATGGTCGGCACGGCGGAAGTCTGCACCACCGGCGCGGGCCGGATCGCCCCCGCGCGGGCCCCCGGCCCCCTGGCTCACCTGCTGGCCCTGTCTGATCGCCGGGGCCACCCGGGGCGGGTGGCTGGTCAGCCGGTCGGACGCGGCCTGCCGGAGCGCGCGAGAGCCGCGAGGAGCACGCCGCCCACGAGGACCAGCTGCAGGACCGGTGCCGCGACGGGGGCGGCGCGGACGGTGGCGGCGCCGGCCGCGGCCCCGACCACGAGCCCCCCGACCACCTGCGCGCTCGGCAGCACCTCGTGCAGCGGACGACGCGTGGTCAACCGCACGACGATCGCCGTCAGGGTGCCGGTCATGAACGTGGTGGACAGCCCCGCGACCCCGAAGCGCTGGACGGTGCTGCTCTGCACCCCCAGGCCGACGGCCGTGGCCGCGAGCAGGAGCAGGGCGGCGGGGGCGCCCCGCTGGTCACCGGACACCCACCACCCGACGGCGTAGGCCAGGAAGAGGCACGCCTCCGTCACCAGGCCGAGCGTCACCCGCGTCGGCCAGACCCCGTCCCCCGGCTGCGGGGTGCCGGCCACCAGCGCGCCGACCGCGACGCCGAGGCAGTAGGCGACGACGGCCACCCCGGAGGCGAGCGCCAACGCCCCGTCGGCCGTCGCCGCCCCCACACCGACCAGCACGAGGTTGCCGGTCATGACGCTGGTGAAGGCGCCCCCCAGGGCGAGCAGCCCGATCGCGTCGGTCGCACCGCTGAGGGCGGCGAGGAGCACCACCAGCCCCTGGCGCACCCGGACGTCGCGCCTGCGCCGGGCCTGGGTCGGGTCGGTCGGCGACGAGTCGGGCACCCGCCCATCCTGCTCCGCCCCGTCCGGCACGATCGGGGCATGCGAGCAGTCGTGAGCCGGGTGGCCAGCGCGTCGGTGACGGTGGGGGGCGAGGTGGTGGGCGAGATCGGGGCCGGGCTGCTGGCCCTGGTCGGCGTCACGCACACCGACACCGACGCCGACGCCCGCGAGCTGGCCCGCAAGGTCCACGAGCTGCGCATCTTCCCCGGGGACGACGGCGAGCGCTCCGCCGCCGACCTCGGGTTGCCGGTGCTGGTGGTCAGCCAGTTCACGCTGTACGGCGACACCCGCAAGGGGCGTCGTCCCTCGTGGGTGGGGGCCGCACCGGGCCCGGTCGCCGAGCCCCTCGTCGACGCGGTGGTGGCGGCGCTGCGCGAGCGCGGCGCCGAGGTGGCCACCGGGGTGTTCGGGGCGTCGATGCAGGTGGCGAGCGTCAACGACGGCCCGTTCACCCTGCTGCTGGAGGTCGGAACCCCACGCGTGTGATTCACGCCGCGCCTCGCGGGTACCCGTGCACCTGTCGAATTGGTGTGTGACGGATCGGTCAGGAACACCAGAGGTGGTCTCGACCGTTGTGCACCACGTACCACACGGGATCGAACATCCCGCGGAAGGGCCAGGCCGGCGATCCCGGCGTGTCCCCGCTCCGAGACGCCCGGGTGACCGGCCAGCACCACCGGCGGCCATCCGACCCCAGAGGCAAGGACGAAGACTCATCGTGACGCTGCTGCAGTCCTCCCCCACCGACACCCTGAGCGTGCGTGCGCCCCGTCGCGCCCCCGACACCAGCGGGCTGGTGTCCACCGACCTGGTGCGCGTCTACCTCAACACCATCGGCAAGACCGCGCTGCTGACCGCCGAGCAGGAGGTCGAGCTGGCCAAGCGCATCGAGGCCGGGCTCTACGCCGGCCGGCTGCTGGCCGAGAAGAAGCTCACCCCCGCGGTCAAGCGCGACTACGGGCTGCTGGCCGCCGACGGCAAGGCCGCCAAGCAGCACCTGCTGGAGGCCAACCTGCGCCTGGTGGTCTCGGTCGCCAAGCGCTACACCGGCCACGGCATGACGTTCCTGGACCTCATCCAGGAGGGCAACGTCGGCCTGATCCGCGCGGTCGAGAAGTTCGACTACACCAAGGGCTTCAAGTTCTCCACGTACGCGACGTGGTGGATCCGCCAGGCGATCACCCGGGCGATGGCCGACAGCGGCCGCACCATCCGGCTGCCCGTCCACCTGGCCGAGCAGGTCAACAAGGTGGTGCGCACCCGGCGTCGCATCCACCAGGAGCTCGAGCGCGAGCCCACCGCCGAGGAGCTCGGCCTCGAGCTCGACATGACCCCCGAGCGGATCACCGAGCTGCTGGAGTACAGCCGCGACCTGGTCTCCCTGGACCAGACCGTCGGTGCCGACGAGGAGTCGCGGCTGGGTGACTTCATCGAGGACACCGACGCCGCCGTCGCCGAGGACGCCGTCGCCTTTCAGATGATGAAGGGCGACGTCCGCACGGTGCTGGGCACGCTGGAGGACCGCGAGCGCGACGTCGTGATCATGCGCTTCGGCCTGGACGGCGAGCAGCCCCGCACGCTGGAGCAGATCGGCAAGCGCTTCGGCCTGTCCCGCGAGCGGGTGCGCCAGATCGAGCGCGAGACGATGAGCAAGCTGCGCGCCCCCGAGCGCGCCGACGCCCTGCGCGACTACCTGGCCTAGCGGCCGCGCACGGCCGCTAGGCGGTGAACATGCGCCGCGGCCCGGGGTCGACCCGGGCCGTCGGCGCGCCCACCCGCACGGCGGCCCCGGCCACCACCAGCGACCGGCCGCCGTGCCACGGGTTCGGCGGGCCCACGATGACCGGCTCCAACGACAGGGCCAGCACCTCGGGCAGGTCGTCGGCCAGCCGGGCCACCCGCAGCAGCAGCTGCTCGACGGCCTCGACGTCGACCCGCTCGGCGCCCCGGTAGCCGTCGAGCAGCGGCCAGGCCCGGATCTCGCGCACCATCTCGCGGGCGTCGGTGTCGGTCACCGGCAGGGTGCGCAGCGCCCGGTCGCCCAGCAGGTCGGTGGCGAACCCGCCGACGCCGAAGCTGACCAGCGCACCGAACGAGGGGTCGTCGAGCACCTCGACGACCACCGTGACGCCCGGCGCGGCCATCTCCTGCACGATCACCGGGTCGTCGGCGGGGATGGCGGCGAACCCGGCGCGCACGTCGTCGGCGTCGCGCAGGTCGAGCCTGGTGCCCCCGAGGTCGGCCCGGTGCCGCAGCCAGGGGGCGGTCGACTTGAGCACGACCGGGTAGCCGACCTCCTCGGCCGCGGCCACCGCCGCCTCGGCGTCCTCGGCCCGGCGGGTGCGCAGCAGCGGTACGCCGTAGGCCCCCAGCAACGCGATGACCTCGTCGTCGGTGAGCTCGCGGCCGCCGTCGTCCAGCGCGGCCTGCACGACCGCCCGCGCCGCGGCCTCGTCGACGTCGTCGAGCTCGGGCACCGTGCCGGCCGGCCGCCGCCGCCAGGCCGCGTACTCGGCGACCCGGGCCAGCGCGATCACCGCCCGCTCGGGCGTGGAGAACGAGGGCACCGACCCGCGGGCGGGCATGCCGTCCTCACCGCGCACGACCAGGACGTCGGGGATGCCGTCGGCGGACAGGAAGTTGGCGACCAGCGGCTTGCCGGCCCCCGCCGACACCTCGCGCAGCACGCGCCCGAACGGCTCGGTGTCGTGCGCCAGGGCCGGCAGGTACACCGCGACCACGGCGTCGACGGCGTCGTCGGCCAGCGCGGCCTCGAGCGCGGCGCGGAGCTCCTCGGGCGGGGCGGCGGTGCCGATGTCGACCGGGTGCTCGTGCGCCAACCGGAGGCCCTGCTCGAGCACGGCGTCGGCGACCAGCACCCCGACCGCGGTGGAGTTGCCGACGATGGCCACGCGGTGCCCGGCCGGCAGCGGCTGGTGGGCCAGCAGCGTGCCGACGTCGAAGAGCTCGGCCAGGGTCTGCACCCGGATGACGCCGGCGGAGGCGAACAGCGCCGCCACCGACTCCTCGGGCACCGTGACGCTGGTGCCGGCCAGGCCGGCGGTCATGCCGACGTGCCGGCCGCTCTTCACCGCGACCACCGGCTTGTCGCGGCCGACGCGGCGGGCCAGCCGGGCGAACTTGCGCGGGTTGCCGAAGCTCTCCAGGTGCAGCAGCACGACCTCCGTGCCCGGGTCGGTGGCCCAGTACTGGAGCATGTCGTTGCCGCTGACGTCGGCCCGGTTGCCGGCCGACACGAAGCTGGACAGGCCGATGCCCCGGTTGCTGGCCCGCTCGAGCAGCATGACCCCCAGCGCGCCGGACTGGGCGAAGAAGCCCATGCGGCCGCGGCCGGGCACCCGCGGGGCGAGGCTGGCGTTGAGGTTCACCGCCGGGTCGGTGTTCACCAGGCCCAGGCAGTTGGGGCCGACCACCCGCATGCCCGAGGCGCGCGCGGCGGCGACGAACGCGCGCTCGGCGGCGCGGCCCTCGGGACCGGTCTCCCCGAAGCCGCCGGAGATGACCACCAGTCCCTTGACCCGCTTGCGGCGGCAGGCCTCCACCACGCCGGGCACCTCGGTGGCCGGCACGGCGAGCACCGCCAGGTCGACGTCGTCGGGGATGTCCTCGATCGTGGCGTGCGCCGGCACCCCGGCCACGTGCCGCACCGCGGGGTTCACCGGGTAGATGGGACCGGCGAAGCCCTGGTCGAGCAGGTGCCGCAGCACCGCGTGGCCGATCTTCGAGCGGTCGTTGCTGGCCCCGACCACGGCGACCGAGGTGGGGTTGAGCAGCCGGCCGATCGAGCGGGACTCGCTGCGCTGCTCGCGCTCGTAGGTGACCGCCAGCGCCTGCTCGGTGGGGGCGATCGGGAAGGTCAGGTGGACGACGCCGTCCTCGTAGGAGCGCCGGGCCTCGTAGCCGGCGTCGAGGAAGACCCGCACCATGCCCGAGTTCTGGCTGAGCACCTCGGCGACGAAGCGGGTGATGCCCCGCTCGCGCGCGGCGGCGGCCAGGTGCTCGAGCAGCACCGAACCGAGGCCGCGGCGCTGGTGGGCGTCCTCGACGAGGAAGGCGACCTCGGCATCGGTGGTCCCGGGGTAGCGGTCGTAGCGACCCACCCCGATGAGCACGTCGCCCAGCAGCACGACGAAGGCGACGCGGTCGACGTGGTCGACGTGGGTGAAGCGGTGCAGGTCCTTGTCCGACAGCCGCTTCATGGGGCCGAAGAACCGGTAGTAGCGGGTCTGGTCGGAGCTGCGCTCCATCAGCCCCTGCAGACCGTCGGCGTCCTCGGGGGTGATCGGGCGCAGGTGCACCGTGCCGCCGTCGGCGGCGACCACGTCGGCCTCCCACCCCGGGGGCGGCAGCGGCTGCTCCTCCGGTCCCCGTTCAGTCACGGGGGTCGTCCGGGTCCAGGCCGAACAGCGGGTAGACCGCCGTGCGGGTGCGGGTGATGGCGCGGTCGACCCGGTTCTCGGTGAAGGGGTCCCAGCGGGCGAAGCCGGTCCAGCCGCCCTCGGTCATCGAGCCCGGCGGTTCGATGCGCAGCCCCTGCGCGAGCACGTCGCGGGCCCAGGAGTCGGGGATGGCGGTGCTCGGGGGCACCGGGGTGCCCGCGGCCTCGGCGATGAGGTGGGTCCAGGCGCGGGGCACGCAGCGCACCAGCCCGTAGCCGCCCCCGCCGAGGGTCAGCCACTTCCCCTCGCAGACCTCGTGCGCCAGCTCGTGCATCGCCTTGTAGGCCGCGCGCTGGCCGTCGACGGTGAGCCCGAGGTCGGCCATCGGGTCCTCGTGGTGGGTGTCGCAGCCGCACTGGGTCACCAGGATCTGCGGGGCGAAGGCCCGCACCACCCCGGGCACCACGGCGTCGAAGGCGCGCAACCAGCCCGAGTCGTCGGTGCCGTTGGGCAGCGCCAGGTTGACCGCCGAGCCCGGCGCCTTCTCCGGGTCGCCGGTCTCCTCGGCGTAGCCGGTGCCCGGGAACAGGGTGAGCGGCGTCTGGTGGATGCTCACGGTGAGCACCCGCGGGTCGCTCCAGAAGGCGGCCTGCACGCCGTCGCCGTGGTGCACGTCGAGGTCGACGTAGGCGATGCGCTCGTAGCCCTGGCCCAGCAGCCACGCGATCGCGATGGCCGCGTCGTTGAAGACGCAGAACCCGCTCGCCGCATCCCGCATGGCGTGGTGCATGCCGCCGGCGATGTTGACCGCGTGCTGGGCCCTGCCCTCGTGGATCAGCCGAGCAGCCGTCACCGACCCGCCGGCGATCAGCGCCGAGGACTCGTAGATGCCCTCGAACACCGGGTTGTCGGTGGTGCCCAGGCCGTGGCCGACACCGGTGGGGTCGGCCGGCGCCCGCCGCACGGCGTCGAGGTAGGCCGGGTCGTGCACCAGGGTGAGCAGGTCCTCCCCGGCGGTCTCGGGGCGCACCACCTCGATGCGCGGGCCGGAGAGCACCCCGAGGGTGTCGGCCAGCCGCATGGTGAGGTCCAGCCGCACCGGGTGCATCGGGTGGTCCCCGCCCCAGGTGTAGCCCAGGTAGGCGTCGTCCCAGACGACGCTGACCGCGTCGCTCATCGACCGGGCACGACGTGCTCGTGCCGTGTCGCGCGGAGCCGGCCTCGTCGCCTGATCACGTCCGCGACGCTACCGTCCGGCACGGTTCGGCGCGCCCGTGGCGGTGGCGCGGCCCCCGTACGCTCGTGCCAGACCCCTGCACGGAGGAGCCTGCTGTGAACGACCTCATCGACACCACCGAGATGTACCTGCGGACGATCTTCGAGCTGGAGGAGGAGGGCATCACGCCCCTGCGCGCCCGCATCGCCGAGCGCCTGCACCAGAGCGGGCCCACCGTCAGCCAGACCGTGGCCCGCATGGAGCGCGACGGCCTGCTGTCGGTCGAGGGCGACCGCCACCTCGCGCTGTCCGAGGAGGGCCGCGCCCTGGCCACCGCGGTGATGCGCAAGCACCGGCTGGCCGAGTGCCTGCTCGTCGACGTCATCGGCCTGGACTACGCCGACGTGCACGAGGAGGCCTGCCGCTGGGAGCACGTCATGAGCGAGGCCGTCGAGCGCAAGCTGCTCACGCTGCTGGGCAACCCCCAGGTCTCCCCGTTCGGCAACCCGATCCCGGGTCTGGCCGAGCTCGGGGCGGCCACCACCGACCACTCCGACGCCCTCCAGCTGCTCTCGACCGCGGCCACCCCCGAGGGTGCGCCGGTGGTGGTGCGGCGGATCAGCGAGCAGCTGCAGGAGCACCAGGACCTGCTGCGCTCGCTGGCCGACCAGGGCGTGCGCCCGGGCACCACGGTGCGGGCCACCCTGGTCAACGGAGCGGTGAGCATCGACGGCACCGCGCTGCCGCCGGGCGTCGCGCAGCACGTGTTCGTCGCCCCCGCCGACGAGCCGGTGGCGGTCCCCGCCGGCTGACGGAGCGGGTAGATCGTTCGCCTGGCTCACGACTTCCGCCGTACGCTGGCGGGGTGACCCAGCCCCCGAACGACGCACCGGTCGACCTGGTCGACGAGATCGCCGCCCAGCCCCTCGACGGCGGCGGGCCCTTCGCCCGGGTGGCCGACGTCATGGCCGTCCCCCGCCTCGGCGGGCTGGCCCTCTCGCCCGATGGACGCCGGCTGGTCACCTCGGTGGCCACCCTCGCCCCGGATCGCACCACCTGGCGCACCGCGCTGTGGGAGATCGACCCCGCCGGCCGGCGCGACGCCCGCCGGTTGACCCGCAGCGCCCCGGGTGAGTCGGCACCGCTGTTCGCCCCCGACGGCACGCTGCTGTTCACCTCGGCCCGCCCCGACCCCGAGGCCGGCAAGGACGCCGGGGACCCGAAGCCTGCGCTGTGGGCGCTGGCCGCCGACGGCGGCGAGGCGCGGCGGGTGCTGGCGCGGAGGCACGGGATCGCCGCGGTGACGGTGGCCGCCGGCAGCGGCGACGTCGTGGTGGTCGCCTCGACCACCCCCGGGGCCGACGACGACGCGGCCGACGCGGCCCGGCGCAGCGCCCGCACGGACGCCGGCGTGACCGCGATCCTGCACGAGAGCTACCCGGTGCGGTACTGGGACCACGACCTGGGCCCGGCCGTGCCGCACGCGTTCCACGTCGGGCCGGTGCCCGCCGAGGGCACCACCCCCGTCTGGCGGGACCTGACCCCCGACGCCGGTCCGCCGAACGGGTCGGGCACCGACCTCGCCCTCTCCCCCGACGGCCGCTGGCTGGCCCGCGCCGAGGAGGTGCCCGAGGGGCCCGCGTCGTGGCGCAACCGGCTGGTGGTGACCGACACCGCCACCGGGCAGACCCGGGTGCTGGTCGACGACGGCGACGCCGACGTCGGGTCGCCGGCCTGGTCGCCGGACTCGACCCGGGTGGTGTGCACCCGCGAGTCGATGACCACCCAGGCCGAGCCGCCGGATCACACCCTGCTGCTGGTCGACGTCGCGGCCGGCACCAGCACCGACCTCACCGCCGGGTTCGACCGCTGGCCCTCGGCGCCGCAGTTCGACGCCGCCGGCACCGCGGTCTACTTCCTGGCCGACGACGACGGCCGGCACGCGGTGTTCCGGGTCGTGCCGGGCGAGGCCCCGGTGCGGCTGACCCGCGACGGCGCCTACGCCGACCTGCAGGTGGCCCGCGACGGCTCGGCGCTGTACGCCCTGCGCTCGGCCTTCGACCACCCGCCGGCGCCGGTGCGGCTGGACCCGACCGCGACCGACCAGCAGCCCGACCCACTGCCCAACCCCGGCACGGTGCCCGACCTGCCGGGCACCCTGCGCGAGCTGCGGGCCACCGCTGCCGACGGGGTGGAGGTGCAGTCCTGGCTGGTGCTGCCGGCCGGGGCGTCGGCCGACGCCCCGGCCCCGCTGCTGCTGTGGATCCACGGCGGCCCGCTGATGAGCTGGAACTCGTGGTCGTGGCGGTGGCTGCCGTGGGTGATGGCGGCGCAGGGGTACGCGGTGCTGCTGCCCAACCCCGCCCTGTCGCAGGGCTTCGGCCAGGACTTCGTGCGCCGCGGCTGGGGCAGCTGGGGCGGGGCGCCCTACACCGACCTCATGGCCGCCACCGACGCCGCGGTCGAGCTGCCCGAGGTCGACGGCACGCGCACCGCGGCGATGGGGGGCTCGTTCGGCGGTTACATGGCCAACTGGGTCGCCACGCAGACCGACCGGTTCGACGCGGTCGTGACCCACGCGAGCCTGTGGCACCTCGACGGCTTCATCGGCGCCACCGACGCGGCCTACTACTGGGAGAAGGAGTTCGGCGACCCGCTGACCTCCCCGGCGCGCTACGAGCAGAACTCGCCGCACCGCCACGCCGACGCCATCACCACCCCGATGCTGGTGATCCACGGCGACAAGGACTACCGGGTGCCGATCGGCGAGGGCCTGCGGCTCTGGTACGACCTGCAGAAGCGCGGGGTGCCCTCCAAGTTCCTCTACTTCCCCGACGAGAACCACTGGGTGCTCACCCCCGGCAACGCGACGGTCTGGTACGAGACGGTCCTGGCCTTCCTCGCCGAGCACGTGCTCGGGCAGGCCTGGTCACGCCCCGAGCTGCTCTGAGGTCCCCGCACCCACCACGGCGTCGGCCTGCTCGCCCGCCCGGGTGAGCAGGTCGCGCAGGGCGGACGGGGGCAGGCCGGTGCGCAGCGCCTGGTCCAGGAGCCGGGCCAGCGTGCAGGCCGGCTGGCTGGCCAGCGCCCGGTCCAGCGCCACGCCGGCCAGGGCGCCGTCGCCGCGGGCGTGCGCCGTGGCGGCCAGCAGGGTGGCCGGCGCCGCGTCCAGCGGCACCGGGAGCCGTCGGACGAGCTCGGTCCAGACCGCCTCGGCCGCCGACGCGGTGGGGCCGACCGCCAGCACCAGCGCCCGGTCACGCACCTCGGTCGCGGTGACCGCCCACCCCAGCCGGGCGGCCTCGATGTCGCTCAGCCCCGCGGTGGTGCCCGGTCGGTGCCGGTCGACGGCGTCGAGCACCCGGCGCCAGGACCGTTCGGCCAGCCGTTCCCACCCGAGCCGGCGCAGGTCGTCGGCCTGCTCGGCACCGACCCGGGCGCAGGCCCGTCCCATGGCCAGCAGCGGGGCTCCGCTCGCCGGAGCCAGCCGGGCGACGAGCTCGGCGCGGCCCGCGGCGACGACCCGCCCGTCCAGCACGGTCGCCGCCGCCAGCGCGCTCGTGCCCCCGGGCAGCGGCTCCCCCGCGCCCGGGTCGCAGCACGCGCCGGGGCAGTCGTAGTCCCAGCACCGGCCGGCGCGCACCAGCAGCGTGCGGAGCAACGGCACGCCCGCGACGGCCAGCGCCCGCGCCACCTCGCCGACCAGGTCGCGGCCGGGCAGCTCGGCACCGCTGCGCAGCACCCGGAGCTCGACCGGCCCCAGCTGGTCGACGGGCCGGTCGAGCAACCCGGCCGCGGCGTCGCCCGGCGCGGGGAGGTCGGGGGCCTCGCTGACCACGAAGGCGGCCACCGCCGCCGGCCGCGACGACCGCAACCGGGCGACCGCGTCGACGACCACGTCGACGACCTCGCGGGGCGCCGCACCGGGTGCGGGCAGGTCGACCCGCAGCGTGACCCCGACCCGGCGGTCGCGGTCACCGGTCAGCGCGACCAGCACGAGCGACTCGTGCGGGACGAAGCCGAGCAGGTGCGGCAGCGCCGCCGCCAGCTCGGGTGCGGTGGCGACGTCGACGCGGGAGGTGCCGGGGAGGGGTTCGGTGGCCATGCCGGCACCCTGCCGCCCCGGACGGCGCCCCGGGGCGCCACGCCCCGAGCTGTGGAACCGGCTACCCGGTGTGGACGACGACGCGCGCGATGTCGGTGCCGGCTGCTAGGGGTCGGCCGCGGGACGTCGGCCCGGGCCGGCCCCGGGAGCGCGGCGCCCGGCCGCGACCGCGCGGCGCGGGGGCGTCAGTCGAGCTGGTCGGACTGGTACTCGAAGGCCTGGGTGAGCAGCGCGGAGAACGCGGCGGGGTCGAGCGTGCCGCCGATGCTGGTGGACACCAGCGTGACGGCGCGGTCGCCGTCGACGGCCACGCCCACCTGGGCCGGGATGGTCAGCTGCGTGCCGTCGGGGCCGGTGACCACCGTGGTGTAGGTCAGCGCCGCCGACCCGTCGCCCAGGCTGGGCACGTCGAGGGTGGCGAAGGTGATCGTCGCCGAGCCGAGCTCGGGCGAGGTGACGGTGGCCTGCGGGCAGGTCTGCACCGCGGAGGCGAGGTCGGCGGCCGGGTCACCCGGTGCGCCCTGGGTGATCACCTCGACGGAGATGGTGGTGCCGGTCGTGGCCGTCTGCGCGGCGAAGCCGTCGAGGTCCTCGAGCGAGGGCTGGCTCTTCTGCACCGCCGCGGCGCAGGACTCCGGGGTGATGGTGGCGCCCTCCAGGCCGGTGGAGGTGCCGCTGGCCGCGACGTCGGACTCGGTCACCGGGGTGACGACGGCGCCGGCGCCGTAGGCGTCCTGCGGGAGCAGCCCGGCGGACAGGTCGGAGCCGCTCTGGTCGTCCGAGCCCCCCGAGCCCTCCGAGCTCTCGGGGCTGGACGAGGCACCGGAGCCGCCGCCGCTATTCGGGGCCGGCGACGCCGTCCCCTCGACGGTGGAGCTGCACCCGGCCAGCAGGAGGGCGGCCGCGGCGAGGACGAAGGGGGCGCGTCGCGTGGTCACGGGGTCATCCGACCACGGATGGGCCCCGGGCGCCTCAGCCCAGCGTGTCGGCGGCGTGCTGCTGCGCCGCGGCCAGCAGCGACTCGAAGGCCGCCCGGTCGGGTGCGGCGCCCAGCCCGGCGGTGGCCAGCGCCAGCACGCGGTCGCCGTCGGACACCACACCCAGCAGCGCGGAGCCGGTCATCGCCGGCCCCTGGGCCGGGGTGAGCGTGACCGAGACGGGGACGACGGCTGCGGCGTCGCCGAGGGCCGGGGCGCCGACCGCGCCGAAGGTGACGACGGCCTGGCCCATCGCGGTGTCGACGGTGGCCGTGGGGCAGGCCGCGACGGCGTCGGTGAGCGTGCCCACGACGGTGCTGGCCGGCCCGCCGGTGGTCAGCAGCTCCGCCGTGCCGCCCAGGCCGGTGCGGGTGTACTGGCCGGCGGCGTCGTCGACCTCGGAGGGGTCACCCAGCGCGGCGCGGGCGGCGTCGAGGGCGTCGGTGCACGCGGCCGGGGTGACCGAGACCTGGCCGAGGTCGCCCTCGTGGGCCGCGCCGGCGCCGAGCACGGCGGCGAACTCGTCGGGCGTCACCGGGGTGACGGTGGCGCCCGGGGCGAACTGGTCGGCGGGGAGCAGCCCGTCGGCCAGCTCGGCGGCCGGTGCGGTGGCCGGTGCGGTGGCGGCGGCCGGGGTGACCGCGGTGTCGGCGGCGCCGCAACCGGCCAGCAGCAGGGAGGCCGCGGTGGACACGGACGCGGCGGCGAGGACGAGCGGGGTGCGGCGCATCACCCCACGGTAGGCGCTCGCACGGGACCGTCACACCTGCTGGCTACAGTCCGGCGCATGGGACGGTCGCTGCGCATCGCACTGCTGTCCTACCGCTCCAAGCCGCACAGCGGCGGCCAGGGCGTGTACGTGCGCGCGCTGTCGCGCGAGCTGCGCGAGCTGGGCCACCGGGTCGAGGTGGTCAGCGGCCAGCCCTACCCCGAGCTCGACACCGGGGTGCCGCTGACCCGGCTGCCCAGCCTCGACCTCTACCGCGAGCCCGACCCGTTCCGCCGGCCGCGCCTGGCCGAGTTCCGCGACTGGGTCGACGTCCTGGAGTACGGGGCCATGTGCACCGCGGCCTTCCCCGAGCCGCTCACCTTCTCGCTGCGCGCGGCCCGCATGCTGCGCGCCCGCCGCGGCGAGTTCGACCTCGTGCACGACAACCAGAGCCTGGGCTGGGGGCTGCTGCGCACCGGCCTGCCCACGGTGGCCACCGTCCACCACCCGGTCGCCGTCGACCGCGACCTCGAGCTGGCCGCCGCCGGCTTCCGCCGGTCGCTCACCCTGCGCCGCTGGTACGCGTTCACCGGCATGCAGGCCCGGGTGGCCCGCCGGCTGCCGGCGATCACCACCGTGTCGGAGAGCTCGCGCCGCGACGTCGCACGGCTGATGGGCGTGCCGGCCGACCGCGTCGAGGTGGTGCCCGTGGGCATCGACCCCGCCGACTTCACCCCGCCGTCCGGGCCGCGCGACATCGACCACGTCGTGGTGACCACCTCGGCCGACGTCCCGCTCAAGGGGCTGGTGCCGCTGCTGGAGGCCGTGGCCAAGCTGCGCACCGAGCGCGAGGTGCGGCTGACCGTGGTCGGGTCGGCCAAGGCCGGCGGGCTGGCCGCCACCGCGGTCGAGCGGCTCTCGCTCGCCGGCGCGGTCACCTTCACCGGCCCGCTCCCCCAGGCCGAGCTGGTCGGGCTGCTGCAGCGGGCCACCGTCGCGGTCGTCCCCTCGCTGTACGAGGGCTTCTCGCTGCCGGCGGTCGAGGCCATGGCCTGCGCCACCCCGCTGGTCACCACCGACGCCGGGGCGCTGCCCGAGGTCGTGGGCACGCACGCCGCCGTCCAGGTGCCGGCCGGCGACGCCGACCGGTTGGCCGGCGCGCTGGCGCTCGTGCTGGACCAGCGCGGCCTGCAGGAGCAGCTCGGCCGCGCCGGGCGGGCCCGGGTGCTCGAGCACTTCACCTGGCGCGCCACCGCCGAGCGCACCGCCGCCTGGTACGAGGAGGTGCTCGCCGCGTGCTGACCGTCGACTACGACCGGCTCGACGTCCGGGCCGGGCACACCGTGCTCGACCTCGGGTGCGGCGAGGGCCGGCACGCCTTCGAGGCCTACCGGCGCGGGGCGCACGTGGTGGCCCTGGACTGGGGCAGCGACGAGGTGACCACCACCCAGCGCTGGCTGGGCGCCATCCAGGCGGCCGGCGAGGCACCGGTCGGGGCGTCGGCGACGGCGGTGCGCGGCGACCTGCTGCACCTGCCCGTGCCCACCGGGTCGGTCGACCGGGTGATCGCCTCCGAGGTGCTCGAGCACATCCCCGACGACGCCACCGCCTTCGCCGAGATCGCCCGGGTGCTCAAGCCCGGTGGACGGGTCGCCGTCACCGTCCCCCGGTACGGGCCCGAGCGGGTGTGCTGGGCCCTGTCCGACAGCTACCACGCCAACGAGGGCGGGCACATCCGCATCTACCGGCAGAGCGAGGTGCGCGAGCGGTTGGCCGCGGCGGGGCTGCTGCCCGGGTCCAGCCACCACGCCCACGCCCTGCACGCGCCCTACTGGTGGCTCAAGTGCGCAGTCGGCGTCGAGCGCGACGCCGCCCCGGTGCGGGCGTACCACCGGCTGCTGGTCTGGGACCTCACCACCCGCCCCTGGGTCACCCGCGCCGCGGAGAAGGTGCTCGACCCGGTCGTGGGCAAGAGCCTGGTCGTCTACGCGACGAAGCCCTGGTGACCCTGCTGCCCGAGGTGCCCGGCGTGCTGTCCGGGGCCCAGGTCGCCGCGACGGTGGCCGCGATCGCCGCCGAGCAGGCCGCCGACGGCATGCTGCCCTGGTGGCGCGGCGGCCAGCTCGACGCGTGGGACTCCGTCGAGGCCGCGATGGCCCTGGCGGTCGGTGGCCAGGTCGCGGAGGCAGCGGCCGCCCTCGACTGGCTGTGCGCCCGGCAGCTGGCCGGCGGCGGGTTCCCGTCGGAGTGGCGCGACGGCGCGGTGACCGCGCCCGGGGTGGAGGCCAACCACGCCGGCTACCTGGCGGTGGGCGCGCTGCACCACGCCCTGGTCACCGGCACGTCGGGGTCGCGCTGGTGGGCGCCGGTGTCGCGGGCGCTCGACCTGGTCACCGGCATGCAGTTGCCCTCCGGCGCGGTCGGCTGGGCGCTGCGCCCCGACGGCACGCCCGACGACGTCGCCCTGCTGACCGGTTCGTCCTCCTTGCTGCAGGCCCTGCGGTGCGGGCTGGCCCTGGCCGCCCGCGTCGGGGAGGACCGACCCACGTGGGCAGCCGCCGCCCGCGCGCTCGAGCAGGCCCTGGTCGAGCGCCCCGACGCCTTCGCCGACCGGGGCCGGTTCTCGATGGACTGGTACTACCCGGTGCTCGGCGGCGCGCTGACCGGGGCGCGCGCGGTCGACCGGCTGGCCGCCTCGTGGGACGCGTTCGTCGTGCCCGGGCTGGGCGTGCGGTGCGTGGCCGACCGGCC
>Ga0325401_1002160_pt1 | contig 17286 bp, 10 predicted proteins | sample PopdelMetagenome_FD_205666 | JGI IMG/M metagenome (GOLD analysis project Ga0325401, IMG submission 205666) | Populus deltoides microbial communities from Bellville, Georgia, United States - Xylem-PdKOR-R2 | ecosystem: Host-associated > Plants > Phyllosphere > Stem > Wood/Secondary xylem | place...
ATTAATTTAATATAAAATAAAAAAAATTAAATTTTTTAAAAAGGATAACATTACTAAACACTGCCGTACATGACTGGCCATTAATTTATTGGAACATGTTCTTTTCGGACAAGGATTTTTTTTTTTTTTTTACAAAAAAATATGATTTATGGATAACCCAACGATGTGATGTTGCCATGACAAAGATAGCTGCGATTTTTTCAATGTTGCTGTTAGAACATGGAGAATTTTTAATTTTTTTTAGGTCTTTTCTGTAGGAAAAAAAATGTTTCATCTTCCAAATCCAATGTTATCCTTTGGATGCACCGTTGAATGTCTTATGTTCTTTCAATTAAGAGATGTAAATATTTATTTTATTTCTTGTAATTCTTATTTATAGTCATGTAATGATGTAAAGATAATGTTTGATATTGTGTTAACGGTTGTTTTTTAAAGTATTTTTTTTATTTTAAAGTGTTTAAAATGATAATTTTTTAATTTTTTTTAATATCAGTACATTAAAATAATAAAAAACACTAAAATATAATTTTAAATTTAAAAATATTACTAAACCGAAAAAATAATCTGCCTCAGAATTACATTATATCATGATAAAATTCTAGGGTAAGTGGTGGCCCTGCATGCATGTTCTTGAAAAGCTTTTGTGTTTTTTAAGTAAGGTTTTGTTTTTTTTTGGTTAAAAAGTGTTTTTAAATATTTATTTTTTTATTTTAAATTATTTTTTATATTTTTAGAATATTTTATATCCTAATAGTAAAAATAAATTTTAAAAATTAAAAAAATATTTTTTAAAAATATTTTTAAATAAAAAAATACTTTTAAAAAGAATTTTCAACGTAATGCCAGCTCGGCAATGGCAACCTATGACAGTAACGTGAATGAATGTCTAAAATTAGGCCTCGATAAGACATTTCATCAAAAAAAAAAATCTGCATGTTCATTTATTATCGTGGTGCGTTGAGACCACAACCTGTCCGGCAAAGATAACGACTCGTTAACTATTTAGGTGGTGAATCAATTATAAGAATTTAAAATTAAAAGGTTTGTTTTTTTTTATGTAATTTTAGATTTAAATTATATAATTACTTATATAATGATCATAATTATTTATATGATAATCAGTAGAGACTTATATAGTTATTAATTTCAGGGCTCGTGAGATTAGTCGAGGTATGTACAAGTTGTTCCGGACACCCATGTTTAACTATAAAAATAAAAAAGATAACGACTTCTTTAATTTTAAATTAAGGGAGTGAAATTTTAAATTTATTTTTTAAAATTATTAATTGAAATTTTATAAATTTTAAAGTTAATAAAAACTTATATAATTATTAATTTTAGGGTTTATAGAATTAATTAAAATACAGGCAAGATAGTCCGTACATCTACTTTAATAATAAAAAAAAAACAACTCCCTCGCATCTTTAAGGTTCATGGATCTTATTATTTGGAAGTGAGTTTTATTTTGTTGTTTTTGTCAAAATTAATTTTTTTAGTGTATTTTTGATAGTTTTAATACGATGATATGAAAAATAAATTTTTAAAAAATAAAAAATATTTTTTTAATATTTAAAAACACAATCACTGTCAAACTCTCAACCAAACTTTAAAATTAATGGCATGGCACTAAACCTTTGTAACTTCAATGTTAGGTTATTCAAAGTTAGTGCAAAGGAGTCCAAAGGTTGATCTTCCCATACATATATTCACACTTATTATTCAATGTTAGTGCATTTTTCAAATTATAACATTATTTCAATGAAGTTTTCTTCGCCGTACTTCACTCGTAATTTGACTAATTTCTCTAGCAATTTCCTGGAAGAAAATCATTAAAAAAGAGTAATTACAACATGACTTGAATGGCAGAAGGCTCTCAAGGTGACAAAAACCTAATTTGTCTTCGGAACCCTAGATCCATTTGTAATGTTCACTGTTACGTGAGATGTTCTTGTCATTCACCTATAAAAACTTTGAGTCGGCTTTGAAGGATGTTGAATTCTTTTCATGTGATTTATTTATTATTTTTAAATTGATAAAAAATAAGTAAATATTTTCTATTATATAGTGAAACGATTAGAATATCTCTAAATGAAAAAAAAAAAATAAACCCAACATACATAGGTATTTTTGTATTTTCACAATAATTCTTTTGTTACTGTAATTTGAGTCGGGGTAATTTGATATTTATATCATGTATAAAAAACAATAAATAATTAAAATGGACAGTAAAATAACAAAAATATTCTTAAAAAGAAATAAGGTTAAGGTAGGTAAAGGAGTTTTTTTTGTTTTTCATAATGGTTTTTTTGTAATTAGAAAATCAACTTCATAGCACTTTTGTATTTAGCTGAATAAAAAACAAAAATAACGTGCATGTTTGGCACACATAGGTGTTCGTGTAGCACCTTCCGGTGTCCAAAAACACCATTCTGCCATGTTGTTGTAAGCACCTTTATATCATTTTTTTATTGGTGCGACGCATGTCTTCGATGGTAGTTTAGTTTGTCGCCAATGAATTTTTTTCTTTTCTCTATTTCTCTCATTGAAAGTTATAACTTTACCTTATTGGTTGTTGGTATTTCAACTCCAGCCATATTATTTTGATTTCTCATATTTTATCTTAGTTTTTTTGTAAAAGTTTTATTTGTTTTTAATTTTATCATTGAATCTCAATTTACCAAATATTATATTCTCCAATTTGGTCCTCATTCTTTGGATTTTTAATTTTATTTTTTTTGTAAAAGTTTAACTGGTTTTTAATTTCATCATTCAATTCAAATTGATGGTATTATATTTTTCAATTTTGTCCTCATTGTTTTGTTTTTTAATTTTTTCTCGATCTTTTTGTAAAAGTTATTATTATTTTCAATTTCATTCTTTAATTAAATATTATTTTTATTTTTATGTCAATTTTGAACCTCATTCTTTTTTAGTTTTTTTATTCTTTTGCTAAATTGATGTTTTTTCAATTTCACCATTCAATTAAATATAACATTTATTTTGTATTTTAATTTTAATCCTCATTCTTTCAATTGTCTTTTTAAAATCTTTTTGTATAGTTTTTTTTTCAAGCTCATCATTCAATATATAATTAAATAAGAATTAAACTTTATTATTTTTTCAAGTTGGATGCTTCGAGTTTAATGACTTATGTTACAAGTTTGAAAAATTACCACGGTTTTATTTTTAAATCTTATAATTAATTTACTTTATTTTTTATCTAGTTATTCAAATTACATGATCTTAACTGTGAATTTAACAGAATATTCTGAATTAACTCAATTCTAATTATCATGATTATAAGTTTACCTAATCAGTTTTTTAATTTTATTTCAAAACATTAACATTATTTTTTACGCAAAAATAATTTTGCCATAGAATAAAGAGGCTAAGGCTAGTGTATACAACAAGACACGGCATTAATTAAATCAAGACTCGCCAGTTACGATGATTAATTCTTTTTGTAATTATCAATTTTGCTTTCGCTGTGGCTCTTAGTTGATTGTTATTTTTAAGTATTTGGTAATAATTTAAAAATTAATATCACATCCCCTCCTTCCATTTGTTATTTTCAATGGCTACAAATATTTATAGCTTTCTAAAACTAAAAGTCCAGTGTTTTTAAACCTTGTGGGTTTTGACCGGGTTATCTGAATCAATTTTATTTATTATAAATCAAAATGATATTGTTTTGATAAAAAATAAAAAAGTAGTCAATGAGTTGTAACCGAGTATTACTGAATTAACTGAATCATTGAGTTAACCTGTCAAGTCATAGCTTTTATAAATCCAATTCAATTTCAGTTCCAGATCAACCGGATCTAAGTCTACCCATCAAGCCGAGGTGAGTTTTAAAGCAATGGTAAAAACTATAACCACAACTTTTCCAGACGAACACCGGTCACCACTACCAGCCTAGAAGCACAGCAGAGCAATAGCATAGGCCAAGACCAGGAAGGAAACAAATGGTGCATGGAGCAGAATTTTGAACTCTCAATATGTTAAAGAAAAAAAAAAAGAAATTTTAACTCTCAGTTAAATTTTTCATTTTAAAAAATCGTGTGATGAGAAGCTGAGGAGCATAAAACCAGTTGTAAGATGAACACAGATATATACTACTGCTACCAATTGTATGCCACTGTCACCACCATAACTACTTCTACCTCCGTTACCACCAGTACTATCATCATCGGACAACACACATCCACCGGAAAATTCTAAGTTTTATCAAATACCTCTTAGCTTTGAACTCCTATATTTCAAAATTTCAGTAAAAGGGGAACCTTCCAACACAGTGAGCATAATGTCTACGCACTGGCTAAGCTTCAGACTCGAGCACGTCTATAAAGCTGCAGCATTTGTTCTCGTTTTCTATAACAAATGGTTGAGCAGCAGCAAGAGCATCCAATTTCAACGAGTCAAGTGAGCCGATTTTATCAATAATTTTAGAATGTGAAGCAGGCTTCTTTCCAACAGTCCCATTCTTAGAATCTTTCCCATCATTTTCTGTTCTCCAGTTAAAGAAAACTTACCTCATCCTTGGGAGATCGGTGGGTTTTCCACACTTCCGACCCTGAACTTCCAAGATTGAAGGTTTCTTTTCTGCATCTTTCTTACCTCTTCTCTTTTTATATATTCGGCACCTCCGAGGAATGATCTCTGGTATGGCTTTCCAGAAATGTCCATCTGCCTTTTAAGGAACTTCTCTTGGTTGGCCAAGTACAGCTGCAGAAAACACATTGAGTTTACCTTCATCATAAAGATGGAGGGGACGTGCATCTTTCTTTTCTTTTCGGGCAATTCCCTACCATGTTTTTATATGCTTTTTCCTGGTTGCAAGCTTTCCTTTATTGGTTTCTCATGCCATCATTTGGGTTGGTTTCTCATGCCATCATTTGGATTGGTTTCTCATGCCATCATTTGGGTGGTGATTTTTCTTGATATTTTGGTTTATAACTTGCGTGATGTTTTGTTCAATTTCTTTGGTGCAGTTTGTGCTTTTGTGATATGGTTGACCAAAGGCAGATTTTGGAGCGATTGACTGGAATATTTTACTTTCTTTTTACCGTGCGTTGGTTCCAGGTTCTTCATCGTTTCTTCTTTTTTATTTCACTCACAGTTGCCTGTTGGTTTGTTGTCAGTTTTATGCATTAATTTTTTGTCATTTTCCTGTTATTTATTGCCTGTTTTTCTTGGTTGCTGCAGTTCTTCATTCTCTCTGTCAGATCATCTATCAGGAAAGGACTTGGACTTCAAGGTTAGAGCATGCCATGCATATGTGGTTGGCATATGGATGGCCAGCGGGGGCTAGAGTATCAAGGAAAACCACACTGCCACCTCATGTAAGTTATTATTGCAGGATTCATGACAGCATCAAGAAAGATCACGTGAATTATTATTATCAACTCATGCAACGGCAGGATTCATCAAATTATTATTGCATGATCAACTCATGCAACGGCAGGATTTATGACAGTATAAATCAATAATCATTGTAAGCTACAATCAAGAATTAGTCACTGTAAAGTTAGGATCAGTTTCTTGTATTTTTCCTATTACTATAGCTAGAATCAGGGATCAGCTAGAATCAGGGATTCAGTTTCTATTCTTTTCTTTATAAGCTTTCCATACTTAGCACTTTGCATCTTGTATATATATTACGTTCTACAGTTTGAATGAATTAAGCAAAATTCAAAACTTTTATCTTCTCCTTTATGGTATCAGAGCGTTTCAATCTCTAACGAGTATCGTTCCAAATCTTCACCATGTCTTCTTCCGCATCCATCAATTCAACCCTTGACCAAATTATCACTATCAATTCTGCTACTGCCATCAATGAAAAACTTACAGCCTCCACCTTTCCACAATGGAGAGCACAGTTTGAAGCCTTACTTATTGGCCATGATCTCATGAATTTTGTTACTGGTGATCTCCAGTGTCCTGTAATTGATACTGAAAACTCTGTTGTCTCCAAAGCTGCAAACTCTCGCTGGATTCGGCAAGATAAATTAATTCTTCATGCACTGCTAGCCTCAACATCCACCACCATCACACCTCTGCTTGCTTCATGCAAAACCTCCTATGAAGCTTGGAACAAACTAACACGTTTGTATGCAGGAAAATCACGCACCCGTGCGATGCAATTGAAGGAGGATCTCACCCTCAATCATCGTGGCAGTAGGACTGTCACTGAATTTCTCCAGGCAATTAAACTTACAGCTGATGAACTTGCCAGGATTGATCATCCTGTTACTAATGATGATCTGACTCTTTATGTTTTAAATGGACTGGGTCCAGACTATAGGGAAATTGTTGCACCAATACGAGCCAAAGAACATCCCATTCGGTTTGAGGAGTTACATGATTTGTTAATTGGCCATGAAAGTTATCTTTGTCGGTTGGAACAACAAACCATGCAGCCGCTAGTTCCAACAACAAATTTTACTCAACGAAGACACTTCCCTGCTGGAAATAATGGACAACGTTTTTACTCCAAAAGCCATGACAGCACCAAACAAAACACATATAATTTAGGTTTTCGCAAATATAAACCTAAGTATCAGCTATGTGATCAGTTGAGTCACACGACTAAAACCTGTTCCAAAAACAATTCATATGATTTTTCTGCAAATTGTGCTGCATCCTCTAAAAGCAAGGATTCGAAATGGCTAGTGGATTCGGCAGCCTCTCACAATATGACGACTAATCTTTTAAATCTATCTATTCATTTGAATATGATGGTATAGATGAAGTAGTGCTTGGTGATGGATCAGGTTTGCAAGTATCTCATACTGGGTCATTATCGTCCATCTCTCCCACTCGTATTTTTCATTTGAAAGACACTTTATGTGTTCCTGAAATTAAAAAAAAAAAATTTCTGTTCATCACTTTACCAAACAAAATAATGTCTATCTTGAGTTTCATCCCTCTTATTTTCTTGTGAAAGATCGGATCATGGGGGCGACACTACTAAAAGGTGCATGTAAGGATGGTGTGTACCCTTTGCCGGAAACAATGACTATGGCTTCCAAACCTGCTATTGCTTATGTTCATGAACGCACAACAATAGATGGATGGCACAAACGACTTGGTCATCCATCTTCCAAAATTGCTCAACATCTTAACCGCACTTTTTCCTTACCTGTAAAAAAAAACAAAAGAAAATTCGTCTCTTTGTGTCTCATGTTCTCACAATAAAGCCCATCGAAAAACATTTCAATCTCATGGTTTTATTAGTACAGCACCCCTCGAATACATTTATACTGATGTTTGAGGTCCGGCTCATAACACTAGTATTAATGGTTCAAAATATTACATTATTTTTGTTGACCACTATACTAAATATATATGGCTTTATCCTATGTCCCATAAATCATGTGTTCACACTATCTTTTCTCAATTTCAAAATCTTGTGAAAAACAGGTTCAACACCAAAATCAAAAGTCTATATTCTGACAATGGAGGTGAATACATTGCTCTTAAAAATTATTTATATGTTCATGGCATTGGTCATTATACCACTACTCCCCACACCCCCACAACAAAATGGAATATCTGAAAGACGACATCGACACCTTATTGAAATAGGTTTTACTCTTCTCACCGATGCCCAAATGCCTCTTTCCTATTGGCCTTATGCATTTCAAGCTGCAACATACTTGATTAATCGTATGTCAACCTCAACTCTGAATAACAAAACACCCTTCGAATTGCTTTTCCATCAAAATCCCAACTACATGAAACTAAAGTAGTTTGGGTGTCTTTGCTATCCTTTGACCAGACCCTACAATACACATAAACTTCAAACCAAAGCCGTGTCATGTGTCTTTGTGGGTTACTCTTTAACCCAAAATGCTTATTTATGTCTAGATCTTCTCAGCAGAAAAGTATATCACTCCAAATATGTGCTCTTTGATGAGACTGTCTTTCCCATGGCTCAAACTAATACTTGTTCTTCTGTAAAATCCCAACCTGCAACCAGTGCTCTCGGTTCTTCTCAACTGGTTGCCATAAGTCTGCCATTGTTATATCCTGCACGACCACCAGCATCAATTGCTTCTGCACTGGGTACTGCTGCTCCTTCATCACCTTTTGTAGCTTCACCTCCAACGTCAATTCCCTCACAAGTATGTTCTCCTGCTCAAACTGAAACTTCCTCTAAAAATTTAATTGTTAGTCATGCACCTGTGGTACTTTTTACTGCTGAACCTTATCCCCATCGTATGGTTACTCGATCTATGAACAACATCTATAAGCCTAAAAGCTTGTTCATGGTTACCAAACATCCATTACCTTCATCTTTGGAACCTACATCGGTGACTCAGGCCTTAACCGACCCTCAGTGGCGTGCTGCAATGTCCTCAGAGCTTACAACTCTTATGTGCCATGATACATGGCATCTGGTATCACCTCCCAAGGGCTGCAACATTATTGGATGCAAGTAGGTGTTTCGGGTTAAAAGGCTTGCTGACGGCTCAATTGACAGATTTAAAGCTAGACTAGTGGCCAAAGGTTTCAACCAAAAACCTGGTTTAGATTATACTAAGACTTTTAGTCCTGTAGTAAAACCAGTAACTATTCGCACTATTTTATTAGTTGCTGCGATGCATGGATGGCCTTTCCATCAGTTAGATGTAAACAATGCATTTCTCCATGGCAATCTCACAGAAGAAGTATACATGTCGCAGTCTCCTGGGTTTCAGGACCAATCTTCACCAGATTCTGTTTGTTGTCTTAAGAAGGCAATTTATGGCCTTAAACAAGCACCACGTACTTGGTATACTACACTTAAACAAGCTCTTCTAGAATTTGGTTTTGTCAATACCAAGTCTGATTCTTCATTATTTATCTATATTGTTGCGTCCACTACTACTTACTTTCTGGTGTATGTTGACGATTTAATTATCACCAGCAACAACTCTTATTTTGCTGCAAGTGTTATACAACAGCTTGGCAGGAAGTTTTCTCTTAAAGACTTGGGACCCTTGCATTTCTTCCTTGGCATTGAAGTTATTCCCACACAGAATGGGTTGTTCCTCACTCAACATAAATACATCAAGGATCTTCTTGCCAGAACTTGCATGGATGGAGCAAAAGATGTCACCACTCCACTGTCAACTTCGGTCTCTCTAAAATTAAATGATGGTTCAGCTGCTGTCAATCCTACTGAATATCGCAAGGTAATTGGAGCATTGCAATATCTTTCACTCACTCAACTCGACATCAGCTTTTCAGTCAACAAATTATCACAATTCATGCACTGCCCTTCTATAATTCACTGGACTGTCACCAAGCGATTGTTGCGTTATCTGAAGAATACAATTTTCCATGGCATCTCAATTAAGAAAAATGTTAACCCTCCACTTACATGTTACTCAGACACGGAATGGGCTAGCAATTTGGATAATCGCAGCTCTACTTCAGCTTATCTCATTATGCTCGGTTCAAATCTCCTCTTTTGGAGTTCCAGAAAACAGCGTGCAATTGCACGATCATCTACAAAGGCTGAATATCGTGCGCTTGCCACCGCTACTTCTGAGTCTATGTGGATTCTATCACTCTTTACTGAAATAAAGTTTTCTCTTCTTAACCCTTCACTGCTCTTATGTGACAATCTTGGTGCAACCCATCTCAGCTTCAATCTTGTTCAACACTCACGCATAAAGCACATCCAAATTGACTTACACTTTGTTCAGGACCTTGTTCGAAAAAATTCTCTTATTATTCGCTATGTTCACACGAATGATCAACTTGCAGACCTGCTTACCAAACCACTCTCCAAGCAACGCACAGATTTTCTCAAGCACAAGATCGGTCTCACTGATGGGAGCCCGTTCTTACGGGGGCGTATCAAGGAAAACCACACAGCCACCTCATGTAAGCTATTATTGCAGGATTCATGACAGCATCAAGGAAGATCACGTGAATTATTATTGCATGATCAACTTATGCAACGGCAGGATTCAAAAAATTATTATTGCATGATCAACTCATGCAACGACATGATTCATGACAGTATAAATCAATAATCACAGCAAGCTACAATCAAGAATTAGTCACTGTAAAGCTAGGATCAATTTCTTGTATTTTTCCTATTACTGTAGCTAGAATCAGGGATCAGCTAGAATCAAGGATTCGATTTCTATTCTTTTCTTTATAAGCTTTCCATACTTGACACTCTGTATCTTGTATATATATTACGTTCTGCAGTTTGAATGAATTAAGCAAAATTCCAAACTTTTGTCTTCTCCTTTATAGAGGCAGGTTTCCTTTGCCCAACACTAGATCTAGACCATTCATTAGATGCAGTGAAAATAAAGTGACCGATAAAAATTATCCATTTTAAATATTAAGCCAGTTTTAATGCTAGATTTCTATTTTATTTTACAATTTTTGCAATCTAGATATATAATTTGAGAGTTTTATTGTAGTGTCAAAGAAAGAAAATAGATTAGAATATAGAGATATATTAAGAATTAAGATGTAATAAAATTATACCACCACCATTAAAAATAAATAATGTAGCAATCAATTATAATAGATATAACTCAATTGGTTAGATCCTGAATTTACTTTTCAGATATCACCAGTTTGAGTGTCACAAATCTCGAGGTCACTAGAGGCTTACATGGTCGTTAACTTCAGGGTCTCGAAAAATTAGTCGAGGTACGTGTAAATTAACTCGGACACCCACGATTAAAAAATATAAAAATATATAGCAATCAAAATAGAACAAAAAAAATTGCTTGCAAAAGCAAGGCAATCCCCAAAAAGATAAAATTTAAGTAGCTCTGTATTTTTTAAACTCTTAATTTTATTCTTGAAAATTTTAATTGCTCTGAACCAATCAAATTAAATTGTAATCACTTTGTTTTCATTGCTCTATTTCCATGGCAATGCTTTCTTGGAGCTTAGTCATCAGGGAAGAAGATTACCACCGGCTGTTCAGTTGGCCTTTATTGGCATTTTAATTATTAATTATTTCTGTTTATTTTTATGTTTTTAAAATATTTTAAAAAAAATTAAAATATTTTTTTTATTTTTTTTAAATTAATATTTTTTTGATATTTCCAGATCATTTTGATAAGCTGATATCAAAATTAAATTTTAAAAAATAAAAAAATATATATCATTTTGATATATTTTTTAGTGAAAAATATTTTAAAAAGCAACCGCAGCCACACAGCGGGCTAGGCAAGATTTTTTTTGTTTTGTTTCTATTTGATGCCTATCTATGTAAAACTTAATTTTCAATGTTGTATTTTATAGGTTTTAATTATACATTCCTGCACTTTTCCTTATAAACTCTCATCATTTCTTATAAAATCTTAACATGCGAGCAGCCCTGTTGTTTATATATGATGTTTATTATTTTTTTTTTCATGTACAAGTAATAATGTTTATGTTGTGAAACAAAACTTAATGAGATGAAAGATATGTTAGGTTAATTCTTGATTTTTGTTGTTTCTGACCATTGATTTATTTAACCTCTGCGATATTTTTTGGTGTTGGAGGGAAAAAAAAACAAAAAACTTTATTTCTCGGCGAGACAACGTTTTTTAATTGTTTTTGTTATCCTTTTTTTAATTTGTTTTTTTTCTTTTAATCAATTAACATTTTATTTCATTTGTTTTTTTATCCAATCTTGATCCTCATTGTTTTTTTTATTAATCTCTCATTATTTTCTTTCATTGGTTTTTTATACTAGATTTGGTCTTTATTGCTTTGATTATTATTTTTTTGTTAAGATTTTTGTTCTTTTTTTTTTCTCCTATAGGGTTATCTCAATCTTATGACTAAAGCTACTTATTTTAAAGAATAGCCCGATTTAATTTCAATATATTTTTAATTTTTTTTTATTTTGTCATTTGTTATTAGGTTATTGGACCTAAAACTTTCTATTTTTTTAATTCTTTTGGGGTCATCCCAGGTCTTGAGTTGGTCAAATTAACACAAGTTGCTTTAATTTTTTTTTTAATTTTTTCATTTGATATCGGGCTATTGGGTTTTGAGATTCTTATTTTTTATGCCTTTTATTTTAATAGGGTTATCCTAAGTCTTAGGTTCATCAGGTTAAACTAATGTGACTTAGGTTTTGTGAATGTTTTATTTATTTATTTAGTTTTGATCAAAGTCTATCTAATTTTTTTTCTTTTATATTTTTTTTAAATTATTAATTTTTTTATTTATCATTTGAAATTAATCTTATTGGGTCTTAAGCTTTTTTTTTTCTTTTTAGGTTATCTTAAATTGTGAACTAATCAAATTAACACGATTCATTCAGATTATCATCATTTAAATGTTTTATTTTATGTTAAAAAGAAATTGACCTGTCCCGCGCGGCATGGGTGTGTAGTGTGATAGAGTATGAATTAACCACTGCATCTGGACATTGACTTTTTCGCCACGTGTCAACAAAGACCATGTCCAACTCACACACACCAAAACATTTCCATTTTCGCACCAAAATTTTCCAGGCGCCAATATTTAGCGCCGAAATAACCCGCCAACATTACCCGCCCAAAACCCTCGCCCAAAAGACACGCCCCAAAACCCTCTTCTTTATAAACCCTCACAAAACAATAGCAACCACCAACCCTCTCTTGGCAACTTCGCGCTTTCGCCCCCATTGAAATCATCGCCAGCCACCTGCTTGTCGAAATTCCCCACAGAAAAAACCCAGCAATGGTAGTTCCTTTAGGCCCTGGAAAATTCTATGGCAGCACCCTCCCTCGCCCCAGAATCTACACCGATGTAAGGCACAGCGCTGAACGAGTAGACCCGCCAGCTCCTGTTATGGATCCGTTTCTTTCATGGGCTCATGAAGCTCACTGGTCCATGGGAGGGCTCAGTTTCAACCGCCTTCGATATCAGGGTCGAATCGAAGGAAATACTGAGAAACTACGAAAACTCCGCCAAAAAAAAATCAAGTTATTAGCCAAAAATAGCCCGAAGAAGAAAGATTTGGCCCCGGATGGGCAGAAAGAGCGCAATAATAAAAGGGGTGGGTCTGTCTCGCCTCCTCCAGCTCCTCAAGTGACAAAGAAGAGGAGGTTCTTGCAGTTGATCGACGAGGAGGAGAGTGAAGAAGAGGAGGATCAAGAATTTGAGGAAACTGTGAAGATTAAAAGGGGTCTAGCAAGGAAGTTAGTGGGTGATTTTGAAAGGGTAGCTAAGGATAATCACAATGTGAAGGTTGCTGATTTGGCAAAGACGGTCACTGAGGAGGTTAGCAGAGAGGAAAAGAAATCAAGGGGTGGAAAGAAAGGTAAGAAAAGTGGTGGAGAGAGTGGATCCGAGGCTGTTATTGGCGGGATTAGGAGTTCACCAAGATTGGCTAAGCAAAGATATGTGAAAGGGGCTTAAAATTTATCAGATTGTGAGCTCTGTTAATTGTAATGAAATAGTAGGCAAATAGTCTTAGTTAAGGTTTTTTTTCTTCTGTTTTTGTTGTTGTTTTTTAAGTCTTGACTTATTTGATATGAAATTGAAATGAAATTAGTGTTGATAAGAATACGAAGGTTTCAATTTCATTGAATATATCTTTATCAAGAATTTCTGACTGAATCTTGTTTCATTTGATTTGATTGGTGTTCATGTTGATTAGATTGAAGATGCTTCATGGTCTGTCTAATTTGTTCAGTGTATCCAAGTTTCAGTTATCATTGCTGTTCCCTGGTGCTGTTTTGCTGCTACTCTCATTGCTGATATGCTAAAACTTTCGGATTATAGTTTGCCTAGTCCTTAATTGCTCAGCTTGATACTCTTTGGGAAGTCAATCCTCGTTCTGGTACATGATATTAACTGTTTGGCAGCAGCTCATTTTCAGATCCAAAAACAAGCAGCAGCTCTCCTCTCGTCTCCTGGCCATATACAGGAAAAACATGAAAGATTGTTCACTAGTTTTAGGCAATCAAAAAACCTTTTGCCTGTACCAAAACTTGGCAGATTTGCCATTTCCATTTCTTCAAACCACTACCATGGAGCTTGTCATGGTAGGTTCTTGCAAAGGATTGCTTTGCCCTGTGAACATTCCAAATTCTGCAACAATGGATCAAAACTTCCACCTGGGAATCGGTCTATGGAATCCTACAGTATCTATGTACTTGGCTCTCCCATTTCTGACTATGGTAACTCCGAAACACAGTTTATATGGTAATGCTGTTGGCTTCATGATTGCAAAGCTGTACGCCCCAGGGAAGACATTTTCTCAGTAAAGACGGGTTTGTGGAGAAGACTTAAGAATCCTCCTGCACCCCATTACCAAGCGTTTGATAGCAAACAGAGATCAGTTTTCCTGCATGGAGCTGTTCACTGGATTGTAACGTCCGAGGCAGGTATTCGCAATTCCATATTGAAGTTAGATACAACTGATGATTGTTTTACTGAATTGAGCTTGCCAGAAAGCTTGATCAGGAAAGATAATCGTCTATTTGCCTCCATCTCAGTGTTTGAAAAATGTCTTTCTGCTGTGTGCTTGGATTCTAGTCCTCATTCTACATCTGGTTCTATATGGATGATGAAAGAACAGGTGACACTCTTGGGAAGGCAGTTAAAGTTTACTTTAGCAGCATCATCGTGACGAAAACCGCAATAATGTACTAAGGGTGGATTGCTATTTGTGTTGGGGATTAATGGACGAGTGGCTCCATATAATGATGAAGACCAACAACAAATGGATGATTTTGTATCTGGTGTACATGGAATTCTCATGGAAATTTGATAATTTTGAAGAAAGCCTCGCTCTACTCTACTCGATGAAGAAAAAGCTCAATCTTACTCTACAATAGCTGGTGCAAGTGAGAAAGAACGGGAAGAAACAGGTGAAACAATCAACTTTAACACTTCACTTTTTTGTACTGTCTTAATTTCTTCCTGTAACAAGCCAACGATGGCAGAACTACTCATGATAACCTCATTATTATTTTTAATGCAGGTTAGTTGAATATTGTAATGGTTCAAGTGTTGAGTACTCTTTCCTTGAGGTTTTATTAAGCAATGATATCATATTATCATTTACTGAAATCAGATGATAAGATGATTTTGAGCATTTTTATTTCCTGTAATTATTAATATATTGACATGGGTTCTAAATTGGGGGTTTGGGGTTGTGGTAAAATGGAGTTCGGGTAAAATTTAATTTTTTATTTAAAATTTAATTTTTTAATATTATTTGATCGTTTTGATATACTAATATTAAAAATAAATTAAAAATAATAATAATAAAATATTATTCTGATGTAATTTTTAGTAAAAAATATTTTAAAAAAAATCATTATTATACTTCTAAACATCTAGTTTTCTTCGATCACTATTTGTTGTCTTTTTGGTAGTTTAAATCAAGAGATTACCTTTTTAAATATCAAAACCAAATATTTAATATAATTTTGTTTCATAAGTAAGAATTATTGCTAAATCTTATTAAAATATAAAAGAATTAGAGCAACATAAATATTTTTTTATAAGTAAAATAAAAATTGATATATATATATAGCCATAAATGGTTGTAAATAAAAGTTTTGTATATGATATTTTATTAAAAGATGAAATTTATTTCATTTTAGCTATTTTACTTGAAAATCATGTCAAAAATATAGTTTTTAAATCTGATTTAATGAGTTAATTCAAGAAACTTGTGACCTAAAACCCAACTCGAGCTGAGTTTCAATTTCAATTAAAAAAGATATTTTCCTAGTCATAACCAATTAACTCGTAAACTAGCCAAACCTTGTATATCCATTCAAAACAACATCATGAATTTTATTTTTATTTTTTTTATTTTTAAAAAAACAAATAATATTGTTTTATATAAAAATAATTAATTAAGTTGACCAGGTGACCAGATAATCCATATTTTTTTATATGTTAGAAACTAAATCGGATATGATAATTATGGTTAACAAGATAAATTAAAAACTTAATATTTATTCAAAGATAGAATTGAGTCAGTTAAATATATAAATATACATTAAAAAAATTATATTATTATATAAGAACCCTATTTTTTTCTTTTATGTTTGAGTTTTAAATGAGATTCAATTTTTCTAAACACTTTAGTCAATTTTTTTTAAACAATAAGTTTGATAAAATCTTTAATTTCTGGATTTACTCTTGGATGTTTAACGGATTTTATTAATGGTGTAAAGTTGATGTTTCATATTTATTTGAGAATGTAGTTGCGATTGCTTTTCAAAATATTTTTTATTTAAAAATTAATTAAAATAATATTTTTTTAAAATTTTTTAAAAATTATTTTTAATATCAGCATATCAAAATAATCTAAAAATATAAAAAAAATATTAATTTGAAGTAAAAAAAAATAAAAAAAAAATTAAATTTTTTTTTTTTAAATGTAAAACCAAATAGGATTAGATTAAGTTGAAAAATTTAAGAAAACGGTAAGATTAAAATTGATGTACGCAATTTGTGCAAGGCAACATACCTGTAGGTAGGTGTATTTCTATTTTCTGAAGCTAACCTGTATTTCACAGCCCTGTTATTTTTATTTTTCTCTTTGGTGATCATTGAACACTATATTAAAAATATAGTGACTATAATCATCTAGGTGGTAGTCAAATAGTAAAAGTTTGGGATTAAAAAGTTTGTTCTTTTTGTGGTTTCAAATTCGAGCTCTATGATTGTTCATATGATGACCATTGAAGGCTTACATGATCGTTAACTTCAAGATCTATGGGATTAGTTGAGTTGCATGCAAGTTAATCGAGACATCTACGTTAAACTAAAAAAAATAAATATAGCCACTATATTATAAAAATAGAAAGAATAAAAATACCATTTACTAAATTAAAAAACAATATAGAGCACAAGTACAATTATTAAACTTAGTTGGCGTTAACATGATAATTAATCCAGGCTGGATTTTAAAAAACTTATTTGAGAGTTGGCTCGCATGATTTAGTTTAAAATCTAACCATCAATTAGTTATTTTTTTAAATAATATTATTTTTTAAAATAAAAATAACATTGTTTTGGTAGATATAAATTAACTAGATAAAGAATTATATATATAAGGGTTATATTAGGAAAATTAAAAGAATACAAATATAACTAAGGAGAGTTTTGAGAATATAATCCAGGTTACTTTTAAAAAAAAATTATAATTAAAAATATATTAAAATAATATATTTTTTTAAAAAAATTATTTTTAACATTATTACATTAATATAATTTAAAATATTAAAAATAGCTTAATTTAAAAAAATAAATAAATTTTAATAAAAATCAGATTGAAACTCCATATAACACCATCTTTTAAGTCATTAATCC
>Ga0325401_1002168_pt1 | contig 17246 bp, 4 predicted proteins | sample PopdelMetagenome_FD_205666 | JGI IMG/M metagenome (GOLD analysis project Ga0325401, IMG submission 205666) | Populus deltoides microbial communities from Bellville, Georgia, United States - Xylem-PdKOR-R2 | ecosystem: Host-associated > Plants > Phyllosphere > Stem > Wood/Secondary xylem | place...
TTATCTTATCTTATCTTACCGTATCAGGATATAGAGCAGATAAGGAACTCTGTAATGAATGATGTGAGGTTTAAAGTGGTCTATTCATCAGAGCAAAGAAACACTCATCTGCTCAAAGGTGATCCTTTCCCTTTAGTGAGCTGCAGGAAGGGTTGGTTCGCAATAATGTTTATCGCATTATGTAGGCATGGGTGCTTCGGGCATGTACCATCCTCTTTGCTGCTCAATGGGGGTAGATTGTGCAAACTATTTACACATACTAAGACTGTACTTTTCCTTACCTTTTATTTTGATGAAATAAAAATATATATGCTTCATATACACAATTCATTTAGAAATACAATCAGTAAATGGTCAGTCAAGCAAAAACAAATCAGTAGAATACACATAATCATGGCTGGAACATTTTAAAGGGATTTTAATTGCATAAATTTCAAAAATACCTGCTCCAAGATGTAATCCAACTCCAAACACATAGCTTCAAACTTCCTGTACATATTTTGCATCCAGGCCATAGCTTTACTTTCTGTTTACCGTATCAACAAAAATAACTTGGCAGTATTCTGCTTTTAGATATGGAAGTTGTTGTTCCTTCGCCTCCTACTGAGAATGCCATAATCAGCTGTAGTCAGATTACTGAAAAGTTTAAGAATTTATCAACAATTCTACAATAACAAAACAATCAAAGAGAAAGAGTAAGAAATAATTAAAACCCATGAGCCAAGCAAAGTAATTAAAGAGAATCCATAAGCTGGAAAACGCTGGAGTCACAAAACTCCAATGACCACTAATAATCACGAATAAAAGCAGTCCAGAGACACAGCCAACAAGCATAAAAGAAGGAGGAAAAAAAACAAAACAAAGTTCGGATGATCAGCATGCAAAATTAAAGACTGCAGAGTCACACTAGTCTAGCACAAATCAAACAAAGAGAAAAGAAAATGCAAAAGCCAACATTAATTAATGAAAAAACTAAATTATGAAGCTTGAAGTTTGATCACTTACAAGTTGATTGCCATAAGCCAAAAAAAAAAATATTGAATGCCTTGAACAAAAAAACCAAGAAGAATTGTTTCCTATACTTAACAAAAAGAAAGCAAAAGTATCCTTCTTTTGTAACTGGAAAAGAAGGAGAAAGAGAAACAAAATGAAGGGTTGTTATTGATGACAAAAAGAAGAGAAAGGGTGTCCATTGAGAAGCTTTTTTATAGTGAAAGCCGGACGCTCACTTCACTCTCCACTCCTACCCTAACCCTCGTATAGAGAGAGAGCAGTATGTTTTGCTTTGTTGTTAATTATTAAAGTATTAATTAACAAGGAAAAAGGAAAAGAACAAAAGGGTTGACTAAGAGAAAAGGCAAGTTTAATCCTTTGAAAACAACATACATTAACCCTACCAAAATTTCGGTTTCTTTTTTTTTTCTTTTATAATTAGAAATTTTTTATATTATGGATGCTAACTTCTTAAGAGTTCAAATATTCGTAAAATACTCAAAACAAATCTTGAGTTCAAAATTCAAATTCACTTCACAATTAATAAAAAAAATACCGTTGTTGAACTCTTGAATTTCTACGAAAATTTATTATAGTATTTTCCCTTATCTTTTTAGAAAATATTATTAACAAGAACTCAAATACATGTAGGGAAATTATTATACAAAAGGACATAAAAAACTATTCATTACTATAATAAAATTACATTTTTATCCTTGAAAGAAAAACTGAGATGCTTTAAAGTTGAGATATTTAAATCTTTTTACATGGCTCGTTAGTCATTTCAAGATTGTTCAGAGATATATGTATTTATTTAATTTTTTTTAAAATAATAAAGTAACTAAATTATCTCCAAGTAAAAGAAAATTATTATTGTTGACCAAATATATTTGTCTTTTATTTTTTAAAGCACACTAAAAAGACATTGTTGTCCTTGTATTCAAGAAAAGATAACCCATATGTCTAGGGGTTTTTTTGTCCTTCCACATAAACGTTTTGGTTAAGTTCAGACCAATGGAGGGAATTTTGGTTTTTTTATTTTTCAATAACTAATGTGAAAATAATTAGAAAGTTGTTAGCGCGTGAAAGAGATCCACGCCCTTTAAGCAACATGTGCGACGCTTTCCAATGATCAAACCTATTCTTTTATCGTGTCATAGGAAACATTGCAATGTCATTTTCTTTTAGGTGGAGCGCATATCAGCAATAACGAGATGATTTGTCATTGTTTTGATATTTTTTTTCTTCTTGTCTCTCTCCTTCCTTAAAAAGTACATGTTGGGCATCTTTGTTTTTGGTATTTCAATTTTAGTTCTTGTTCTTTTTTTTCTAATTTTTGTTCTAGCCCTTTTTATAAAAGTTTTATTTATTCTCAATTTAATATTTCAATTGTAGTTTGCATATTATTTTTTCCAATTCGATTATTCTTCTTTATATTTTTAATTTTTTTTCTTGATCCTTCTATAAAAGTTTTATTGTTTTTCAATTTATCTTTCAATCTAGTTTTATGGTGTATTTTTTTTTTAATTTGGTCCTCATTCTTTTGATTCCTTTTCTTTTATTAAATTTTTTTCTTTTCAATTTAATCCTCCAATAAAATTTTTTGGGTTGCCCTTTAATTTATTTTTTATCTTGATTTTCACTGTCATTCATTTAATTACAATTTTTTATTTTTAATCATTTTGTGCAATTTATCTCCTAGTTTCATCCTTTAGTGTTTGATTTATTGGGGATTGGGCTTTATAGTTTTTTTTATTTATTTATGGTGTCTCTGGTCTAATGACCTAGGTTACGGGTTTGAAAAGTTAACAAGGATCAACCTTTTTTTTTTTGCTTATTTTCTTTTCTGGTTTCATCATTCGACATTAGTTTTTTTTTTTTAATATTGGTTTTTTTATTTTATTCAAATTTCTTAATATTATATTATCTCGATCTCATAACCTGAGCTACGAGTTTGGCGAGTTAATGACTCACCCCTTATGAAAATAGATAAATCTATGTTAAACAAAGTAATTATTAATTGAAAAATGATAAATTAAGGAGAAAATCTTTATGAATCGGGGTGAACATTTCTAGGAGATTAATTTAAAATTCGGAAAAGATAAAGTAATAGAATAGTATGTGAAATATAACTAACGACAAATCGCGAAAATTTCCCATCAAAGTAAAATAATTATTTGAAGTGGAATTTTTTTTTAAAATTAGGTGACATCGTGTGTAAAATAGAAGGAAATGTCAAATAAATCAACGCATGACCCTTTGCGTGAGAAATGTTTAATTCGGTATAAATCTTGTGCACAATCGTAATATTGGGACTGAAAGTGGCAATAAAATCTAAGGAATTTTTTTATAATAGTTATGAATAGAAATCTCTAAATAATTAGTCCATGACCCCCGATGATTTAAGTAAATTATATGGTATGCGAAATTTGGATTTTGGCGGGAAATTATCAATTATCTAGTTTTATGATATTGAACATATCTCTCAATTCGATCATTGGATCGGACTAAAATTTTACATGGGATCTTATGACATATTGTCTTACCTTGAGTTTAAAATTTGAGGTCAATCGGAATTCAGAAAGCCCTGAAAATAAAGACATAGTGTCAAGTCTATGCAACAAATCAGAATTAAAGTGATAAGTAAGGGTATAATAGTAATTGACCTATAAAACCTAATATAACAATTGTACCTATTGTTCACGCTAAACAACAACTAAAAAGGGAGAAAAAGGCTTCACTCTTATCTCTTTTCAAAATCATTTGAGAAACTCTTCTAAAATTGTAAGATTGAAACCTACAAATAGGCATGTGAGAAAAGATACATTTAGGTCTAAATTAAAAAGTTTGGTTGGAGGAAAGGAGCTTGAGGGACAAGTATAGATGATGAAGATGAAGAATAATTAAAAAAAAAATTGGTAAGAACTTTTTGAATTGAACTTGAAATTATTGATAAAAGTGATCTTTTTAGTTTTTCTCTTTGATTTTATAGTTAATAAAGAATAATTGAAAAACCTTTAATATTATGATTCTAGAATTATTGAAAATGTGTTGGAAACAATAGTTTCTTTTATTTTAGCATGAACAAGTAAACAACATCTTTATGTTTCATAATTAAAAAAATCATGTTATAATAAAACACTATCATGATATAATAAAACACACCCGCAACATAATCATATTTTTCTATTACAATAAAAATTAACTTAAATTCTTACATCCAACATTGTGTTAACGAGTCTTTTTAGTATCTAGTAACACATTTAATTCTAGCTATATATAAGCATTAGTTTTTCAATTCATATTTAATTTTTTTTTCATTGTTAGAAAAATACGATAAAATCATTTATGTATTCATCTTTTTATGTCAAAAAAGAATTCACTAGCAACAAATCCGTAGATGTTCCAAGGAACAAACTTTTGAGAACAATCGAACAAAGTATGAAAAATTACATGTTTGTGTTTTTTTTTTCTTGACCCATTCATAGGTAAAAACATATTACAATGTTAAAAGGCCCAGACTATAAGGTGCAAAGTTGCAAAACATTGAGCCTTAACAATGTAACAGCAAAAACGTGTTTTGGTTGAAAGATCTCTTCGGCCAGCTAGCAACAATGCCAAAACAGTGTTTTAGGCAGCCTCCATCTTGACTCTCCAGCATGTTGGGCTGAGCGTCCTATCAGACAGAAGCCCTCACCTTCATCTCGGCCATCCATAAGAAGCACCACCAAAACAACCCGAGCAAGTGTAGCAAAATACCAAATCTGAAGTCTATATATAGTTAAGACTTGTAGACCCATTTGTAGTTTAATATCATACAAATCCATTTGTTAAGCTTTATCTATTACATAAATAATAAAACTATGAGCTACCATTTAGTTATTATCCTAAAACAAAAAAATAATAGAAACAAAGATAAAAACAATAATATATTTGATTGAAAATACAGAAACAAAAACATAAAAATAAATTTATCTACATAATATTTTTGGATTGAATTTTTATATTTTCAAATTAAAAAGTAAAAAGAAAACATGTATTTGGAAATAATATTTGTTATTTTTTATTTCTAAAATATCTTTATAAAAAACTCTCATTTCAAAAAATTATCCATCTAAAACATATAACAATAATAAAAAAAATTATTATCATAGTTTTCAAACCTAACCTAACTTGAGAATCGATCCAATGCAAGACTCGGATCACTCATCATGGTCAACTTAACCACGATCAACCCGAGTCAGTCTAAAATTAAATGTATTTATTATTATATTTTTAAAACTTATTTTATTATTATATTTTTAAAATTTAATTTAAAGCCGACCCATAACAAGACCTAAGTCACAAATGAAGGTAATCATTGGCTTGAGTTAATACAAGAACAAAAATAATTATTAACATAGTTTTAAGACCCTATTTAAGGGTCAACCTAGGACAAGACCCAGGTTACGTGTCAGGAGAGTCAACATAAAATAAAAATAGTTATTATCATAATTTTAAAAAATTAACCCAAGTTGACACATATTTGTATAAGGATAAAAGTTAATATTATAGTTTTAAAATCTATCTCAAGAATCAACTAAGATAAAGTTAAGTTACAAGTCAAAAGGGACAAAACAGCATACCTAAGTTAACATACAAGTAAAAAAATTTATTATCTTAGTTTTAAAACCTAATTTAAAAGTCAACTCAAGATAAGATTCATCTCACGAATTAATTAACTTTTCTACTTAAATAATCACAATAACCTTGTTTTGAACAAAAGTTTTTTTCAAAAAAATCTACAAGCTTTTTACCAATATTTTATCTTGACCTGGATTTTTAACTAGATTAGATCAAGTCAATTCTTTCTTTATTTTTTTTTCTTCAATTCAAATCAATCCAAGCTCCAAGTTAACATGTTAAGTCATGATTTTATAATTAGAGTTATTATAATATTATTAATTTCAAAACTCAAAATAAACTGAAGTAATTTTTTTTTTAAATATGTAAGTTTAACAATACATAATAAAAATAAAATAGACTTTTTCATATTTTTTTTTTATTTTATCCACCATAACTAAACTGAATTAAAAAAAACAATCATTTTATCTTGCACATCACTAAAAAAACATAATTTTATCTTCAAAAAACATAATTTTATCTTCATCCACTTTTTTATCTTGTCTCCACTGTCGCGATCTCTTATGTTATAGAAGAGCATCCAAAAACTACCTTTAAGACCAACCTAGAGGCTCAACAAATACCGCTACACACAGGTAGGACCGAAATAAAGATCAAACTTTGATACTTGTATAAGCAGATAAATTAGCAATTCATATCTATTTGTATACATATTAAAGTTCCAAAACGAACATACCATAACAAACCTTGATTTAATGCATATTAATCCAAGCGGGGAAACTTGAAATCCCTTAAAGAGAGCTACATTCTCACCACACTACAAGCTCAATGCTTATATAATAGATTTGCAAAAAAAAAAAAAAAAAAATTATACTGTGGAGGTCTCGTAGCAAGTTAGCAACACCTTGAGCAATGCATGTATATCGAAATTTTCATTAGTTTCCATCTCCAACAGACAGGTTGCTTAAGGAACTTTATTGTGAGAAAATGCAAACATAGAATTCCCAAAACAGATCAGGCAGAGCTAATTTCTCGTGTTTAGAGCATAGAAGACATGAAAATGGATTTACCTGATAGACCACAAACTCAAATAGCATATTGGGAAAACTGCACATCATAATGACTCCCCTTCATCACAACATTATTCATGCTTCCATATGCCAAAGCACATCAAAATCAAAATGGGGATCATCAAATGCCCAAATCACATTTCAATAGATTAATGCTAGTTCAATCTCAAGCAAGTACACATGCAAATGTTAGATTTATTTCATGTTTAAGACAAGTGTTAAATGTTTTTTTTACTAGGCCTTGATCACATTGACAGAAATTGCACATAGCAGAGGGATTTCAACCCTTTTACCTTGTTTTTGCAAACCCAACAGCCCACAAACCAGTGCAATGCTGCCAGATAGATATATAGGAAGAAAAGGAGAGAGATAAAGATGCGAATAGCAGAACTGCAGGTACAGTTTGCACGACTAAATTACCAGAGGCCTTGTAAAGCCAGATACATTCATAAAGCCCACCAACAGGCAACTTCTTCAATGCTTAAACAGACTATTTGCAGCATATTTATGTAAGCATTAAAGCATTAGATGTAGCCTAAAGCTTCTAATGACTTTAACCTAATCGAAGTTCAGATTCATACAGCCAATTAAGATTATACTTGAATTTTAGCTGGTACTGATTAGAACATTTCCTATGATTGATGGGCAGTGCAACCTGGAACACCAAAGATTGTCATAGTGCCAGCAAACAGCAGCTCTAATGCTTATATGAATATGAATCAATGCAATGCAAATCTACATAAGCATTAAAGCAGTGATGTGAAGGAACCTAAAGTCTCCTATTACAAATATCACACAAACAAGAACCTAAGAAAACTATAAATATATGCTTCTAGCTATGACCATAGAAGTAATTGTTTAAGGACTAATTTATATCTTTTCCAAAAACAATTTCCTTTACTGTTACATGGTTCAACCTAAAATCTTAAGATTGCTTAAATATCAATGTGCAAACATTATAACGCTTGTATAGATCTACAATCAAAATAGCAACCAAAAGGTAATATAGCTCTTAGTGCAATGCACATTGATCTAAATTTTCTTTCATTTTTTGGGTTTAATATAAGATAAAGAATTGAACCTATCTTCAATTATATTACACCTTTAATTAAATATCATTCAAATTCAACAGTTTCGATACAGGAAAAACCCAGGTAAACAAATAAACCAATGACCGCTGCAAGAGAGCAAATCAGAACTCAAGCAAGACCTGTTTCTAGCTGGAGTTAAGATCAAATATGGGATTCTAAAATGATTTTCAGCCTATAATTAAGTTTATAAAACTTGTAAGAATTTATGGAATGAAAAATATCTTTTCAAGCAACAAAAAATGCATTAGAAGAGCCAATCTTTAGATGTCCTAGAGAAACAGGGTGCTCATTGAGTGGATGTCCCTCGTTGCTTGTTTCCAATGGGAAAGCAAATTCGAACCCCAGCTTCAAATGTGCATATAATTTGTGGTAAGACAGCCCCACCACAAAAATATTGGCAACAAACGAGCAAAGAACACTGAAGTTGTCAGTTCCAACACCAAATGACAGGTTGTGTGAGCAATAATTTGAATCACATGTCACAGGTTATGAGATGCAGCCATAGACTTTTAAAACAATTCTGCCAAATACCTAATTTCGGACATCAGGTAAAAGGGGCCAATGAAGGGATTTACCCTATAAAACAAGGGGAATTTGATTTGCAAGCCACAAACTCATAACAGGTAGCAGTGAACTTGACATTACAAAGACACATCTTACAAAAACATCAACCAAGATAATAAAAAAGCCAATGCATCCCATACTCTTATCATAATGTAAGCCAAAATCAGGTTTCCACTAATTTCCAATAGATTACCTAGGATAGAATCAGCGTATTCCAATTGTATTTCTACCAAATTTACCCAGGTGTGTAATATTTATTGTCAAATCTGCATATTGCAGAGAAATTTCTACCCTTTTGCATAGTGTTTCCATATGATTGTCCTACATGTTCACATAGTCATTATGTTGTTTTTCGATTGTTCTTAAAATACTATCATTCAATATTTCAGTAACCCAAAGAGCCCAATAACCAGAACAATGCTGCCAGACAAATTATATGGAAGAAAAGAAAAAATGTAGAGATGCAAGAAGCAGCACAAATATCAATAGTTGAACTCCAAGGTGCCAGAAGCACTGTAATTCAATTTACATTCATGAAGCCCAAACCACAATACAATATAAATAACCACGTATAGAAGAAGTCTATTTGGTGGGGGAAAAATCAAACTGAGGGACTGAAATGCATTTTACACTAAATAACAAGGAGAAAGGAGGAAAGGTTAAAAGCAATTTCAAAGGGAATGGACAAAAGACATCAAATTGATCATCTAATTGCTGAAGACAGTTGTTTTTCTCTCATAGAGAAATATCAATCTTCCAGGCCAGGAAAAAGAGAGTATAGGAGCCAGGCTAGGTAGGGTATCAGAGAGACAATGAGAGTAGGGGACAGAGCAAGTTTTGGTTTCAGTATTGAAGTTCGATGAAGGAACCCTTGGCAGAAAATTTGGTGCTGGGTTGATATTGAACTATTTGGAAACCATAACAAGTGAAACAAAAAATACATTTTACCAATTGAAATTGAAAATTAACACAACCATAGCAATGTAAAGGGAATGAAGAAAACTCAAACACCAAATTCTGCTTTAGCAGCACAAAACAGCACGAACCAGAAAAAACAGTGATATTTATCATCTACATCAGCATAAATTCCAGCATAGCAGAAAAGGCCAACAATCCTTCCGCAAAAGCACTGTTCTACAAATATTAACTAACTTTCGTAAAGTTAGTAGCATCCATCACAAATCCAACCACAACTTATGGAAGCAGATGAAGTGAAGCAGCAACAAGAGCACAGCAGTCCACATAATTAAATTAAAGATTCATTGCTTGCATTCAGGAAAACACGACAACCATTTAAAGAACTTGTGCCCAAGAAGCTCTCACACACCTGAATCAAACACCCATCAATGTCAAACATGTAGAATAAAGCTCATGCAGGCTAAAGGACAGAATAACAAGCTAAAAACAGTTGTGGAAAGCCATAAAACACAAAATACAACAAGTCCAGTGTATCTTTGGAAGATTTGAAAACTCTCATCTTTCACGAGTGTAGTTATAATTGTTTATCTATAACCCACTTTCCAAAAAAGAAAATGCTATAACAACACTGTCAAATCCATTGAGCTGTGACAAGGCTTCTTGACAATTGAGGAGACACAGCAATTAGTCCAAAAATTAACAAATGCAATTATATACACAGAACAACAGGTTTGATGGAAAAAGGGGGGAGGGGGGGCCACAGTAAAATTACATAAAATAAAAGAACCTCAAATTGAACAAAATCAATTGAAAGTAATAAATAGCAATAATTACCTTCAGTAATATGGTGGCATACCCTGATACATCCCTCCAGCTCCATGTGGCAATCGAGGCGGCATTGGCATTGACATTGATGATGGCTGCTGATGCTGAGGCAACGCATAAGACCCGGTATCTGGATATACCCCAGAACCCGAAGCCTGTGGCATCCTATACATTAAAGCCCCTGCGTTATTCAGTCCACCATCATTCAAACCCGCCCCTAAATATGGCGGATGCCTATAAGAACCATTATATCCAGAACCCGTCATTGAAGTATTGAGCTGATAGCTATTAGTACTAGCAGGCCCATAATTTTGTGAATTTCCTGTTAGCGGTGGATACGTTAATGGTTGTGATGTTTGTGTGATCGCACCAACCTGACTATTCTTATTAACCTTCCTATTATCAGCAGCAAATTTACAAACAACTTGATGCCCATCAATATTTTTCATAGGATCAGCAATAGCAGCCTTTGCCCCCTCCTCATTCTTGTATATAAGAAATGCGAAACCCTTTGATTTCCCAGTCGATTTATCAAACCCAAGCGGGCCTTCTTCAATCTCACCATACATTGAAAAAAAACCCAACAACCTCTCAGAACTAACCTCAAAAGGCACATTCCCAACATATACTTTCCTTAACGAAACATCAGTAGTACTCGAATTATTCGATGCTAATTGCGTAACAGTAATCCTTCCATCAATTTTTTTACTGGGTTCTCTAATCGAAAGCATAGCAGCGTCTACATGTTTGAATGTAATAAACCCGAAACCTTTCGATTTACCTGTGTTCTTGTCGTGAATAACAATAGCTTCTTCGAGTTCTCCGGACGAAGAAAAGAGAATTCGGAGGGTTTCTGAGGTTGTCTCGGAAGAGAGACCGCGAATAAAGAGCTTTCGGAGGGATATGTCGCCGTCGGCTACGGAACGGACAGAGTTAAGGACGTCAGAATGGTCGAGCGTGGCGGATTGGAGGATGTCTAATAGTTGGTCTTTGGTAAATGGTTCGATGATTTTACGGATTTCTTCAGGGGTTAGTGGCGTGATTGGGGATGAGGGAGTGGTGCCGGTGGGAATTGAATTGCCGTTTTCGTCCGCTTTGCGTTTTTTAATGAAGTCCATTGTGTCGATGGCGGCGGAGAAGGAGGAGGATTGGTGGTTTGCGTGGAATAAACCCTAGAAAGGAGGGAGTTGCGCTGGACAGAGAATAAAACCGGTCTTGATTTTGTGGAGATTGAAGTTTTTGGGATTTGGGAGACCGTTTAGGGTTTCATGGCCTTGATGTTGTTTTGTTTCAAGTCAATGCTTGATGATCCTGAATGAGTTCTAATTGGGCTGGGCTATTATTGGAGGCTTGGGCTAAGGTATTTTGAGCAAGCTTTCATTTATGTGAATGTTAACTGACCAAATCCAAGGTTACTGAAATTGATCTTCTACTAAGATGTTTTTTTTTTGTTTTTGCATAAAATATTTTAAGTTGTTGTACCAAAAAGAATTTGAATTAAAAAGAGTTTGGATTTAAAATTAAACTACGTAAGAGTTATTTTAATATAACTTGATAAAATTAAAAATTTTAAATATAACTTGTATGATTGGTAAAAATATAACACGTAATTAAAAAAAATCTAATATGATATCATTAAAAAAAATCCAATATGATATATTTTTTTTAGTATTAAAACTGTGATATATTAAATTGACTCATGCTTTGTAGCTTAACCCGTTAAACCTAGGACTTGGGCTATGGATTGCTCTGAGTTTAATAACTAAGTCTTTTAAAACTATTTTTTTTATAATGTTACCCAGTTAACTTGGTGAGTTTAAAAATTAATCGAATAACCAGTAAAAACATGAATTGATTTTTATAAAAAATCAAGATGTTTTTTTTAATACTGAGACAATAACATATTAAATCAACCTAAGTTTCATAACTTAACTCGTTAAAACCGCGATCTGGGTCATGACACCACTGAGTTTAATAACTTTGTTTTTTTAACTATTTTTTACTTAATTATATAATAGCAAAAATAAATACTCACAAAATCAAGTATTAACTAAATACATGGATATTTGTTTGAGACTGTGATAATTTTATAAAAAAACAAATCAAAATAAATTATGAAGGTCAATTCAAAATCAATCAATTTTTAAAGAATAAAATTTTAAAAAAATCAATATAAAAATCAAAGAAAATACAAAAAAGAAAATAAAAGACCTGTTTCATTATTTATATGAACAATACGAGCAAGTAATTTCCCTTCAGGTATATTTTAATATTATTACTAATAATAATTTTAAAATATTATTTTTGATAAAATATTTTGTATTAAAAATATTATACTATATGTGATGTATAATAAGTAATAGTAATAACTAGTTACATGCCCCGCACGATGCCGCGGGTCAATTATTTTTTGCATTTTAAAAAAAATCAAAATCTAAAAATGTTAGGTTTTTTTGCAAAGTTATACCCAAGAGTCTTAGGTTTGGTTGCAACGCTTGACCCAAAAGTAATATTTATAATATTAATAATAACATTAAACTTGGGTTAACCCTTAGCATAAAAGTGTCTGGAATGCAATACCAGACCCAATAGCATTGGACGTGTGTCTGACTGCAAGGTCGTGTCATAAAAGTGTAATAATTAAATATATTAGTTAAAAAGAAAAAAAATAAAGAAAAAAAACCAACAGGAAGAAAAAAACTAATGAAGAAAAAGAAAAAAAATATGAATTAACTGTGTTAACCCTTCAAATCAGGTTAACCCGTCATACCTTAAATTCGCATCGTGAAAGTTTGATAATTAAAAAGAAAAAAACAAATTAATGGGTTAACTCAGAATTAACTGGGCTAACTTGTAAAACCAGGGTTAGCCTGTAAAATCCGAAATCCGTGTCATGAAAGTTTGATAACTAAATAGAAAATAATTTAAATTAAACAAAAAAATTAATTAAAAAGAAAAAAAACAAAAGGCATAAGCCTTTTCACTATGGACTGTACTGTGCAGTCCACAGTCAAAGGCATAAAAACAACAAAAAAACAAAAATAAAAACTAAAGGCATCAGTCGAGAACTACTTAGAAAAAAAATTGAATATTAATAAACTAAATTAATTAAATAAAATTAATTGAAAAGAAAAAAAAACCTCTAAGAAGAAAAAAAAACTAAATAGAAATAAATTTAACATTAACAAACTAAACTAAACGAAATAAATTAAAAAGAAAAAAAAGAAAAAAAAATTACAGGTTAACTCATCAAATTAGGTTAACCCGTTAAACCTGGGATTCGTGTCATGAATGTCTGGTAACTAAATAAAAAAAAAGTGAAAATTAAGAAACTAAACCAAACAAAAAAAATTAATTAAAACGAAAAAAATCCGGGTTAACTCGTTAAACCATGTTAATCCGTTAAACTCAGGATCTGTGTTATGAAAGTCTGATAACTAAATAAAAAAAATTTAACATTAACAAATTAAATTAAACAAAAAAAATTTATGAAAATAAAAAAATAAAAAAAATTGACGGTCAACCCATAATTAACTGGGTTCACCCGTGAAACCAGGTTAACCCGTGAAACTCGGGATATGTGTCATGAAAGTTTGATAACTAAATAGAAAAAAAATTAGTATTAACAAACTAAATTAAATGAAAAAAATTAATTAAAAAGCAAAACAAAAATTCTTGGTTAACTTGTCAAACCAGGTTAACCCGTTAAATCCGGAAAACGTATCATGAAAGTCTGATAACTAAATAAAAAAATTTAATATTAATAAACTAAATTAAATTAAACAAAAAAATTTGTTAAAAGAAAAAAATAAAGAAATAAGCAAAAAAATAATCCCAAAATGCATAAAAAAAAACTAAAAAAAATGAGACAACCTCAAAAAAAAACCTAAAGCATCAGTGTTTTACTGTGGACTGCACTATGCAGTCCACAATAAAACACTAATCCCTTTTAGTACATGTTACAATTAATTAAAAAAAAAGCAAAAAAAAATTCAGGTTAACTCGTCAAACCCGAGATCCGTGTCATGAAAATCTGATAACTAAATAAAAAAATTAACATTAACAAAAAAAATTAAACAAAAAAAATTCATTAAAAGAAAAAAACACAAAGAAAAAAACAAAAAAAACCCATAAATGCTAGAAAACGAAAAAAAAAAGAGAAAAAAAAAGAAGAAGACAACTCAGCGTTTCACTGTGAACTTGCACAGTGAAACACTGAGCAGTTTTAATTTATTGTCAATTAACAAACTAAACTAAACAAAAAAAATTAAGTAAAAAGAAAAAAAATTCAGGTTAACTCGCCAAACCAGGTTAACCCGTTAAACCCAGGATCCGTGTCATGAAAGTTTGATTACTAAATAAAAAAATTAACATTAACAAACTAAATTAAATAAAAAAATTATTAAAATAAAAAAAAAAATTGACAGCCCGTGAAACCAGGGTAACCCGTGAAATCTGAAATGTGTCATGAAAGTCTAATAACTAAATAAAAAAAAATTTAACATTAACAAACTAAAGTATACGAAAAAATTTAATCAAAAAGAAAAAAAAGCAAAAAAAAAAATTTTGGGTTAGCTCGTCAAACCATGTTAACCTGTTAAATCCGGGATCCGTGTCATGAAAGTCTGATAACTGAATAAAAAAAATTTAACATTAACAAAAAAAATTATTAAAAGAAAAAAAAAAGCAAAAAAAAAACTCTAAAAGTGTAAAAAAAATAAAACCAGCTCATCTTTTACTAAATGGAAAGAAATTTAACATTAACAAACTAAAATAAACAAAAAAAATTAATTAAAAAGAAAAAAAAAACAAAAAACAAATTTATGGGTTAACTCGTCAAACTATGTTAACCTATTAAACCCGAGATCCGTATCATGAAAGTCGGATAACTGAATAAAAAAATTTAACACTAACAAAAAAAATTATTAAAATAAAACTCTAAAAACATAAAAAAAAGGGCTTATCTTTTACTGTGGACTGCACTATGCAGTCTACAATAAAAAAAAAACCTTTTTATTTATAGTTTAATAATAATAAAAAAAATAGAAGGCAAAAGTGGGTGCGGCGGCTACCAAGGATAATGATAGAAATATTATAGAGGTGGGGTAATGAGTGTTCATGATGGAAATTTTTAAATAACATTATGAATTAATTATAATTTATAAAATATTTAATAGAACTTTACGAGTTAATAACAAGTTATTTCTTTTATTTTTATATAAATCATATGTATAACATGGTTTCAGAATACCCTAATATTAATAAAAAAAATTCTTTCCTTTTTAAGAAAATTTTCTGATCGTTTGCATATGTTTTTCCGGTGAACCACCTGTAACCATGCAGATCAATACTTAACTTTGTTGCTTTATCTATGCTATGGTGGAACCCAGCTTTTCACTTGAATTAGTTTTGCTGGGCTAGGATTGATTGCCCAGTGCAGATACTTGTTGAAGACTGCAGCAGCTTGAAATTTGCTCGCATAAGCTTATGATTAGTAGCCATGAAGCTATGGAGAGTAAAAATTGATCTTCTAGTTTTGGCAACTGGAAGGCTATAAAAATAGGAAAAATAGTTCGTGCAAGATTTGAAATTGATATTCTTGGAAAGAATGGGAATGAGACCCCATCTGGAGACTGCAGTTTTTTGTAGTTTCGCCATGTACAATTATCATCAGCTACACTGCACACAAAAGCATTTATGTGGTAATTAAGGGTCACAATCCCTTGATCTGTTTTCAATAATCAACAAACATGAGAATTGGAATCTTAAGAGCCGCATGGAAATTGCTAAAGGGCCTGAAAAATCTTTAGCAGGGCAGGCTTTTAGAACTTGTGCTGATAACCAAGGACTTGAGCATGGAAGAGTCCCCTGAAGTAGCATTGGCTCGCCGAGTTATCAACTCCATATTCTTATGTAAACTTTGCTTCACCAAATCCTTCATCAATTTCTTTCCTTCTTGAGCTTCCCTATGATTTACAGGTGACCCTATTGCGATCCTTGCTGTTTGAGGCCCAGAATGTGGCCCCATCCTTGTTTGCCTCTCATCTTTGAACCATTGCAATAGTTTTAGTGCTCTCTTTTGAGCTAGAGGACTCCCCAGTAACGCCAATTCAAGAAGTGCAGGGACAATGCCAGATTTAGCCATTTTTTCACGTTGAACTGAGCTTTGATGAGCTAGAATCATCAAAATATAAGCTGATAATTCCTGACATTTTGGTTTATCCTCCCATGTCATTATCTCTATCAAGCTCTCTGGCACAAGTGAACTATTTTCCATTGCTTTCTTCCCCATTAAGGTCACCACTAAATGCCCTAGTGTTGCAAGGGCTTTCTCGGAGAGTGCTTTTACTGATATTAACCTCAAGAGAGTTTGAACTACCCCATTAGAGAGCAAAGCTCCTGTATTATCCAACACAGCCGACAGGTTGTATAGAGTACCCAAACACGACTCCTTGGTTTCACAGCTTGAGCCTGACTCGAGAATTCCAATCAGAAACGGCAAAACTTCTGATGAAGCAAGAGGAAATTGGGTATGATTTGCCAGGGAAGATAATGACAGGATCAATTCTGCAAATTCATGTCTTGTGGGTTCTTCTAAAACATCTATGTTAACTGGTAGTTTTGAGAAAATCCCTGCTTCTACCATGAGAGCCTTGTTGCTGAAGAGGGAAAAAAAACAAAAAACAAAAATACATTAATTAAAATAAGAACAGCACACTAATCTAGTTCCAGCTAATAAAACAAAAGGTGTATCATTATTGTTCTAGGGGTTAGTAAGACAGTAGCATTTTTAAAGGTCTCCCCATCAAAGATGAGCATCAGGCACACCAAACGAACCAACGAACAGACTTGTTTTATTAAACAAATTGCTGTCTTTCTAAAAAAAGTCAAAAGGGATTCTTGGATTTAGATCTAAGTTGAAAGATGGAAGTCAAAAGATGAATTTGTTTATCGTTCAGGGATCACAGGGAATCTGATGATCACCTGCAATAATTCTCATGAGCTGTAATTAGTTTCTTTTTAAAGACAACATTGTCGATTCAATAACATCATTGCCTCCTTCTATGCTTCCCAATAGAGCGTGTAACAAGCGCACTTCGTGGCCTCCCAATTGATCCCCATTAATTATTGAATATTTTGATTCTCAAAGTTTTTTTTTTTT
>Ga0325401_1002169_pt1 | contig 17245 bp, 10 predicted proteins | sample PopdelMetagenome_FD_205666 | JGI IMG/M metagenome (GOLD analysis project Ga0325401, IMG submission 205666) | Populus deltoides microbial communities from Bellville, Georgia, United States - Xylem-PdKOR-R2 | ecosystem: Host-associated > Plants > Phyllosphere > Stem > Wood/Secondary xylem | place...
CTATTCATTTATAATTGCTTACCTTTGAAATTTGTGCTAGTGATCCTGGATTTAATGTCTTCATTCACCTGGTTCAGTCAATTGTAACAACACTATAGAAGTTTTACAGGGTGATACTCAAAAACTTTTCTGCACACAATCACTTTTAAAATTCTGGTTTTATGTATATACTTGGAAAGGTCATCCTAATATCCTCAAGATGTTTGTGGGCATTATTTGACTCACAGAGAACCTAAATCAGGGGATTTTAGTGCACAGTACTTGTAAAACTCTAGGAAATGCCAGCAGGTACCTATTTCTGGCAATCTGTAAATATGTTAATGGTTTAATTTCCCTCAATCAATACTTCCTAGGTAGTGTTAAGGAATAGAAAGCTTGTAAAAATTCTGGCTACTTTTGGTAAGAAATGCTCTCGTGCATAAGCTGAAGAGAGATCCATTTAACTATCTCTGTCCCTCCATCCTCTTGGAAGGGGTGGGGGAGAAGGATCTTTGTCCTGGTGTTGGTTGGATTGTTATCTTTTGTATTAGAGAATGCCTTTGATATCTTGTGCATTACCTGCTCATGGTTCTTGAAAACTACTACTCTTCAAAGCTTTTCATATCCATGGACTAGTAATGGACGTCGAAGAACCTTCTCCATGCAATACTCTCTTTTATATAGCAGTTTGTATGTATAACTAGTTGGTTCCCAGAAACACTAATGTCTCAAGTTTCCCATATGTACAGGCAAGAGAAAACCACAGTTGGTACTCTTGGACCATGGTCTATACAAAGAACTTGATTTCACAACTAGGTTTAACTACGCTTCCCTTTGGAAGGTGCATTTTTACTTCCATCTTCCATCATTATTCACTGGCATCTTTCCACTGTCGATGGCTTAATGCTGGTATTCTGATGTTATGAAATCTGTCACAGGCATTGATTTTTTCTGATGCTAATGCAATAAAGGAAAACAGTGTTAAATTGGGTGCTGGAGAGGATCTATATGCACTGTTTGCTGCAATTCTTACCATGAAGCCCTGGAATAGGATCATTGACCCATCTGTTGATCATTTGGTTATAAAAGGCAATGACAGCGAGCGTGCAGAACGGCAGGTCTGTCAGTCTTCTTACAAATACAGATATACTTTGGGACGTATCATTGTGCTTCTCATTGAGAAATTATTGTTACATTGTCCACATGGATGCTTTCCATGTATTTATTACTTGCTTTACAATTTGTAGTTTTGTACCCTTTGCAGATGTACGCATCTCAGTTTTTTCCTCAAATCTCAGAGCTTCTAAGGAGGCTGCCACGAGTAATTCTGTTGATGCTGAAGACAAACGACTGTTTACGATCTGTAAATAGTTGTCTGGTATTGTGCATTATCCTCCCTCATTATTGTTGCCATTTATTATTGCGGTCTTCTGGTTGAAGTTAATTACAATTTATTGTTAAGTAAATCTTGGAATTGTTTGTAATCAAAATGAATTATGGCCAGTTGCAAGGATCTTCTGTCGAGACATTTTTCATCATCGGAAAAGTTTCCTCCGAGGCAGTTGTTGAGGCAAAGAAGTTGCAGCGAAAATCCATACTAAGCAGGTTAGATGTATTGCTGGAGGAAATCTTGTTGGAAGTTAGACTTCTTGGAATGCAGATAGCCCTGTGGCTTCTACATCTAAGGAGAGCTTTGACGGGATGAATACAAACATCGGACATAGAGCCTGTTTCTTTTCTTTTTTCAAATTTTTACCACACACTGACTTCATATTCTTTCTCTCCGCTGTCCAGAACGTGCTTTGGGCACGGATTGATACCGTGATTTTTTTCTCAAACAGTTAAAAGGAAAAGATGTATCATTCATTCGATCCAATAAGAAACTCGGGATGATAATTTGTGTTGTAAAACCCCTCAACGGGGAAGGAGAAATTATAAGACACGGACGAATGGAATTTAATTTCCTTCTGATTTTGGAAATGAATATCCTGTCCATTTGAATTGTTGTCTTGAACACATGTAAGCTGTCGATGTATTTTTTTACGTTTCTTCGTCCCGGGGAATCTCGTGTCCGTTGTGAGGGACATAATAATAGTGAAACTAGTCTTTTTACCGAGCCAGATTTTTTTAAAACATTAAAAAAATTATAAAAATATTAGGAAGTAAAAAATTTGTTGCATGTTAGATGAAATATTTTTATATAAAAAAATTGAGATGTATAATGATAAGATAATGGAACTCACACGAAAATAAATTAGAAAATCTAATTATAATAAATAAAATATTAAAAGGTAAGAGGAAATAAAATTATAGAATTAAATGAAGGCTGAAGCAAATTTTTATGGAAAGAAATAATAACAATCTAAAAAATAAAAATAAAAATAAAAATAATCAAATTGGAATGAAAAGTAAATTGAAGACTTGTTTTATTATAGGATAAACATGAATATAGATAGAATATTGATTAAAAAAATTATAAAATATTAAAAATAAATCAATCTAATATTTTTTAAAATGAAATAAACCCAACATAGTTAAAACACTATAACAAACAGCACTAAATCCTAGTGTTTTTCAAACGCAATAGTCAATTAAGTCAACCACGCTCCTCAAAGCATATGATGATGGTATGAGCTGTTGGGTGACTGTGTGGTGTCCTGTACCATTTGATTGTCATTTTCATCCATAAACTATGGAAACCTCATATTGGAGTGTTTGGGTTTGTGGGAGCTGTAGCAAGTAGCAACCACTACTGTCAATCGAAGAAAGTGAAGGGCAACAAACATTACACACTATCAATCATGGCACATTGCAGGCGGTCTTTGTCAGGGTCTAATCTTGTCTCGTGACTGGGCGTGGGGCTCAGCGGGGCAGAGCACCTGGTTGGACCATGATCATGATAGTTGACTGTGTTTATTGAGCTCTCTTCCATGCCAAACCCACCAATTTGGTGGCTCAATCAGTTTCACCGAATTTGGCCGTCAAATTTGGGTTTATTACGTTAACCTTCAGGGAGGGAGTATAATTACACAAATCCAGCTGACAAGGAAGCCACCTCATCTTTGTTCAAAGAAAGCGATCCTTTTGAGAGTTTAGGATCATCTGGTGGCTATGGATGGTCCAGGTCGCAGCAGAAAGGTTGCATTAATGGGGAAGCCATCAATGGCTGGCGTGGTTCGGTGGTTGGGTAATGGCATGGCGTTTGCATTTACTTCTTCAAACGCGCATGAGCATTACTCGCTTGTTTTCGCGCGAGTAGGTGGAACCTATAAACTCGCCTTTTGCCGTATCATTTCAAGTTCTAAACTTGAAAGCCTGGAATAATAAAAACACAATCCTTCTTGTATTTACTAGGAGATATTTGTGATGTTTTAATGATTTTAATTATCTACGTTATATCTAAAATTCAACGCTTTAGATGATATCTGGCATTGTCATACAATTATATTTTTAATTTTTTTTTAGTTTTTAATTATTTTATTATTATTTTAATATGCTAATATAAAAAATAATCTTTTTAAATAAAAATAAAAATAATTACTTAATATATTTTCAAATCAAACAAACCTTAAAAAATAACTTGTTTTTTTTTTTTTTTACTTTGAGGAGTGATGTTATTTTTTCATATTTGAGTTGGGTTATTTTGTAATTTCCCATTGAGGAGGACTCCCACAGTTGTGGAGGGAAGAAATGAAAGAAGAGAGGAAGACACTTATCGTCTGTTACAAACCAAGTAGTGGACGTCTATCTATCCATCTTTAATGAGGGTCATGGGATCGCTTAATAAAATCCGCCAGTCCTCGATTTTTCCTCCTTTCTCTATCAACCTCCTCCGCTCATAAAAGGAGCGTAGAGCCACTGCCATTTTCAACCTTCACAGCCAGACACGAAGAACAAAGAATTTTGTGTTTAAAGAAAAACAGAACGACCAACGGATTTGTCAAAATGGTGGGACCGAGTAGACCGCAATTTGTTCTCTTTGGATCCTCCATTGTCCAACTCTGCTTCAGTCATGGCGGTTGGGGCTCCATTCTCTCCGATATCTACTCTCGCAAAGTATTCCTCTTTCTCCATTTGTTTATTTTATATTTCACGTGTTCTTTGAATGTTGCTTGATTTATTTCTTTTCTAATACATATAAATTGAAATAAAGATTTTCCCTAATGATATTTATTTCACTGTTTTGGCCAATTAACCCCAGCACTGATTAGTTGCCATTTTCATCATCTGATTAGGCTAATCTTTTTCTGTTTGCAGGCAGACATATTGTTGCGAGGCTACTACGGATGGAACTCGCGGCGTGCTGTCCAGGTTCTCGATCAAGTTTTTCCCAAGGTATTTTCGTTCATATAATAATTTCTTTTAGGAGCAGATTAGACGTAAAAATTGCTCTATTTGAGGAATCTCATCTCTAAGTTGGTGAAATTGATCGTGCTATTAGCTTGTTATATGGGTTTTATGTATTGTAGGATGCTCCTGTGCAACCAGCTCTGGTGATAGTTTATTTTGGTGGTAATGATTCAATGGGGCCTCACTCATCTGGCCTAGGCCCTCATGTTCCCCTTGATGAATACATGGAGAACATGAGAAAGATTGCAATTCACCTCAAGGTTTTCTCCTGGTTCTCAAATAATACGATCTCACTATATAGATAGATCATGGTTCACATGTATAATATGAATGATCAAAGCAATTCTTCTCCTTATTTGATGAATATTGCGATAAACTTCCTTTTTAAGGGGAATGAAATCTGGGAGGTTTTTATGCTGCTCTCGAATACCTTTAAATGATTAAATGCTTGTTATTCATTTCCTGATTGCTGGACTATGTCCAGTTATTCTTTTGTTGTGTGTATTTTGTAATTTGGCCCTGCAAGAACTCATCAGAGAATGATGTTTGATGCTTCATCTAACACTAGATATTTGAAAATCAGAGCCTCTCAGATACAACCCGCATCGTTTTTATGAGCTGTCCACCTGTTGATGAGGCCAGAGTTAGTTCAAGCACAAGGTGCTCTGATTCGTTATTTTCTTTTCCTTCTTTTTTTTGTTTCTGATCATAGAAATTCTGAACCGTCTGTTTTTCTAAATTCAGTGGAATTTTCAGTGAAGTGGTTCGAACAAATGAGTTGTGCCAAATATATTCCAATTCTTGTATAAAGCTATGCCAGGAATTGGGAGTGAAGGTTGTTGATCTTTTCTCTGCCTTTCAAAAAAGAGATGGTTGGACTACTGCTTGCTTTACGTAAGTTTTCTTCATCTTCCTTCTGCTAACAAGATCAATGTTCAGAAGTGTATATAATCTTATGTATTGTTTGGTCTCCCTCATGTATCTTCTATGCGTTTTCTATATGATGCTTACATGTGGTGGTATTTTCCTTGCACACAATTATCGATAAGGCTTAGTTTCTGTTTCTCATATTTGGATTTTTTTTTAATTACCACATTAATGTTTTTTTGACAAACTAGCACCGGCCAAAAAAGATATTGGAATATAACATAATTTGGCAAAAGTTGTTGTTGGAAAACGTGACTTTAAAAAGTTATGGTTGGAAATAAAGATATTTAAAAATTATTAAAATGGACTGGCACAAATTCCAAGAAGCAGAAAGATGAGAGAAGAGAAAAGGAAGGAAAAAAAAAAAGAGATCTTGAAGGCACATTAAAGCTCCGGAAATAGCACTCTCGTACCATTAGAAGATCTCGATGACACCTAAGATTATCAATGGTGATCGAAGTGAGCCACACGCACCGCTCAAAGAAATTAAGCCATCCACTGTCTTTGGGTGGCACGTGTTGGCCCACTCAAGCCACTATTGATGACCTTTTTTGGTATTATTAGATTTATCTTGTTAAGATCTTTCTGATGATACCGAGGGTGTTATCATCGAAGCTTCAAGGTGCCTCCGAGATTGCCATCCACTGTCTTCAAGGACAGTTGCTCGTAATCTTAGGATATGTGTAAAAACATCAGGTTGAAATCCAAATGCTTGCCTGCACAGTTTGCAGTATGTTGCAGTGTCATTTGTCTATGGGAACTCACGGGCTGCAGATATATATATATATATATAATCTAGGGACTATCTGCAAAAATCAGATAAACGATCCCCATTTTCAGTTTTTGCATTGCCGTGAAAAGTTAGGCCATCAACGTGTTTGCTTTCCCATGATGAAAAGATATTATTAGCCAGCTTTGATGGATTAGATTATGTTGTTGTTTCGGATGGTCTTCATAGGGCTAAAACGTATCGAGCCACCTTGAACTATCAACCGTTTTGATTGACACTCTTTTCTTTTTTAATATCTAGATCATGGTGTGTTTGAATTAAGACCCCCTTTGTTAGGTTCCAATCACTTTTGGCAGTGAGACCACTGTCAAATGAAAGTTTCAATCAACATGATTTCATGCATTCATGTCTTAAACCCAACCATCACTGGATTTCAGTGTTCTAAAGGTTGGAAATTTCAGATTGAAAAACTAATAATCAAATTTTTGAGTTTGATTTGAGATTCAAAATGGATTTTGAATTTAAATGTTGTTTTCAAGGTTGAAAGGGGTTACTTTAATGGTCTTTTTGGGTGGATTTGGTGGTCATAGTGATGGAAGTTTGGTGGTGAACAGTAATAGAAGTGATCCTAATCCAAACACTTCATAGTTTATGTATTAAAATTAAAAGAGAGAAGGTTTTTCTTTTGTGGTTTAGTAGTCTTTTAAGCATTGGCCTTTGTTAGTGCACAACCTAAAATATGTTCTATGGACTCATCGAACTTGAATTTTATTCTGTTGAAACTTGAGAAGACTTCCTGGTTTTGGAATTTGGATGCTAGATTTGCACTGGTTTTGGATATTGGAGTCAGGTATATACGAGCGAAACCTGTAGTCCAATACATGTTATCTCTAAACAGATGGTCTCTCCTTCATCCTATATGGAAAGGCAGGCCGTGCTGGTTAATTTAGCTAACAAATCACTAGATAATTCCTCCTTGTTACAATTTTTACTGGCTAATGTTAGCTTCCATTGGAAAGTACCGTCATGATTTAAGATTGTCAGGTTGTCTTCTCCTTTTACCACAACAATCATAAAAAATGTGAATCGAATGTCTTTGGTTGACTTAAACTGGTAGTAACGTGTTTCAACTTTCAGTTTTAAAGTTTCCCCCTTCACTTTTTTCCAGAGATGGCATTCATTTATCAGCAGAGGGGAGCAAAATAGTTGTGGAGGAGATTCTGAAGGTGCTCAAGGAAGCTGAGTGGGTTCCATCTCTTCATTGGAAGTCCATGCCCACCGAATTTTCAGAGGATTCACCATATGATCTTGTTGCTGCTGATGGGAAACAAACTCTAAATCCCTCCGAGTGGACATTTCACAGGGAGGTTCATTGGGACTAGGTTGCAAAACTATCTTTATGCCTTTTTCAAATGCCGGAGCTGCAACTAGAAATTGAAGGAAACAAGCATCCCTTACCAGAGTCGGCATGAACCCACAAAAAAGAATCAGCCTAGAGTGGAATAATTATAATGCAACTCATTCTTGTCTACTGTTTCTGAACTCCCTTCGTTTTTAATTGAACTTTTCCTTGTATAGCCATAGGTTTTAGCAGTAACATTAGTCTCTAAAATGGCATGGATGGTGCTGTTTTGAATAATATTCAAATGCAGCAGCGCCATTTCTCGCATAGACTGTATGGTTTCAAGACGAACCCATCACAGGTGGTTCCGGTGCCAATTTGTTCCTTGATTATCATTACATGCATGGTTTCAGCATGATTTTTCCATCTTAAATCTCTCTTCATCGTGCCTTTTCTTTTCGTTTTTTCATTCGCAAGAAAAGTAAGATGTTACTGTCACGTTCCATCTCACAAGTTCTTTGCTATGAGAAGTAGTGTTTTCCTGCACCCAGAGCACCAGTCAAGCGGAAAAGAGGCCTCTAGGGAATAAGGATTCCCGGTTAGAATCTTATTTCTTATATTTCTAAACGGGTTATTTTTTATGATTTGATTTTTGGATTTGACTGTTCCCAAGTGGATGGTGTCCACTACTATGGTCATGGTGTGTGTCTATATATATATATATATATATATATATATATATATATATTTTTTTTTTTTCTTTCTTTCAAAATCAGGCTCTACCATAATTAATTAGTTCTTGTGGTTTCACGAATTACATATTTAATTTTTATGTTTTCAAATTCATTTTTAATCCTTTCAATCCATTTTCCGTCCCCTTCCAGTAGAAAGAAAAAACGAAAGAAAGAAGGTGAATATGATGAAAATATTAACGAGAAAATAACTTTTTTTTTTAAAAAAAAATACTACTAAATTAAACACATACCCAACGCAGCTCCTATAAATAATTTAATTTTTAATGTTGCAAGAAATTAACGAACTTGTTTTAATAAACTACGAGAACTAAATTATGATTAACTTGGGTTTTGAAGAACAGGACTGGCGCTGCTTCCACTGAAGGAAGTTCTCAGAAGCCACGAAGCATAAACGATGCAACAATTGAATGTTCCGTTGTCCCTGAGATGCAATAGATATGTGTTTTCAGATATTATGATTAATTCTTAAGATTCTTAAAAGTAATTGATGCGCTGTAAAAACAGCTAAAACTTTTGAAAATATACTGCACCAAATCCAACCTCCAGCCCTCCACATTAGCGGCATTAGCCAACAGATACAACATTTACCCTAGCCTCTCTTATTCTCTCTCTCAGCCGTTCCACAATCAACCACCGCCAACAGCCCTCTCCTCTATTTTTTTTAATCACCGACGGCGTCCTCTCGACCAGCCACCGTGAGATCCAGACAACAACAACGGCGTCCTCTCCACCAGCCATCTTAAGCTGTTCTGTTTGTTTTTATCCTGTGAGGTCATAGTGGGGAGTTGCATATAAGATTTCCAAGAGAGAAGATCAAGAAATTGCTCTAACGGTTTGGTTTTTCAACTCAATTTCTTGAATTGCTGTTTTGATTCTTTTATTCGTAGGAAACCTTTTCTTCTTTTGTCCCTGTACACTTGTATTCTTGGGCATTTTAGCTATTGAACAGTCTTTTAATTTTTTCCCTTCCCATTGTGCACTGGCTAGGGACCAACTAAACTAATACACTGTGATATCACAGTGGCGACACTGTTATGGGGAGTTTTTTTTTCAGACTGGGGTGGAGAGGGATCAGGGATGATGCATTTCATAAAAAAAATTGGGAATGGGATCATTCTGTTTAAGTATCATCAAGAATGACAGTAGTGTTGGCAGAACATGTAAAATTGATGACCAGAAAACTGGTTTCAGGAGGTAAAAAATCTCATTCTGTTTTGTTGAGCTTGCTTCCTCAGAATATTTTCTTGGAAATCTTTGGAAAATCTCTTACCTTTTTCAAAATGGGACCAAGACTACAAAGAAAATTTTCCTGATTAGTTGGGACAGTTCTTAGTCATAAATCCTAACAGTATTATTTGCTGGTTTAAAAAAAATATTTTCCTTCTTTTTTTAAAACCAGCAAATAATCCTTTTGAGTAATCCTGCTTGTCAGTAGCCTTTTAAAGAAAGAAAATATTAAAAAAAAAAACCAGCAAATAATCCTGCTTGTCAATAATACTAAACTAAACAGCTAGAAAAATAAAAAATAAAAGACTGACTTGATAAGTAAAATCTTGTAGAGCATAGATTCCAAGCTCCATCAATCTAGCAGTTGCCCCGCTGCTTTGTTTCCGGTCAGATTCAGAACAATTGAAACAAGATCTAGGAATTTTGAAAATAAATCAATTTTATTACAATTTTTTGAAAAAATCCATTCTATAAAAGAGATGGGTAAATAGGGCTGCAATCTATAAAATACAATATAATTATGTTTTATTTGCAGCCTGGAGGTAAACACGTGAAATTCCTTCTGCACTAGAGAAGCTAGAAGACCGATAAAATTGATAACATAAAACAATGGCAAATTACTATGACATTGATAGTATTCTCGTGGAGGAAGAGGTGAAATTTTTTATCCTCACCTTATATTTTAACTCCTAAATCTCGTAATCCTAACATAATCACTTTTCTATCGTGTGTTTACACTGTCTTGCAGTTTGTCCCGGTTGTGTTTCAAAAGGCTATAAATGGAGTGAAAATCGATGAAAGTACTGAAAAAGGATATGTAAGTTTTAAGTAAAATAGCGTTGGAGAAAGACCTCACAAGTCAAATTACTTCATATATTCACCTTGTTTTTGACGTGTTAATTAAAACTCAGGTTGAACAAGGTTCAAAGACACAGCTACCTTTCTGGCTTGCTCATGAATTGCACATGAGGCAAGCTGTATCGATAGGTGTTCCTGCCTGTTTTAATCAAAAGTAATTGCCTTACTTGCTCAAAGCGAATATTTTTATTTTACATTATGAAGTGAGTTGGTGGGAGATCCATCTTCATGTAGGGTTGCTTTATGTCTTAGTAGAAGGGTCCAATTGGTTTTCCCGGTTGTAGTTCTCAAGGATAGAAAATTTCTTGTTGAAATTATTTATGTCATTGCTGTTAAAACTTCAATGTAAAATGTAGCTCCTTAGAATTATAGAAACATTGCTCAAGTCCTCTAGGAACTCCCCGATTTTAAAACTTCAATCTAAAATGTATTTCCTTTGAGTTATAGAAACTTTGCTCGAGTCCTCTAGGAACTCCCTGATTTTAGGTTTCACTTTCAGGGATTTATTTAAATTAATTGCTCGTTATGATAGTCGAGTCCCCAAAAAATCATCATATGTGTGCATGGAGAATGGTTTGTCTATGCTGTCATCCAACATCTATTTACTTGTACAGTTGTTTTTATAGCTTATAGATAGTATTTCTTTTTCCTCACCAGAGCAAGGCTGGAAATTCAGGCAGACGCTGCTTGTGTGGACCTAAGATCCCGCTGTCCATACTTTTATGAATTTGGATGCAAGCTAGCTCCACTGTGAGTCTCCTTCCCCTGCCTATCCGTTCATGTGTGTATACAATTCCTGTTGTGATGTCTTCTTTTAGTGCCTTTTGTTGAACTACCATGCAAGAGTACCTGCATGAAATGGTGTCCTGCTTGTGAAGCATTTTTTGCTTAGTGTTGCTTTCTCGATTTGGAGGAGGAAACATGCAGCTCAATGTGTTTAATATTTTTTTATGACCTTCCCTAAGTGATGCCTTGATCTTTTGACTTTCTCAGTCTGTTTAATCAGATTGACAATTCCAAAACAATCCAGTTATGTGTTGGATACAAAGTTACAAACTAACACATCATGACATCGAAAAGTATATCATTGTTTTTAGATATAAAAATCAAATGTGGGCTTCTCCTATGTCAGAGCAATAAGGTTAGCAACCAACCAGAAGATTATGGAGTGCTTTCAATTTTAGATATCTTCAGTACTGTAACTTGAAATAATCATTTCATTACCAATCTGTGCCATTCGTGAATTTACTAATGTCTATCCTTGTCCACTTCATTAGACTGTTTTAAAGAAATTATTTGGATAAGAGTATGGCATTCTTTTTGGACCGAGACAAGTTTTCTGTTAGTGATTCCAGGTTGCTTAATTTTATCTAGGTTTCATTTGTTGGTAGACTTCAGTGTACCTGAAGTCTAGAAGCAAAAACTATCTGTTTTCATTCTCAAGTCCAGGGATCAACTGAAGGCCCTTATCGAGATCCTTGCAATAGAAAGGAAACATATGGGAGAAGTAAACTGTCAAAATGAATTACTTCACTCCATGCATTCTGATTTTCTGTTTAGCTTTGAGAAGTTTATATGTTGTGAATGGGGTCAAATGCTTGACAATCAATATTGTTCATGGGCCTTTTTACTTTGTGGTCAAACCCCAAGGCTTTAGACATACACTGTACTGTGGTTGAGTTTACATGTTGTGAAGGCTGTGCTTGGCAACAATACATCCAAATTTACTTTGGCATATTTGCTATGATTTGTCTTATACAATGAGAGATTGTGCGTTGTTGTCCTGGTGGAGGCAAAAGTGCACAATTGACAAGTGTTGGTCGAATGTCGGTCATACCTATTGACAGTAAATTTACATTACACCAGCAATCTTTTGTTTGGCTGACAAGCTGGTGTTCACCAAGCTTTATACCTTTTCTTTACGAGGACTTATTTGGTTATTCATAATGATGCTTAGGTGTGATAAATCCATTGGATTGTTGCTTGCATATGCATTTCGAATCCGGTATAAGGAAGTCCTACACAAGGCACACACCACAGCATTTGCAGCAGCTTCCAAATTCCTGATGCTCCTAACTAAAGAAGAAACTTACAGTGAGATTCTTTTACTTTTGAGCGTATATTTTATGCTTTCATGCCGCACATTTATGTTGCAATGACAGTAATTTATTTCTCTGCATGTTTAGTGTATGAAGCAGCTCAATCATCCATGGCAGCCTTTAAGAAATGGCGGATGGGTGGCCCCAGATTGCAGAGAGCTTCAATTCTTGGGAGGAAGAGAAAACTAGCTGAATAGGTGCCCATTTCTACCCTGCCGACATCTCAATTCAAGCACTCATGCTGCTGTTATGTCTTGGTCCTTGCCTTGAGATTGATGCATGATGGGTGCATTCTTGCATGAAAAGTAACAAAGCACGTCCTGGTACTATAATAGTTCACTCTCCAGTTTCGTTTTCCTCCTGATAATTTTAGCTTGATATTTAGCCCTAGAGGAAGTTGGGGGCAGGGGTGAGGCTGTTTGGGGTGTTGATGCAACTGCAGTCGCAATTAGACAAAGAAACTGACTATTTACTTGTTGCCATGGTAATTGAGTTGATGCGATACATTTCATCTTGAATTCCGTGATTTATAAAAATGATCCCTGCTCAACTGTACATCCATTTCTTTGTAAACCCAAAACAATCAGCCAAAAACTTAAATGTGATCAATGTAGGCAGAACTTCTGCATAAGATATTATACCATTTGAATTTGGCTACATGATATGCTATAAATCTTTTTTTTATTTTGATGGTTTTTGAGAGTGATAACTGTATACCCGTTTGGCAATGCAATTGAAAAGCGTTTTCGAAAAAATTTGAATTTTTTTTAAATTAATATGTTTTTAAATTATTTTAATGTACTGATTTTAAAAATAATTTTTAAAAAATAAAAAAATTATTGACATACTTTTGTGAAGAAAAACACTTTGAAAAACAATCACAACTATACTTCCAAACACGCATATTTTGTTTTTGTTTGGAAAAATATCAAAATCATGTTTTTTTTTTTTAAAAAAATTATTTTTTATATTAACACATTAAATTATCTAAAAATATTTAAAAAATAATTTAAAATAAAAAAAGTTAAATTATAATTAAAAAAAACATGTTGAAATTAAATTCCAAACACCCTATTAATTCAAGTCTTTGTTTCCCTGATTTACGAAGTTCAGAAGGTGATGATTACTCGTTGCAAGCCTAGGTTTCTATTCTTGATACTGCTGCATGCCATTATTTTTCGTGGCTAAATTGATGCATGCTGTGCGAAGACAGATGATGGTAATGCGTCTCCTAGTGGGCACAAGATCATCAAAACTACTCCACTCCGATAAGCCCCAAAGCAAATGGCTTTGTCATTCCTTAACCCCTTATATATATATCATAGTGGTCAACTAGATCTCTTGTTGTGGTGATAATCCCATGCCCACCATTAGCCGACTTTTCCACAAGTTATGAATGAAATGCACAATGTCATAAATCGTAACTCATTCAGATACATATCATCAACAAGTCTTTGATTTTCACTCCCCACTTCCTCTTCTATAGCTATCACATCCATTGCCTCTTTACCTGGAAGAAATCGCACTACTTTTAAACTCACATTCAGAGACCCTGCCATCTTGCAAGCATTAGGCTTCATCACACCCCCGAGTACAGAGCATGGCAAAATTTAGCTGTTCTCTGTGATGGCTAAACTCATTACAAATGTTCAAAATGAGGCCTTGATCAAAAAATATCCCCACAGAGCATGATAGGAGAGTCCTCTTTGTTCATCCCATGTGCGCTGGATTGCTTGTGAAAATGGAATTCGGATGAAAGTCATGCCTAAGAACTATTCAAGCTGGAAAGGATTTGAACACTTTTCTTTTTTCTTGTCAATAACAGGACGTGTTATCTTACATAACCATGGTGATTTCAACACAAGCTCAAGTTGATGAAATAGTGATTGCATATTTATGTCTCCCAGCATTAAGAATAATCAAAGCCCGTTGGCGTTCATAAGAACTCCAAGGGCGACACTTCCATTCCATGGGCTGGCATACCACAATACATGGCAACCATGAAACCGCCTATGATCTTGGCGAAGTCCCAGAATCATGAGAGACCACTAGCATTGACAAACAGATCTCTCATGAGCACAAAAAAGGAAGTATGACCCCTGTGGCAAAGTCTTCGAGTTTCTCCAGTCCTCATTCCAAGCTCTCCATCAGGTAATGAATCCACAAACTACCACTTCAGCAAGAGTGGATAAATAAGAGAGGATTTTTTTAAAAAAAGAAGTTTTTTAAACAAGGCAGTTCTGTCTATATGATTGTTGTTAATTGCTCTTTCTCTATAAAAAATGCTATCTGCTGCAATTAGGGCTTAATATAGGTGATTATTCATAACCATAAAATTACAGTTAATGTAACGACTCAAGAACACAACAGATAACACACACAAAAACCAAGCTCAGCTCTTATTAATCCATTGACCCAGTCCCTTTAACAGTAAAATTCTTGAACAAATTCTATTGCATATTCAACTCAAACAAATCCATTTAATGAATTAAATTCCAAGTGAAAAACCCATTTTAAATTTAAATTGTTGGATGAGACCTAGTATATTCATTACCTGCAATATATATTGTGGTTTTTTTATAATTATTTCTAACTAAAAATGACGAAATGATGAATTGAAAGTTCTACTAAAAATCTGAGGAAAATCCACTGTAAACTTCATGTCCAACTCTGAAATTCCTCTCTTTTTTTCCATTTTTTTGTTGGCCGGTGACCAAAGAATTTAAATTACTAGAATCTCTAACCCATAACTTTGTTGCTATCAATGGGATCAGATACTTATCCTTCACCTGATCCCATTGTTTGAGTTTAATCAGCAGTGATAATACAGCATCGTTCAACATGATCCTGATCCCTGAAAAGATTATATCTCTCTCGCCTCTTATTTTGAGAACTTGGTTGTTGATTGAAAAGCTAAGACATGGTAGCACGTGATGTTTAGAGTATCAGGTGAAGGATAAGTATCTGAAAGGAACTATCTGATGCATGCATAATTTAATAAATAAATAAAAGAGAAAAAGGTAGGTGATCTTTTGCTGTCGTGGCAAAACTGAGAACCTGTTACGATCTTTCTTCTGATCCAATCCAGGTGCAGTAATAATTAATATACGAAAAAGAAATCACAGACAAGATATTTCTGCAACTTCTCTCGTGTGTTACTTTATGTGTTTTGTAATAGGAGGTCCAGAGATTTTTAAGAGTAGTTTTTAATTAAAAATATATTAAAATAATTTATTTATTTATTTTTAATAGTAGTATATCAAAGTTATTTAAAATACTTTAAAAAATTAATTTGCTTGACGCGTGTTAACCACCCAAATTGCATCTAGCAACTTGTATCCTGTTAGTTTGAGTTTTGTAATTAGATGTATAGTGTTTTTTTTATAAGTGTTTCTTAATTAAAAATATATTAGAGTTATGTTTTTTATTATTTATTTTTAATACCAGTATATTAAAATAATTCAAAATATTTTTAAAAAATATTAATTTAATAATTTTTAAATAAAAATAATTTAGAAAAACATAAGCTGTCATGATGCTAAACATGCATCCCTTTTCTATAATAACAAGATTTTTATTTGGTTTCACCATATTCGTCCAAACACAAAATATATTATCTTAGTAAAATTCAAATCATTAATCTTTTAAGTATCTAAAAAAATAATTGTCAATTTTAAAATTTTAATTTTATTAATATAGCTATTGCGATGTAATAGAAGTTTTGGGGTCTTTTTGCACAACTTTTAACAAGATTCTATTGCATTTCTATTTTTTTTTTTTTTTGTTAAAAATTAACTTTTTTTATGTTTTGAATAGTTTTGATGCATTAATTTTGAAAATAATTTTTTAAAAATAAAAAATATTATTTTAATGTATTTTGATATAAAAAACATTTTAAAAAACAACCACAATCACATTCCTCTATCTAAAATATAAAAAATAAAAAGCTACCTGGAAAAGGGTTAACAAAAGTACAGTACTTAAAATTTAAAATTTATTATTTGAGAATTGGAGTTTGAATTTTTTAAACCAAAAGTGAAGAATTAAGAAAAAATTACTCCTAACATCCTATAATTTTATTAAAATTACAATTGCTTGCTCATTTTTTTTAAAATTACAGATTATATTATTAATGAGTATAAAATAAACTAAACTACATAATAATACTTACGGTATAAACTAATATGCAAACAACAAAGTTCATGTTATAAAATATAAGTTTTAAAAAAATTGATAGGCAAGTACAATACTACTAAACCATATAATGACGGAGTAATTTTTCCAAATTTAAAGATGAAAAGAGTGTTCGATGCCTACTCAATGAAGAGAGAATTACAAATTTAATGAGCTTCTCTTACTTATATTTAATTAATTAAAAAAACAAAAATTTATTTGGAAAAAGCTAAATTAAAAAAAAACAATTAAAAAGACTCAAAATAACTGAGTTATTTTAAAAACCAGTGAAAAACCCATAGAAAAAAAATAAAAAAATAATGGAATTTGATATCCAATTAAAAAAATATTGAAGGAAGAAATTGAAAAAAAAACATATGCTTAAAAAACAATCAGTTGAATCTCTTGAATCTAGGTTAATATTCCAAACTTGCAACTCATGAAATCCTAGACCTAGACTCAATCAAGAAGCTCATTTCCAACCAATTTAATACTGAATAATGAAATTAAAAAGAATTATCAATTTAAAAAAATTATCAAAGTTAAAAAAATAGGAATCAAAAGAATGATTATCAAAAAAAACTTGAAATGGGATGAAATCATAAAAAAATTTAAATTTAAAAATTATCTCAAATAAAATAAATAGAAAAAAATAATAAGGACCATATTCAATAGATGGAAAAAAATGAAAGATAAAATTGAAAAAAATATTTATAAATTATTTAAAATAAAAAAATAGTAATTAAGAGAATATGATCAAGTATGATGGAAAAATAAATTGAATGATTGCTTTAAAAATTTGAAA
>Ga0325401_1002170_pt1 | contig 17243 bp, 14 predicted proteins | sample PopdelMetagenome_FD_205666 | JGI IMG/M metagenome (GOLD analysis project Ga0325401, IMG submission 205666) | Populus deltoides microbial communities from Bellville, Georgia, United States - Xylem-PdKOR-R2 | ecosystem: Host-associated > Plants > Phyllosphere > Stem > Wood/Secondary xylem | place...
CCATGTTTAGAAAACAAAGCTTCAATAGCTGCCTTGAGTGAACTAGCAGTTGTATCTGACACATGTTGAATGCCAAGAAAACGTTCAATTATATGTCCATTGTTGTCTACATATCGTATAACAACTGCCATTTGTTCCTTGATTGATATGTCACGTGACTCATCAATTAAAATTGAAAATAATGAGTCACCTAGATCTTTGATAATCACATTTGTAATCTCCTCCGCAGCAGCTTGAGTAATGTCTTTTTGAATATCAGGAGAAGTCAATTTGTTATGTTTAGGAGCTTCACTGAAAGTAACTCTTTTAATAACTTCATTGTTTCTGGAAAGGAAATGCAATAGCTCTAGATAATTTCCTTGGTTGCTTGAACATTCACATTCATCATGGCCACGAAATGGAAGTCCTTGGTGCAGCAAAAAACGAGCACACTCTATTGAAGCATTCAATCGAGTTCGATAATTACTTTGACTCTTTACTGTCTGCTCAGACAACAAAATTATGATACTTTGTTTTTCATTCATCAAATTCTCACATTTTATCCGAGCTGCATTGTGATTACTATTAGACTTTCCAATATGAAGATCAAATCTTTCCTTTTTTTCCAATTTGAAAACCCATCACCCACAAACGAATCAACACCCCCCTTTTGACTTGAAGAGGTAACAATACAAGCAAAAGGCAGCATCTTTGGCTATACTGTACTCTAACCATGTTGGGTATGCACCAAACCAAGTCGGATTAAAGCGTCGTAGTGTTGATATATTCCCAAATTGTTTTTGAGAAAAATCATAGTGTGAAGGTTGACAAGGACCTTTTTGTAGATAAGCTCTTCGGATTGCATCCCTATCATTTATATGGTATTCATAAATTGGTCTTCTTAAGCCAGGGTTAGCAAGGAGATTGTCGAGGTTGATTTCAATATGACTTTTCTTTGAACTTGATTGAGTTATAGCTTGAAAGACAGCAAAACATCTTTCTATATACACATAATATCAAACGATAGAGGGTGTAGCCAAAGATCACTTCAATTAAGTTAGTGTATGTTTAGAAGTGTGGTGGAATTTTTTTGAAGTGTTTTTTTATTTAAAAATTAATTAAAATAATATTTTTTTAATTTATTTTTAATATCAATATATTAAAACGATATTTAAAAATAAATAAAAAACAATAATTTAAAACTAAAAAACTAAAAAACACAATTATATCGCAACCTTAAGTCTCCAATAAGGCAAGGGGCTATTCCTATTAATTAATTATACGATATCACTTGCAATATGTCTCATTGTAGGATCTAAAATCGTACTCGTTGACGATTTGTCTTCTTATTGGTGCATGCGATCACAGTTTGATACCCTTTTTGTTAGATCATAGGTTTGAAAACCTTCAAGAACTAACACATAGAGCAACTAGTCATTAACTAGTATTTTGTAAAGTAAGGTTAAATTCATTCCACTATAATACTCTAGTCTAGTGTCTTATTTAAAATTAAAAAAACATCGAAAAGATCGCACAGATTCGTCCGCAAATGAACTGAATAGACCAGGGATAATATTACACTTACTTTTTGTGAGGTGAATTTAACATGCAAAGATCCCAAGTAACTACCGTTGGTCTTATCTCACCAACTAATCTACCATGTTTTGCTGAAAGATACTTCTGTTTAATATATAGTTCTTCTCCTTCAAGCAGAATATTCCAAGCCCTACTTTCTTTTAAAGTAAGTTTGTCTGATACCCATCATGGCATTATCGAAAGTGATCTGTTGAACTTTTCTCCTCTGTAAGCAGACTTATTTTTACAACCCTTCCAAGTAGATTCAGTCCTATTGCTTGTTATGTCTTATATAGTTAGGGAGCATTAATTAGACAACGTCCTCTGAGGAGATCATGACGTCGCTATAATCAATAATGAATATTTCCAAAAAAAAATAGTAATCAATAATGAAAAGGCAGGAATGCTGCTATTTGAAACGTTTATGAAGCCATGGCTAATAAATAGGGCAGGAGGTTGTTTCCTCTACTAAGCTAATACAAGGACAATTGGCGTCGGCATACGTAAGTAATTAGATGGCGGCATTCTCTTGTGTTTCTTTGCAAGTAAATGGATCAGTTCTTAAGCCTTTTGCCTCTGAGAGATTTGATCGACTCAAAACCTCACTATCCTCAACGTTTAAGGTATGACAATCGACCTTGAACTCTGAAATGTTAATGGTTATTGTAAATGAAGTCTGATGGCTCGTTTTTGTATGTCACCAGCCTTTCTTCAACGAGCTGCATCAACTGCAAATGAAGATTGACGTTTCCCAAAGCATGAAAAACACTTCCAGGAAAATGTTGGATGCATTTGTCGATTCTGCATTCCAATTCGTTGATCAACCATTGCTCCCTTCTCAGGTATTATTACTCCATTTTCCAATGAGAATACATAATTTTTAATGAACTTGATCAATATTTATGCTCAAATGAATGTATATGCAAACTCTGATAGTTTTTGAATTTGCCGCCTGGGGTAATTGTTGCTTCAGCAACAAGCTAAAAGTAAGTATACTATGAGTTATATTCAGTACATGACATTCAAGATGAGTTCATGGATTGTACACAATTAAGAACCAATAATATCTCTCTTGAAAAGAAAAATTAACATTGATCATATATATTATAGAGCAACTTGGCACCTGTTGAAGAAATTGGAGAAGCTGTTAACGTTAGTGCAATCGAAGGAGAGATTCCAGTAGATTTCCCAGAGGGTGTGTACATAAGAAATGGTATGTATCATACTGTATGTAACCATTAATATGTATCTATATATGGCATGTGATGGATTATAATATTGCACAAACTTGAAACATGTTGTTGGAAGAAAATTAGTGCAGCAGCTTATTATGGATAGTAACACTAGATTGCAAAGCTAAAGAACAAGAAGAAATTTAAGAGGAATGTATGTTTTATTAAGTGTTTTTCTTTTTTATACATATTTTTCTATTTTCTACTCTTCATTGATGCTTCTCTGTTTTTACTGGTAAACCAATTTCTCTGTTTTTTAGAAAAATTAGAAATTTAGTTTATCTCCTAGCATATCTCTTAGCTTGGCAAAGACATCATGTTTGAGTGGCTTTGTGAAAATATTTGTGACATGGTCTTGAGTCTTTACATATTTGACTTCTACTTCCTTATTTGTAATGCAATCTCATAGGTAATGAAATCTTGTGTCAATGTGCTTACTTTTGTCATGAAATATAGGATTCTTTGCTAAGGTAATGACTGATGAGTTATCCATATAAATTTATGTAGGCTTCTCTTATCACATTTATAACTTTTTCAATAATTTTCTTATCCATATGGAATGTCAAGCACATGTTGTAGTAGGTACATATTCAGCTTTACAAGTCGATAATATGACTATAGATTGCTTTTTTGAACTCCATGTGAATGTTATGTCTCCTATGTACAAGACAAAACATGTAGTGCTCTTTCTATCATCCATATCTCCAGCCCAATCACTATCACTATAACTCACAAGATTAAAGTTGTTAAGTAACCATATAATAAGCCAAAATCTATGGTACCTTTGATATATCAAAGAATTCGCTTCAAAGCTTTGAGATGTGTCATAGTTGGTGTCTCCATGAACTTGCTCTCAAGTCCTACTTCAAAGAGAATATTTGAATGAGTTCATTTAAATATCTCAAACCCTCAACTAGGCTCTTGAATGTTGTAGAGTTTATCTTCTCTCTTTCATCATTCTTTGACAACTTTAGTCCACACTCAATTAGAGCATTCACTTTTGCACAATCTTCCATCTTGAACTTCTTGAGAATCTCTTTTGCAAACTTCTCTTGATTCATAAAGATTCTATTTTCTCCTTGTTTGATCTCAATCCCTAGAAGTAGGTTGTAAGACCAATATCTGTCATCTCAAACTTCTTGATCATTGCTTGCTTAAAGTCTCCAAATATCTTTGGGTTATTGCCTGTAAAAGATTAAGTCATCTACATACAAACATATAATAAAGAGTATTACCACTCTCTTTTATCTTTATGTAAATAACATATTTATAGGGCATTTTATGATTTCATTCTTCAAGAAATAACTATTAATGTGATTATACCAAGCTCTTGAGGTTTACTTAAATCCATTTCAAGGCTTTGTTCAACTTTAATACATTTTCTTCATGCCCTTTCACAACCCATAGGTTGTTCAATGTAGACCTCTTTTTCAAGAAAGCTATTTAGCAAGGCTGACTTGGCATCCATTTGATAGATTTTCCATCTATGTTGGGCAATTGTGGTAATTATCAATTGAATGGTCTTTAATCTAGTAACTTGAGCAAAAACTTCATTATAATCAATTCCTTGTTTTTGACTATAACCTTTTGTTACCAACCTCGCCTTGTACCTCTCCACTTCTCCTTTGGCATTTTTCTTTTCTTTGTAGATCCACTTGACACCTATTGACCTTTGTTTTGTCTAGGATTCAATTTCCATATGTCATTCTTCTTAATTGATGAAATCTTTTTATCCATAGCAATTCTCCATTTTTTATCCTTTATTGCTTCTTCAAACGCTATAAGTTCACACGTAGCAAGATGTTAATATAATGTTAGATCATTATCAATTGAATTAATTGGATTAGTAACTTCATACAAGTAATCAAGGCTCTTCATCTTTCTTTGTGGATTTGGTGGATTGTGACTACTTGAACTTTTACTAGAAGAAGATGATAAAGGTGAATTTGAGTTCATTAGTGATTGTAGAGGTGTAACTAGTTCTTGATGATCTTTATCTCTCTTTCTCTTCATCAAGAATTGGTAAATAGTCATACTTCCCACCACCATCTACCTCCCAATCTCATTCTCTTTTTTCAACAAACTCGACATCCCTAGTAATTACCATCTTTCCTTTATTGGGGTTATAAAGATTGTATCATTTGGACTTTTGATCATAACCCATAAAGATCAGCTTTTTGCTATTGACATTTAGTTTAATCCTCATTGGATCATCTATGTGCACATATCTAATGCTCCCAAACACCTTTAAGTGAGTAGCACTTGGTTTTTTTCCATTCCATGCCTCTTGTGGTATCATGCCATCCAAGCCCTTTAAAGGACACCTATTTGACAAGTAAACACCACAATATAAAACTTCAACCCAAAATTCTTTTAGCATCTTCTTGGTTTTAGGCATACTTCTTGCCATATTGAGGATGCTTATATTCTTTCTCTCCACCATGCTATTTTGTTATGGGATCTAAGCTCTGTTAGGAGTCCTTTTATACCTTAATCTTTATAAAACTCGTTAAACTTATTTAAAACAATTAAATACATTAGACTTTTATTTTAAGAGTATACTTATGTCTTTCTACTATAACTATCACTGAAGAGTAAAAAATACATTTTTTTTACCAATTAAGCATGGTTGAATAGGACCACATACGTCGTCGTGAATCTCTTGTAGGGGTTAACTTGCTCTAGATATAGACTTTTGTGGAAAGCTCATGCGAAATTGTTTGCCCAATAAACATCTTTCGCACAACTGATGTGGATGTTTGATGGATGGTAGACCCTACAACATCTCCTTTTGCATCATCATCTTCAAGCTATCAAAGTTTATTTGCCCAAGTCTCATATGACAAAGCCAAATCTCATCTTTCACATATGTCTTTAGGCATTTATGCACATTCATCTCTGTATTTAGCAAAAACATCATGTTCTTTATCATGATTACTTTTTCAATTATAGTTTCATGAGTATCAAGTAATGTCAAAGTATGATCTTTCATATTAATTTCATAACCTTTCTCCAATAATTGTCTCAAACTCAATATATTGCCCCTTTTTTTTTTTACAGTTGGGATATAATAAATATCACCAATAAATCGATGACTACCATATTTCATTTCAATCAGAATCGTACATTTCCCTTTGATGAAAACCTTTGAATGATCTGCAAATATGACATTACCTTTAATTAATTCATAAAGCTCCATGAACTTAGCCTTGTCTCCACACATGTGATTGCTGGCTCCATTGTTAAGATATCACGTGTTTTTTTTTGGTTTTCATTTGTTCATTATAGTAATAGGGTGGCTTCTTGCTCCTCTTCTACTACTAAATTGACATTCTTTTCAATATTTATGGTTGGATTCTAGCAATCAATGACATAATGACCTATTTTCTTAACAATTATAACACTTAATTTTTGAACCTAGGTCTTGGATAACTACTGTCCGAGGATCCGATCAACCGGTTAGTTTCAATTAGTCGCCAATCGACTAGTTGATCTGTTGAGGGTACCTCAACCTTCTCTTCCAAATTTTTCTTTTCATTTTTTTTCTTTGCCTTATCCACGACCTCTACCTCCTTATTTATATCTAGAGTCATCTTGCTTTTCTTTTATAGAGAATTTTGAGAAGAGTGCTTATGCACCAATATCTTTTTTTCTCTACATTATCCACGACCTCTACCTCCTTGTTTATATCCGGAGTCATCTTGCTTTTCTTTTATAGAGAATTTTGAGAAGAGTGCTTATGCACCAATATCTTCTTGAATTTTATTGATTTTTTCTTTATGGACATGTAGTTTTCCCATGAGACCTTAAATTGTCAAAAATCCATATTTTCTGATTCCTCTATCGTAACCACAACATAATGGAATTTCTTCTATAGCGAGCGTATGATCTTTTCTACCACACTTGTTTCTTCCATATTCTTACCATATCTTTTTATTTGATTGTATATAGCTAATACTCTAGTAAATTAATTTGAAATACTCTCTAATTCAAGCATATGTAACTTTTCAAAGTCACCTTGTAACTTGTATAGGCGTACTTTTTTTATATTATTACCTCCTTGGTTTGATTGTTGCAAAACTTCTCATACTTGCTTGACGGTGACTGTGTTAGCCACTATCTCAAAAGTGGTATCATCTAGACATTGGTGGATGATTGTGAGTGTTTGTTGATCATTTCTTCGGGCTTTTTTCACAACCTCCCTTTAGGTTGAAGTCAATGTCACTCTTTCTATAAGCTTTTCAAAGCCTTTTTCAATTGTTTCCCATAAATCTTAAGAACCTAGCTAAGCTTTTATATGGATACACTAAATTTCATAGTTATTATTTGTCAAATGAGGACATTGAAGTGAAAAGTTTTGATTAGCCATGTCAAACAATCAGAACAAGCTTTGATACCACTCGTTGAAAGAAAATTAATGTAGTAGCTTATTATGGATAATAATTTTAAATTGCAAAGCTAAAAAACAAGAAGAAATTTAAGAGGAAGTTATATTTTATTAAATTTTTTTCTTTTTTACACAACATTTATAGGCCTATAGTCCTAAACAAATAAGGAATTAAACTAAAAAAAGAAAAATCTAATATGATCAGGAAAATTAATTCTGCCGACTTAACTAGTTGATTGGTTCTCAATCAGTGGACTGTTTCCTTTATTTTTCAGAGAAATCAGAAATCTAATTATTTTCAATACTTATCACTAGAAAATAAATGGCATGTGATGGTTTCTCTCTTTATGAAAAGCAGGTTCAAATCCTCTATTTGGTGGTCTAAAATCAACAGTATCAAGTTTTGGAAAAACAAGCCAAATTTGGGTAGAAGGAGAAGGGATGCTTCATGCACTTTATTTCAGAAAGAATGCTACTGGGAATTGGATTGTCTCCTACAAGAACAAATTTGTTGAGTCTAAATCCTTCAAGATAGAGAAAGAAAGGAACATGCCAGTTTTCCTACCAAACTTGGAAGGAGATTCTTTAGCTATTTTAGCATCAAACCTTATCAATGCGGTATATTTGACATACATATCTTTAATTGGGGAATTAATGATTTTGTTTTTATATAAATGTAGTGCTGCTTTTTACCTAGATGGATCTAATCCTTATATATAATGCCTTTTTAGTTGAGACTTGGCACAATTGCTAAACACTATCAAAATGTCAACATTTTTTGTCATTTTGGGAAGCTTTATGCAACTGGTGACAATTACCTACCTCAAGAGGTTGACATATCTACCTTAGAAAGTCTTGATTATTGGGATGTTAATGGAGCATGGGATCGTCCGTTCACTAGCCATCCAAAGGTTCTTTCAATTTGCCTTTATTATTGCTAGAAAAGCAATATTAAACCATGCCTATTTAATGTCTTAGTCATACCTTTTATACTGTATATGATTTAGAATTTCTTTACATTACAGAAAGCTCCTGGTTCAGGGGAACTGGTTATGTTAGGTTTCGATGGGATGAAACCTTACTGTGTAGTTGGAGTTATATCTGGTACGTATGATTTTATATTTTTCATGATGTTTTCTATTATTTCAAATTTGAACCAAAATAGTTTATTTATGAACTGTAATTGATAAATGTACCTTTTTTGGATTGCACATTTTAGCTGATGGAGAGAAGTTATTGCATAAAGTTGATCTCAAGTTCAATAGAAGTGTCCTCAACCATGACATAGGGGTTACACAAAAGTAAGTTCAATATATTAGCATGTCTTTTTCGCTTGTCCAAAGGCCAATTTTCTCTTATATGGATCCAAATTAGCACAAAAAACAATATTAAGATCACTTTTTATAGTTTTAGAAATCCTTTTATGTTGAATTCAAAGATAATTTAATGCTACGGAGATAGCTCAAGAATCTCAAAATAAAAGTACAAAATATATAAATAACAAGCACAATTAATCACATACAAAACAATGTTGAAAATAAAACATAGAAGTATTTGGAAGAACCTCTCAATCTTTATTGATTAATCACTCTTATCAACACACTCTTATTATCAATATACTTATATCAACACACATAAACATGCTTAAATTCTAAATGCATTAGCCCTTATATATTGATAAGGAGATTGCACCTCTAACTATCTAATTAAACAAGGATTCTAATAAACTAGTATAACATAATTTTTTTTTATCAAGAATTTCTACATTAACTAGGATTTTATCTAACATTCTCTCTTTTAAATTGATATTCTTAAAGACTTAGTTTAACAATGAATGATTCTTCTTTAACCTTGTCTTAAACTTCTATTTTTCACCAATAGTTTTTAGTCCTTTTAGAAACTTCATTAATTCCTGAGTATTGTTTTTCTTAATGACATCAATTTCATCATCGAAAGCCTTTTTCCACTTTATTTCCTTAATAATATCTTTGGAAATCACAAGATCATAATATAAGAATAGAGCAAAATGAGAAAGGCTTTCTCTTTATCCCTTAATAGCTTTTTATCTCTTCACGTCTTCTATCAAAATTACTCTTCAATTCCCTCTTCCACATCTTCATACCTAACAAGAAGTTTGTTTATTTCTTTTTATTCCTTTTGAACCATTTAGAGCATTCTTGCTCCATTTTATTCATGAAATCTTCACATTCATGATTAAGTGACTCAACATCTTGCTTATGTTGATCTTGTATTGCTTTCTTCTCTAGTTTAAGGTTATCATGCTCATCTTGGAGCAACTAAGAAACAACTTCTCTCTCTTCAGCTACATGTTTAACTTCCTTTCTTAGCTCTTTTTTTTTCTTTATTAATCAACTACCACTTAGTTTCAAACTTTCCCTTATGATTTTTCTTATTCATATGACAAGCCATCAATAACGATGTTTCATCTTCCTTCTCTACAAAAATAGATTTTTCTTTACCACCATTCTTATTCAAATTAGTGTGACATTCAGATTTGTAATGTCCATACTTGTGACACTTGAAGCATTCAACCTTTGATTTGTCCACCAACGTTGGTTTGTAAGAAGTTGAATGATTATTGTCATATCTTTTTCCTTTTCTTTGAGAATTATAAAACTAATTATCTTTAAATTTCTAACGTTGTCAAAATCTACCATAATTGTTGTTTGTGATCCTTGCTCTTCCTCGTCCAACTCTTTGTGAGGTAGAAAAATAATTATTAGATGAGACTCGTAAAGCTTTCTCCTCTTTGTCTTGTCAATTCAACTTTTTCTCATGAATTAGCAAGGAACTTTGCAATTCATCAATGAAAAGTTCATCAATATCTTTAGCTTTCTTTATTGAACACAATAAAATTAATTTTAGTGTCAATAATCATAAAATCTTTTTAATGATAGTGATATCCTTCGTTTTATCACCATAGATTTACATTTTGTTAACGATTGCCATCATCTGTGAAAAATAATTTATGACTGCCTTTTCCATATTCATCTTAAGTAATTTAAATTTTGATCGAAGTGCATGAAGTTGTTGCCTATTTGCTCTAGTTAGGCCTTGGTACTTATTTCTCATTGAATCCCAAATATCCTTAGAGGTTTCCTTACAAAGAATGGTTTCCAAGATTGATCGGTCAATCGATTGAAAATATAATTTTTTATCTTGAAATCTTTCAATCATTGCGCTTATATATCCGTTCTTTGCACATCTAATATTGTTGATCTAGATGGTGGTTCAATTATTCCATGAGAAACATACTTCAATGATCATAATATCCATCAAATTGAGGAATGATGGGTTGAAAAAAATTATTAGAAGCGATGATAATTTTTTTTCAAAAACAATCTTGGTTCCATAATAAAGGGACAATGAATTGTCAATAATTTATTGGAAAGAAAAATTTTCTTGCTACAATTTCTTCTAATTTGCTGCAAGTTTTGAGGGCTTATTCACTGCTTTGATTAGCTACTGCTTGTGTGAGTTGCTGGGAGGACTTAGTTCACCACTGCTGTTGCTCTAAACACTACGCAAGGAAGGTTCTACAACTATTATAGTTTTACAAGCTGAAAAAAGATCATTTCTACTTTATTATCAAATTGATCTACTGCTGAAATGTAGTTGTTGTTGGCTGATCGATAAACATTGCTGGTTCCATATACCAATATTGGTTTCAATTAGCTACTGTTGTTCTGCTACAACTACCAAAAACACTGCTATGTTTTTAACTAAGAAAAGAGAAAAGGTGATTGCATTTTTCTCTTCTAATAAACCTAAGCTCTGATATCAATTATTGAAAATAAAACAAACAAATATTTAGATAAACCTCCCAATCTTTATTGATTAATCACTCTTATCAATAAACACTCTTAGTATCAACACACATAAACATGCTTAAATTTTGAATGCATTAGCCCTTATATTTATAAGAAGATTACACCTCTTGTTGTTACCCATTTTAGTGCCCTAGATAAACATGCAAAAAAATTATAAAAAAGATAAAATACAAACAATTGAAAAAATATTGAGGAAAGTAAAAAAATATATCATTAAGAAGAATATATTATAACACCTAGGAAATTGCCAAAGACTAGTTGAAGAATATCAAAATACACATGATTGAAAAATTTGACAACATATTTTTGACTAATAAAGGCCCTATTGGTAAGGAAAATACAAAATTGGATATTTAAGTACTCAATTAGATTTTTTCAAGGTTTAATTGAATTTATTGAGGGATTAATTCCAATAAAAATTGATTTTTAAAGTCAAGTTAAGCTTTAATTGGAAGGAATTAAAGTTTAGGGGTTTAATTGTAATTTTAAAGAGTTAATTACATAAATATTGAGGTTTGATGGGCAATTAGGGACTTAATTGAAGAAATCCAAAACCAAGGACCAAACCAAAAAAGACAAGTAAATGCAAGGGTTGAAATTAATCAAATCAGGGGCTAAATTGAATAAATTAAAAGTTTATTGATCAATTGAGGTCAAAATGCATAATTTCATAACCAAGGACTAAAATGAAATAGACGGTCAACTTTGGGGCTGATAATTGAGTTTAGCAAGGGTCAAATTGGATGAAATTAATAGTTTGAGAGGTAATTATGGGTGCAATTAAAAGCAATTGGAAGAACATAGACTAAATTAAAGTTTGACAAATCCAAAATTAAAAAAACCTTGATTTTTAGGGTTTAACTTAGACGACGCGTTGTTCGGCCATTGTTTAGCTTTTTCTTTGACAGTTTTGGTTGATCGAGTAGGCACCTATAAGCAAATGAATGTGGCATCATTGATTACCTTTAGGGTTGTAACCACCACCATTCAACTGAGAAACACCCTCTCTACAAATATAATCCATCACTAACCTAATAGGTGATGTCCATGAGGCACACATCTAGCTTGTTTTATATGTTTAATAATGTTTTTAAACTTGCTTTAGTGTTACGATATTCTATAGTTTTGATTTTTATTAATACATAAAAAAGTTGTTTTTATTGTTTAAATCTTGCTTTGAGTTGTTTATTGATGTTATTGAATACTTAGGTGATGTTTATTGGATAAGTTTTGATGAAATGAAGTGGTTTTGAAATCTGCTAAATATAGCAGTAAGGTTTGTGATTTTTTTTGTGTTGGTTGATGCATGTTCTTGGTTTCTAGGTTTTGTTTGAGATCTATTAAAGGTTTAGATAACCAATTTCTATCCAAATTGCATAAACATGTAGGTTATTTAGCTTTGGTAGTTTTGAACCTTTTGCATGATTTTGATGTTTTGATGTTATTTGTTAGTTTTTCTGTTATTCAAAAATATTTGTTTATGGTAATGTGACTTGGTAGAAAGAAGGAAGCATGTTTTAGAAGTAAAAAAATACCAGTTTTGGAGGCTTGATAGTATGCTGGGTTTCTGGGTTATTTCTGAGTTACTAGGTAGTGCTTTTCATTTTATTGGCAAGAGCATTGCCTTAGCTCCATAATTTGGACTAGTTTTGATCCAATTCTTTGTATCTTCACCTTCACATGACATCATTAGATGATGATCTAGGGTTTTAGTTTTAAACTGAAACCTATTTTGACTAAATCGTGATTATTGATCGATAATCGTTGATGTTTGATGCTTGATTATTGTTTAGTGATTGATTTCCATCCTTTTTGTGCTTTTTATTTCATGAAATATGGTTTGGATTAGAATTCATGTTGCTGAAATTTGGATTTGAATGTTCTTCGTGTTCTTTATTTTTTTACGTTTGATCTGTTTTTTCCAAGTTTTTTCATGTTTTATGTATTTTTTTGGTGTTTAATCTATTTTTGGGCTTTGGTTTTGTTTTTAGGTTGTTTTCGGGTCAAACCAAGGCCTTTGGTTTGGTTTATAGTCGAACCAAAAATTTCAAGTCAACCCAGTTTGGTAAACTTTGTCAGGACAACCCAATCAGGGTAAAAAATAGGTCAAAGGGTTAAGACCCTGTTTGACTTTCACTCTAAAGGGTTTTTTGCTTTAAGGATGTGTTTGGAAAACAACCCCGTAGGCATGTTTTGACAGTTTTATTATAAAGAAAAATGAGTTTTTGTCAAACGAAGCTTAAAAAATGATTAAAAAATTAAAAAAATATATACTTTATTTTTTTCTTACATATGGCAAAAAATCCTTCAAATTATTTGAGCTTTTTTTAAAAAAAATTTAAAATACTTTGACATGTTTTTTTTTTTAAATTGCATGAATTTTACAACAAGTTTATAAAATTCCAAAGGATTTTAGCCTATAATTAAAAAATATTAAAAAATTATTTTTGAAAAGAAGAATATATTATTCATTTCTAATATAAGAATAAAAAACCTAAAAGAGATTAATATCCAAAATAATATCAGGGATAATAATTTATTATTACTCACTTTAATATAAGGATTAAAAACTTGTACGAGGTTTGTCACATCTGGACATCGCGGTAACCGATTAAAAATTATCACTCGATTGGCAAAAAGAACAGATATCTGACATCTTGTTCTTTTAGTGAAACAATCTTGTTAAGGAGTCGCCACCTAGTATTATGGTCACTAGGAACCCTAACTGATCAACAAAGATTTTATGGTCCGGGATTGGTTACGTGAAAAGAAAGATGCTATCACCCCTTAAGCGTCCTACCTGAGGCAAGTTGCATTGCTGATTTTGTCTAAAATTGCTAAAAGTTTGTTTGTGTTATGTTCTTATGGTCATCCTATAATATTTCCGACTCTGGTGTAAGTGAATATTTACCTATTAATATTTCCAACTCTAAAATTGGTAAATATTGCGCAATCCACAAAATACGATATAATTCATGACTCTGGCGCCAGTGAATAAACCCGTAAAAATCTGGATAAAAAAATAAAAAAACTATTTTTTTATTATGTTTTATTTATTTATTTTGGGTGGGTCTGACCCAGCCTGCATGGCTGGGTAAACCCAACCTCCCCGATCTAGTCACTAGCCTAAATCAGTGACCCAGTTGAGTAGCCACGCATGCCTGCTATAGAAACAAGTGAATTATAATTCACAGCTACCAACGTGAATTATAATTAATGCGGGGGGGGGGGCTGATGCAGGGAGGCGAAGTCAAAGACAGTGGCTTGCTTTGGATCCTTTGGTCCCTCCTCCCTCCTCTGCTTCTTCTCATCTTTCACTTTCTTGGGTCACTTGTTCTCTCTCTGTATTTGTCTCTCTACGTCTGTGTTTATATTCTTCTTCGTTTGCCCCCCTGTGTTGTTCCTCCTGTTTTGTTCTCTAGTTTCCTCTGTTCGTCCATTGGTTTTCTCAGTTTTCTTCTGCTTCCCTCCTTTCTCCTCTGTTTTGGTCCTCTATTGTGGTTCTCCTCTAGAGAGCTCAGGTTCTGGTGCAGTTGTTGCTGAAGATGGAGACCTGGCCTACTCGGAGTGCTGGATCGAAGAAAGGAAGCTTACTGTTGTGGCTGTGGTCTGCGGCTGTTGAAAACAACACCTAACACACAGGAGATGAATAGGCAGCTATTGTTCGCATTGCTGAAGGAGGACCGTTAATTAGCAAAGGTCACGATGCTTTGGAGAACGAGTGAAACAGAAAGAAGTTGTGCTAGTGGACTGCTGGTGGAACTGTCAGCCTGAGGAAGAAGTAATTCGTATACTCGATGAGATGTTGTTGTTGACGTGAGGAAGAGCTGATAGTTTGGTCCGTTGTGCACTATAAGGGGGCATTTCCTTTCGACTGCCATGGCTGGGAATGTCGTTGTTGCTCAGAGGGGAGGCCAACACTGGTGTGGTGGCGGTTTTGGTCTTAAGCCAGAGAGGAAAAGTAAAGCCATGGTGGGCTCGCTCTGGCTGTTTTTGGTGACTGGTGAAGAAGAGGAGGAAAGAAGCTGGTGGGAGGGGGCAGTGGCGGCTAGTCTAGGATTCGGCCGTGCCCTTTTTTTTTTTAAATGTCTTTTTTTATTATTTTTTTTGTAGGGTTTCTGGTAATGGCCTTCTTCTAGGGTTTTCTCTGTCTTCCCTTCTGTATACCCTAAGATCTGTATTTATAGTGCAAGAATCTCATCGTTTGCGAAAAATAAAATCTCAATCAAACCCATTCTCTTCTTGGAAGTTTGAATTTGATTAAGAATCAAATTTAAAAGCAGATAACTATCATTATTTTGAAGATAAAGATTATCTTAAAGATAAGGATAAAATGACAAAAACACATTGTAGGCCCTAGTTTCTACGCAAGTTGACAAATAAATCCTTGATCTTTTCATCTTGCATTTTAAACCCCGTAAAATTAAATTACAAGTCAATGGGCCAAAATTGGGTTATAACAAGGTTAATATCCAAAATATTATTGGGAATAATACAACTCATTCACTCATAATATAAAGATAAAAAAACTACAAAGAATTTTATTTGAAATATTATTTGGAATGACGTGATAGCTAAAAATTCCAAGTTATCCTAAAAAAAGCCTCCATGATAATTCAGGACATTTAACTATTCTAGACCAAGTTCTTGACCTAGAAAACTTGAGTTTGTTTACCATAGCAAATCCACCATAATAGGAATAGAAACATCATCAGACCATAACAAAAAAAAAAAAAACAGTGTAGCTTACCTCATGTAAGGTGTATTAGGGGTGCTAATTAATTTACTAACGCTATCAATCACTTGCCTAAAATCTTTAAAAGACCAGTTAGGGTTCCTTGTAACCACAATACTAGTTGGCGACTTCTTTATCTAACTAAAGACCATTCTAGGACTGCCCGGAAAGTGACGCCGCAACACCGCGCCCCCGCGATGAGGGTAGTGTTAAATTAATTGAGATCAAATAGAGAAATGAGGCTAGAATTCTGAATAATTTGTATATTATGAATGCATAGTCTTAACCTAAATACAAATAAAGTATATATAGGTCAAACTGAAAGTGCTATTCTACCCTTAATAAATAAGACTACATAAATATTATTTAACATCTCCCCTCAAACTCACGATGCGGCAACTACAAGCATCGAGAGTTTGCCAACCAGAAAACGAAAACGAGAGATGGAATGCGCCTTGGTAAAGAAATCTGCAATCTGCAAGGAAGAAGGAACAAAAGGCAAAGCAATGGTGCCATGTTTGAGATGATGACGAGTAAGATGACAATCGATCTCAATGTGCTTAGTGCGCTCATGAAAAACCGAGTTATGAGCAATCTGAATAGAACTCTGGTTGTCACAATACATAGGAGTAGGATGAGAAAAGGAAATTCCCATATCAGCAAGTAACCAACGTAACCAAACAATCTCTTTGGTAGTAGATGCCATGGCACGATATTCTGCTTCGGTGGATGATTGAGAAACAATAGATTGTTTCTTGCTCTTCTAAGAAATAAGAGAATCACCTAAAAAGATACAGAATCCGGTAACAGACTTGTGATCTATGAGATCACTACCATGATCAGCATTAGAGTATGCATGCAACTCCAAAGAAGAGGTGGATGAAAGTAAAAGACTCTGAAAAACTATACCCCGAAGATATCGCAAAATACGAAGAACAGCTGCCCAGTGAACAGTAGTAAGAGAAGCAACAAACTGACTAACAATATGAATAGCATATACAATATCTGGACAAGTGATGGTGAGATATACCAAACTCCCAACAATAGTGCAGTATAAAGTAGGATCTATCAAAGGTAAACCATCAGAAGAAGAGTACCTTGCGTTAACCTTAATAGGAGTATCTACAGTCTTGTTATCAGTAAGTCTAGCCCGCTCAAGAATATCTGCAACATATTTCGACTGAGAAAAAAGGTAACCTCTAGGTGAGTATTCTACCTCAATACCCAGAAAATATCGAAGATAACCCAAATCCTTCATTTCAAATCGTCTAGCCAACTCTGTCTTCAAAACTGAAATACCATCAATATCATCACCAGTAATAATCATGTCATCAACATATAAAGACAGAATGATACAACCTGCATCAGTGCACTTAATAAAAAGAGCAGAATCATGACTGCTAGAAACAAAGCCAAGAGACGAGATCACAATAGAGAATTTCTCAAACCAAGCACGAGGTGCTTGTTTGAGACCATATAATGCT
>Ga0325401_1002171_pt1 | contig 17241 bp, 2 predicted proteins | sample PopdelMetagenome_FD_205666 | JGI IMG/M metagenome (GOLD analysis project Ga0325401, IMG submission 205666) | Populus deltoides microbial communities from Bellville, Georgia, United States - Xylem-PdKOR-R2 | ecosystem: Host-associated > Plants > Phyllosphere > Stem > Wood/Secondary xylem | place...
AATTTCAGTACTTCAACTCATCAATCAATTCTTTCATTTATGTGATAGGCCTGCATTTAAGATGAACATTTACCATAAATTAAAGGTATCTTATATTATTAGATATGTTATTATAAAACATGCTTTCGTTAAGGAGTTATTGATACTTCAAGTGCAAAATGATGATATAAAACCTTGATAAAAATGCACTTTTAAGTACAAATCAAGGGGCGTTGCAAGAAATGGTTAAGATATGTATACCCACCATTACCAAGCAGGCACTCAGATATGAGTTGGGTTTTTCACGCATTTGAACCCTGACCAATAGTCATAGGGCAGATCGCTAATTCACCACATAACTTAGAAACTTGTGTGTGCTTTCAAAAATAAATAAAGGTGATGCATGAAACAGTTCTAAAAATGCATGGATAAAACAAACATAAAACAAGACAAAATTGCAAAAACTAAAACACATCAAATACACAAAGCTTAGTCCAATATTGTCAGAAACAGTACCTTCCCCAGTGGAGTCGCCATTCCGTCGCACGTCACCCGCGCGGCATCGGCTAGCGAGCTTTCATTAATGCGTTTGCTTTAGGTTGTTCGTTGGTTCGTTGGAGTCGCCACTTAGTATTTTATTGAAGGCTACTAGGAAACCGGAAGTACTGGTCTTGTCAGAGATTCACGGGTAAGGGACTAGTTGTGGTTAGGGAAGGTATTAGCACCCCTAACGCACCCTACCTGAGGTAAGCTGCTTCGCGAATTTGATGTGTTTAAAGAAGTTTTAATAATTGTTTTTTCATCGGATATTAGAAATACAACTTACGTATAAGTTAATAATTCTTGACTGTGATCCAATCAAAATATTAAATTCTTCTTTAATCTTTGTAATTTTATCATAAAAAAGTATATAAAAAAATAAACAAATTCAAACCCACACATTCACTTTTACTATATTTTTGTTTCTTTTCTTTTCTTTTCTTTTTCCTTTTTTTGCTTCCATATTTACAAAATACAAATTACAAAAACTCAAAACTAAACAAATATTACATTAAACAATTTGGAAATTACAAAAATGACCCAAAACAACCCGGAACAGTGTCAGGCCGACTTCTGGAGCTGCCGGAACAGTGGTGGCGCGTTGCTCCACTCGCCACCGCCACTGGCGGCTCACGCGCAGCCGCCGATGAAGGTGGCAGAAATCGGTGGATTGGGAACCTCTTCCTCTTCTTTGTCTCCCTGCGCCGGCGGTGACCTGCAGCAACAACAAAAACGCAACAACCAGTTGATTTTAGTTTTTATTTCCTTTGTTTTTGTTCTGCTTCGGTTTTTTCTTCTTTTTGTCAGATCTGGCTTCTACTTCTCTTCTTCTCGGTTTCGGATCCGCTTCTTTCTACAGATCGGTCTGTTATGTGTTTCTTCTTCTTCTCCTCTGCATTCAAGTGGCGGCGGAGTTGTGGGTGTTGCCGCTATGGTCCAGGCGTTGATGATTTTCGCTCCTTTTGGTAGATCTGGCGGTGGCCGTGGAAGGAGCGCCGGAGTCCGGTCGGTGCAAAGGAGAGCTGGTGGATGAGGAAGGGGACGGCGTCTGTGGGTGCTGCTGCTGTCGGCCACCGTTGGGTTCTTCGGTGGGAGGAGGCTGTGAACGGGACTCCTGCTGCTGTGTGTGGCTTGATGGAGGGAAATCAGAGAGCTTGAGAGAGAGGGGCTCTCGGGTGAAGAAGGAGATGGGGCGATGGGTGTCAAGGAGAAGAAGATGGGATGCGCTGTGGCTGTGGCTGCTGTGTTTTGTGTGATGTGAGGCTGTGAGCGGCGGCTTGGAAGAAAAAAATCAAAACCGGGGGAAAGGGGGGCAGTAGGCTTCGTCAAGGGGCGGCTGGCTGCTGTTTGGTAGAGATAGGTTTTAGGTTTAGCTTTAGGGTTTGGTTTTTTTTGTGTTTTCCCTCTATATGTAAAATTGCCCCCCCTTCCCCCTTTTTGTGTGTTGTAGAGACTAGTATTTATAGGTAAAAATATTGCTAGGTTTTCAAACTTGGTCCCTCAACTTCTTTCTTTTTTGTAAATCTGATTTTTCTTATTTTTTTGGATTTTTCTTATCAACATCGACTTGAATGAGGAAAATCGGTGATTTTAAAAATAACGCGTTAAAAGTCGAACGCGTTCAAAAAAAAACTTTGAAAATTTAAATTCTTTTGAGACGATGCTAAAAATGCTAAAAACGATACAAATATATATAAAAAAGTATTTTTTGGATTTTCGTTATTTTTCGCTATTTTTGGATTTTTTCTGAAAATTTATGAAAACATGAGTCAAAAATTGGGTAGCAACATGGGTTTCTCTCAAGGATTTTAAACAACAGGACAATCAACTTTCTGGAGATTTTAAATGTATCAGATTTTAGGCACAATCCCGAAACTCATTGAAGGATTAAGCTTGAAGGTTCTAAATCCCATGACAACATTCTCATTAAATCAATAAATTGAGGAGATATTTTGAACTCACATCCTTATTTTCAGCATTGTTACCCTCTAAGGCCACCAAACCCTGCCTTAAGCTCAGCAGCCTTATCCACATAAGGCTTTTTCTCCTGAAACAAATCAAAATTAAAACATAACAGTTACAGACCACTCTCATAGTTCTATAGATTATATGTGTCCACCAATGATATATATATATATATATATATATATATATATATATATATATATATATATATATATAAGAGATAAACCAACACTCACTTCATCAGTCATTGATTCCCATCTCTCACCACCTTTCCTTGCAACCTGAATTTCATCAAATGCACCATTAGCATTATTATACTCTTTCCTAAGATCACCCCTTATAATTATTAGTATATCAACCTCAACAACATAATAAAATTGAAAATGACAAAACTACATTACGTTTCATTTATCTTCTTAGCATCCTTAGAGTGCGGGTTGCCTTCCTTATACTCTTTTCTAAGATCAGGCCTAATTAAAGAACAGCACACATCAATACAAACCCCACTCCCCATATTCACATATTATCATCACATTATATTACACCACACAAACAAGCAACAAAGGGCATTGCATGAGGAGTAATGGGAGGTTGTTTCAGTGCATTTTGATCCTTGCCCTTCTCCTGTTTCTTCGCTTTCGGCTCTGTCAAGGTTGCTGTTTTCCTACAAACCAAATCACTAATTCACAATCCCCAAATCACAATCCCCAAATCATAACAAACAATCAGTTGATTAATCAGATAACAAAACAAAATTAGTGCCTCTTAGCATCAAGACTACATTATGGAACTGAACTAACCAGAATTCATCTTGATTTTAGCATCAAGACTACAGCCTTGGAAACTTATAAAACCACTGGCATATCCATCTTGCACTCTTCACTGCATGTATCAATTCAAAAAAACAAAACACATTGATTCTTTAATTTCTTTAATAATGAACACATGAATCTTTCTTAAAAAATTCAAAGAACCATGATTGAAAACCCCAAAATCAAGTCGAGAACACAAAACTAGGAACACCCAGAAACAGAGTTTGTTCAAAAATCAACCGGGTTACTCAATTTCTTCAAAAAAACCAAAGAACTCATAATTTTAAACCCCAAAATCAATTCAAGAACACAAAAATAGAAAAACCCAGTTTTTTTATAAAAAAAATCAAACAAATCATAGCTACATTTCTTGAAAATCTCCAAACTCAAATTAATAGCACCAAATAACCCCCCCCCCCCCCCCCCCCCGAAAAAAAAAGTAAAAGGAGGGGGGGTGGGGGGAACGCAAGGAAATACCATTTAACAAACCACTTCCATCTTTCGCATGAACAACATGAAGCAGCAGTGGTAGTAGCAGACCCATTAGTAGACTCGGCTCTTCCTCCTAACTGCTTAGAGATTTTAAGAATGAGAATAAAAATGAAAATAAAAGGAGAAGTGTTGCGTGTCTGATTGAGTGGAAACCAATCTGGAAAACATCCAGAGGTGCCTTAGTGATGGAAATGGCTGGTAGCCAAGCTCCAGTCATGGTGTTTACAGGTTAGTGAGCAAATGGAAGAAGAAGAGAGAGGTAGCAGCAGAATTCCACGAATTTAGCTCAACATTCATTCATTATGTTCATTATTATCCTTCTCCAATTCTGTTACAGATCATATACATGAAGATAACATCCTATATTCTCGCTACTGGCCACACGTGGCATCTTTTCTTAACAAACCCTGCACTAATAAAACACGCGTATTGCTGTAACTAAATCCTAATAACGTTCATTTGATTTGAAAACAACCTTTGTGTCCAGTGCAATTCTTTCCTCCCCCTCGAATCGAACTTAACTTGTGACAAGAAGGAGATTTTAGTTATGACAGTTGTAAAATGGCGCCATTGGATGACTTGGACTTCTCATGCACCATTGGATTTTTCTCATGGTTTTATATCAACAGCTTAGATTCAATCTCTCATTTTTAAGTAATTTAGTCATTTCCTTATATTGCAGTTGTAATGTGTCTATCTGGGTAGGGATGGAAGGCTGTAGATTCCATTACACCCCAAATTTTAAGTTAGCCTTTCTACACTCTTAAGAAAAATCACATATCCATCCTAAATTCCCGGGTTTTTTTTTTCCTGAAACTATTTTTTTAACTAAGGACGATGCCATCTTCAGAATCCTTCCTATTCGGCTTCTAGCTTCAGCCTCAGAATTGTGCTGCCTTTCGGCCTTCACCTCTTATGCGACCTGACCGGTTAAAGCGCTTCATTTAAATGCTTTAATATGGTTAGGTTCACCTAAAGGTGTATATAAGGTTTGTAGCACTGCAACCAGCCTCTATACCCGTCGAAGAGATGGATTCTCTGGAGCCTGAATACTTTATTGTATTGGTCCTAACAAGCTAACCATAAATTATTCTAATTAATAATATTAATCCGAATACCTCCCAAGTATCTAATTGCTTTATTGAAAGCGGAAAGTCGGACCATCAATGATCGGAGACGCAGTGACCAAAACACCTAAAAGGGACTTGGAAGCCAATTGCCATCCTCCTTTTTCTTTAAAGCATCCCGTTTTCGATTTCTGATTCATACGATTTCCTGTCCGAAAAGGGAATGCTCTATAGGAAGGGCTGCGGCCTTAAGCTCACTCACTGATGATATTCACTTATTGATTCCTTCTCTGGCCTCTACTTTCAGTTCTTGGGAGGAACGCTCTCACGCTCGCAAGTGCATACAACACTATTGCAATGGTAGCATAGCAACTGTACACTGTAATTCTTAAACCCAAATCACAAGTTAAGCAATCTGCGTGTGGTAATAATTATTTTTTAAAATGTTTTTATTAAAAAAATATATTAAAAAAATATTTTTTATTTTTTAAAAATTATCTTCTAATATATAATCATCAAAATAATATAAAAATATTAAAAAAATATTAATTTAAAACAAAAAATATAAAAAATTAATTTTTTCAAAAGCACTTTTAAAATAAAAAAAAAAACTCCATTGATTTTTCGGGTATAAGCACTAAAACACAATTAATTAAAGTGACATGAAAATAAAATAACAATAAAAATACATTATTTTTCTCAATCTTAAATTTCAATTTCAGTGTTTTTTTTTCTTTCCCTAGAGCACTAAAACACAATTAATTAAAGTGACATTTTGGTTGCAAATAGCAATTTGGGTTTGCCTCATCAAACAAAGCAAAAATCATAGAAATATTAAAATTTGCTTAGAAGGACAATATAAAAAAGGTTGTGAAAAGATTTAAAATGATAAATTAAACTTTTAGATTTAGTTAATTTTTTTATGATTTTAGAGTGGAGATGCTTACTATGAGTTAGTTTTATTAGGTTTAGGTTTTTATTTTGAGAAAAAAAAAAAGTAGTAAAAAACATGAGGATTTTGCATCTAAGCTTGTACGTAGCCATTGAAGATATATAAAGATGAAAGCATGGTTATTAAGATTTTATTATTAATAAAAAATTAAAATTGCTTTTTTCTTTTAATTATAAAGTTCATCCAAGCTTCGCACATCTAGACCAGTAATAACATGCAGGTCTGGCAGTGCGAGGCCTTTTCCTTTTCATCAACATTGTTTTCAATTTGATTGTTTTCAATTCTTTCTGTTTATTTCACTTGTAAAATAAAATTACAAGTGAAATAATGTGGATATTAATGTGATGCTTTCACAACATTTGCTCTGTACGGATAATGTGATGAGCAATCTTGATGGAATTGTCTAAGTTCAGTGTTTACGAGTCTATTGACCCACCGCATGCCTTATTCTATTCACTGAAAAATGCTTATATCAAAATATGGAACCTCGTGGGTTTCCCTGTTGGTCTGAGATGTCTGTTTCAGTTGATTTTGTGATTCTCTGGCTCTAGCTCCTCTGAATGACACTCTGTTTATTCGGATGCATGCACACTCGTGAAAGCTAATCTATTCGGAGATTTGACTTTCAGTGTTGGTTACAGTCTAAGCATGTGGATTTCTATACAATTACAACGAGACTCAAATTCAGGTCAATGATGAGAGGTATTCTTCTCTCTGAACACAGGATTTTTCTGCTCTTGTTCAATGTTAATCAATCATACTCTTCTCGGTTCAAGCTATCAAAACATGGCATACTGAATAAAAAAATCATGTACCTTCTCTAATGCTAATAATATATCATTTTGTTTCCCAGTCTCTAAGCTCATAGATTCATTTCCTCCTCCATCGAATTTGCATCAGATTACATATATTTATATATATTCTGCCCATTGATCACTGTCCATACAGTTCTGGTGGGTGGTTCTTTGTAAGGGATTCAGTGATGAGGTGACTTTCTCAAGAGCGAGAAAGAGGTTTGATGTGCCCTCTGCCATCAGTTCAAGGAAGGAACGCTCTGATACCAACTTATGCACCTCAATTGGTATATCTGATATTGTAGTTGGCAGAAACGAAGAAGAAGAAGAAGTGACATAGAAATAAAATAACAAAAAAAGACATTATTTTTCTACAATCTTAAATTTCAGTGCATTTCAAGTTCCATTATATATTTTTGTAACTTGTAGATTATTACGATATTAGTGATCAATACCAGCAATTACGTATCTTTACCAGTGTTGTCGTTTACAGTGGTTTAGGGTTTTTTTATGCTTGTCTCAATTAAAAAAAACAAAGATTCAATCACTCAATGAAAATACTATAAGATAATTGAAATTCAAGAATAAAAAAATTTATTGTAAATAAAACTTACAATCATGGAGCTGTTATTGATCTAAGTGAGATCTTGATAGAAAAATATTTTTTAAAAAAAAAAATTGCTATGAAGATTACTGCTTATTAGTTACAAGCCAGCTACTTATCCTTCTATAAGTTACCAGTATGCTGAATCTGTCAGCCTAAAAGATTATTAGTTTACTTGATAAAATCATTCCTTATTTTAAGAATCATGTAACATGTAGACTACTTTTGCTTTCAAGCTCCCTCACAAAAACATATACAAAAGAATCTGAATTTTACAGAAAAATTTGTGAAACATTTAAGCTAAAAGACTCATCTCCTCCATCGAATTAGAATCGGATTACGTACATATATTTTGCCTGTCGATCATAAGTTCTTTTATCATTTTTCAGGCAATTCTGGTGAGCGATCTTTTATAGAGTCAATGATGAGGTGGTTTTCTTAAGAGTGTGTAACATGTTTTATGAGTCTCAAGTACTATTTTTATGAGTTAGTGCATAGTTTAATCTTAATTTTTTTTTTAAGATGAATATGCGTGTCCAGGTCAGTTTATGCGCACCTTAACTAATTTTATAAGTCTTAAAATTAACAACTATACAAACCTCTAACCAGCTCTTTTAATGCAGTTGTGCTTATGAAAATTAAGAATTTTGAACATTTGAATGATGATTACCATAAACAAACTATGTAGATAATTTAACAAATACCTTTATTTATATATATAATGAAAGAAAGACTAAATGGCTGTAAGATTAGTATGATCAGCTAGCTTACTCTAAAATACAAACATCCAAGAAAATGCAATTAACTGTGTTTTTTAAAATCCTGTCATTATCAAACTCAACAACTTGCTTCATTAAAAAAAAAACAAACAATAAAGAAAGACTTCGACAGGGAGTAGACACAATAATTTTTTAAAATGAAGGACCCGAGCAATAGGTGAGATCACACAAGAACAAGACAAATAATTAGTGTGAAGCCTTGCCAGTTGTGACTAGCCAATTAAGACAAAGTCATTATTAGGTAGACTATATTAAGAATACCAGAAATCAGTTTTCTGATATAGGTTGGGGTGCACGGTGATTAATGTCATATTCAGTAATTATTTTCGTTTTCTAATGATGTTCATGAATATCCATCGTTTAGCCTGACAGAAAAAACAAAAGAATTGCACAAAGGAAGGGGGCATCTCGCAGTATCACATGGCAAACACTTCTGTAAACTATTGAGGGAATAGACTTAAGCACATGGAAATGGATAGTGAGGTTAAGGATTGGTGCATGGGAAAGGAGAACGAAATAATTAATACGGTCAGGCACATCTGGGTGCAGTGCTACGGTGTTACCTATGTATTAGCACAAGACTCGAAGAAAAGTCCATTGGCAAAGAGAACCTAGCCAAAAACAGGGGTTAGTTCATGTGATTCAGGAAAACGCAGCCACCATGAGTGTTTTTTATATGAAATCAAATAAGTTCAAATAAACATGGATCAATAATTAATGCAATTAATGTTTAGGGTGACGATGGGGGTGATCACATCGGATGCACAGATCTCTAGCTCTCTTGTCTGCCAGACCTTGCAGACTTTTCTGTTTCCACATCTATTTTCTATCCTTTTGATGTCGTTCTCGAAGACCGAAGATTTACTAGCATTGCTATTCTCTGTTATTTTCGTTTCCTTTTCCTGAACACATTTCCTTCAAGCCTTCTGGACACATGATGGTGTCGGTGTAACGTTCCATGGAATGTTGTCAATATGATCAATAAATTTAGTTGATGCTGCAAATCAAGTTCAGAATATGGTGAAATATATAAAATGAAAGCCATGGTGTTATGCATGCTTGATTGATATATGGCTCGGAAGTTAGCTGAAAAATAAAATGTCCTTTTCATGGATACAGTGAATTGCTATCTTGTAATGAAAAGGGTAAAGAGTCTACTTTAGTTCTTCTGGGACGAGCCATCAAAATCACGATGTTAACTGGTAATTTTTTTGTCCCATTTGAGAAATATAATTGAGGGCCTTTGAACAAGTAGTGAGTGTATGACTTGATACTGCACTAATACTAAATCACATGACAAATCTCATCACATTGATTGAAAAAGTAGAGTCCTAGAAAGCAACCGGCCGGCCAATAGAATACTTCAACTCAAATATATGTATATATAAAGAAAGACTTGGCAGAAGACTGTACGTAAGATTAGGAAATGCAATTAAATATGTTTGTTTTTTAAAATCATCTCTTTAACAACTTCAGTAATTAATGTCAAATTCAGTAATTATTTTCGTTTTCTAATGATGTTCATGAATATCCATCGTTTAGCCAGACAGGAAAAAACAAAAGAATTGCAGAAAGGAAGGGGGCATCTCGCAGTATCACATGGCAAACACTTCTGTAAACTATTGAGGGAATAGACTTGAGCACATGGAAATGGATAATGAGGTTAAGGACTGGTGCATAGGAAGGGAGAATGAAATAATTAATATGGTCAGGCACATCTGGGTGCGGTGCTACCTATGTATTAGCACAAGACTCGAAGAAAAGTCCATTGGCAAAGAGAACCTAGCTAAAAACAGGGGTTAGTTCATGTGATTCAGGAAAACGCAGCCACCTTGAGTGTTTTTTATATGAAATCAAATAAGTTCAAATAAACATGGATCAATAATTAATCCAATTATTGTAAATTAATGTTTAGGGTGACGATGGGGGTGATCACATCGGATGCACAGATCTCTAGCTCTCTTGTCTGCCAGACCTAGCAGACTTTTCTGTTTCCACATCTATTTTCTATCCTTTTGATGTCGTTCTCGAAGACCGAAGATTTACTAGCATTGCTATTCTCTGTTATTTTTGTTTCCTTTTCCTGAACACATTTCCTTCAAGCCTTCCGGTCTAACGTTCCATGGAATGTTGTTAATATGATCGATAAATTTAGTTGATGCTGCAAATCAAGTTCAGAATATGGTGAAATATATAAAATGAAAGCCATGGTGTTATGCATGCTTGATTGATATATGGCTAGGAAGTTAGCAGAAAAATAAAATGTCCTTTTCATGGATACAGTGAATTGCTATCTTGTAATGAAAAGGGTACAGAGTCTACTTTAGTTCTTCTGGGACGAGCCATCAAAATCACGATGTTAACTGGTAATTTTTTTTTTTCCCATTTGAGAAATTAAGAAAAAACTAAAATTGCTCAGTATTTCACGGTGCAAGTCCAGAATAAATGCTGAGCAGTCTTTTTCTCTTTTTTTTTTGTTTTTTTCTGTTTTTTTGTTTTTTTTCTTTTTCTATGCTTTTATGAGTTTTTTTTTTTGCTTTTTTTTGTGTGTTTTCTTTTAATGAATTTTTTTTGTTTAATTTAGTTTGTTAATGTTAATTTTTTTATTTAGTTATCAGATTTTCATGACACGGATCCCGGATTTGATGGGTTAACCTGGTTTGACGACTTAACTCGAATTTGTTTTTGCTTTTTTTCTTTTTAATTAATAAAATATTCTAAAACTGTTCAGTGTTTCACTGTGCAGTCCACCGTGAAACGTTAAGCTGTTTTGTTTTGTTTTTTAATTTTTTTATGTTTTTTTTTCTACTTTTTATGCCTTTATGGGTTTTTTTTTTTTTGCTTTTGTTCTTTGTGTTTTTTTTAATGAATTTTTTTTTGTTTAATTTAGTTTGTTAATGTTAATTTTTTTTAGTTATCAAACTTTCATGACACGGATCCCGGGTTTGACGGGTTAACCAGGTTTGACGAGTTAACCTGAATTTTTTTTTTGCTTTTTTTAAAGTTTGACGAGTTAACCCGGAATTTGTTTTTTGCTTGTTTTCTTTTTAATTAATTTTTTTTTGTTTAGTTTAGTTTTTTAATGTTAAATTTCTTTCTATTTAATTATCAGACTTTCATGACACGTATTCCGGGCTTGACAGGTTAACCCGTCAATTTGTTTTTATATTTAGTTATCAAACTTTCATGACGCGAATCCTAGATTTGACGGATTAACCCAGTTAATTCAGATTCTTTTCTTTTTCTTCATTAATTTTTTCTTCCTGTTGGTTTTTTTTCTTTGTTTTTTTAATTAATCTATTTAATTATCATATTTTTATAACACGACCTTGCAGCCAGACTCACATTCAAGGCTCTTGGGTCCGATGTTGCAGCCAGACTCACTTAAACTTGAGTCATGTAAGTTTAATATTATTATTAATATTATAAATATTACTTTTGGGTCAAGCGTTACAACTAAACTAAAGGCTTTAGAGCATATCTTTCAGAAAAACCTAACACTCTTAGATCTTAGCATTTTTTGATATTTTTTATGCAAGAAAAAAAATTTAACCCGTGGCGCATGCCTTTGTTTTTTTTCTCTTTTCCTTTTTAAGCCTTTTACTATGGATTGCACAATACAGTCCACAGTGAAAAAACTGATGCCTTTAGTTTTTTTTTGTTTTTTTTTAAATTATTTTTTTAATTTAGTTTCTTAATATTAAATTTTTTCTATTTTATTATCAGACTTTCATGACATAGATCCCAGGTTGGACGGGTTAACCCAGTATATTCAGATTTTTTTCTTTTTCTTGATTAGTTTTTTTTCTTCCTGTAGGTTTTTTTTTCTCTTTGCTTTTTCCTTTTTAATTAATTTTTTTTTAATTTATTTCATTAATAATAAATCTTTTTTCTATTTAGTTATCATACTTTCATGACATGAATTCCAGGTTTGACATGTTAACCTGATTTGACGGGTTAACCCGGTTGATTCAGATTTTTTTTCTTTTTCCTCATTAGTTTTGTTCTTCCGATTTCATCTTTTAATATTATATGTAGTCCACAGTGAAAAGGCTAAAGCCTTTAGGTTTTTTTTTTTCTTTTTTTTATGCCTTTCACTATGGACATCACAGTGCAGTCCACGGTGAAAAGGCTGATGCCTTTTTTTTCTTTTTAATTAATTTTTTTATTTAGTTTGTTGATATTAAATTTTTTTCTATTTAGTTATCAAACTTTCATGACATGGATCTCAGGTTTGACGGGTTAACCCAGTTAATTTAGATTTTTTTTTCTTTTTCTTCATTAGTTTTTTTCTTCTTATAAGTTTTTTTTTCTTTTATTGTTTCTTTTTATTTAATATTTTTTATTTAATTTAGTTCATAAATATTAAATTTTTTTCTATTTAGTTATCGACTGATGCTTTTAGTTTTTTTTTTTTTTGCTTTTTTGCTGTTTTTATGTCTTTAACTGTAGGCTGCATACTGAGTCCACAGTGAAAAGGCTAGTGCCTTTTTGTTTGTTTTTTTTTCTTTTTAATTAATTTTTTTTGTTTAATTTAGTTATCAAACTTTCATGACACCGATCCCGGGTTTGACGAGTTAACCTGGTTTGACGGGTTAGCCCAGTTAATTTTGTGTTAACCTGTCAATTTTTTTTTCTATTTAGTTATCAAACTTTCACGACACAAATCAAAGGTTTGACGGGTTAACCTGGTTTGAAGGGTTAACTCAGTTAATTCAGATTTTTTTCTTTTTCTTCATTAATTTTTTTCTTCCTTTTGGTTTTTTTTCTTTGTTTTTTTCTTTTTAATTAATCTATTTAATTAACACACTTTTATGACACGACATTGCAGCCAGATCCACATCCAAAACTATTGGGTTTGGTATTGCAGTCAGACCTACTTAAATTTGGGTCATGCAAGTTTAATGTTATTATTAATATTATAAATATTACTCTTGGGTCAGGCGTTGGAGCCGCACCCAAGGCTTTTGAGTATAACTTTGCAAAAAGACCTAATACTTTTAGATCTTAACTTTTTTTTGATATTTTTTATGCAAAAACCATTGACCCGCGGCATCGCGCGGGTCATGTAACTAGTTAAGATATAACTAAAAGGGCTCAGTCTTTTACTGTGGACTGCACAGTGCAGTCTACAGTAAAAGATGAGCTGTTTTTTTTTGTTTTTTTTTCCCATTTTTTTGTCTTCTTCTTTTTCTTTTTTTTTCTTTTTTTCCTATTTTTTCTGTTTTTATTTTTTATTTTTTTTGGTTTTCTATTGCCTTTATGGGTTTTTTTTTTTGCTTTTTTCTTTGTGTATTTTTCTTTAATGAAATTTTTTTGTTTAATTTAGTTTGTTAATGTTAATTTTTTTATTTAGTTATCAAATTTTCATAACACGGATCCCGGGTTTGACGGGTTAACCTGATTTGACGAGTTAACCCAAATTTTTTTCTTTTCTTTTTAATTAATTGTAACATATACGAAAACGGATCAGTGTTTTATTGTGGACTGCACAGTGCAGTCCACAGTAAAACACTGATCGGTTTTTTTTTTTTAAGTTGTCTTATTTTTTTAGCTGTTTTTTATGCCTTTCGGGATTTTTTTTGGCTTCTTTCTTTATTTTTTTTCTTCTAACAAAAGTTTTTTGTTTAATTTGGTTTATTAATGTTAAATTTTTTTTATTTAGTTATCAGACTTTCATGACACGTTTTCCGGATTTAACGGGTTAACCTGATTTGACAAGTTAACCCAGAAATATATTTTTTTTGCTTTTTTTCTTTTTCATTAATTTTTTTCATTTAGTTTAGTTTGTTAATGTTAAATTTCTTTCTATTTAGTTATCAGACTTTCATGACATATATCTCAAGTTTCACGGGTTAACTTGGTTTCACGGGTGAACCCAGTTAATTCTGGGTTGACCCGTCACTTTTTTTTTGTTTTTTATTTTCATAATTTTTTTTAATTAATTTAGTTTGTTAATGTTAAATTTTTTTTATTTAGTTATCAGACTTTCATGACACAGATCCTAGGTTTAACAGGTTAATATGGTTTGACGAGTTAACCCGGATTTTTAAAAAAAAAATTTGATTAATTTTTTTCATTTAGTTTAGTTTGTTAATGTTCACTTTTTTTATTTAGTTACCAGACATTCATGACACGGATCCCTGGTTAACCTGGTTTGACGAGTTAACCTGAAATTTTTTTTTCTTTTTATTTTTTTTCGTTTAGTTTAGTTTGTTAATGTTAAATTTCTTTCTATTTAGTTTTTTTTTCGTCTTAGAGGTTTTTTTTTTCTTTTATTTTTTATTTTTAATTAATTTTATTTAATTAATTTAGTTTATTAATATTAAATTTTTTTCTAAGTAGTTCTCCGCTGATGCTTTTAGTTTTTCTTTTTCTTTTTTTTGTTGTTTTTATGCATTTGACTGTGGACTGCACAGTGCAGTCCACAGTGAAAAGGCTCATCCTTTTGTTTTTTTCTTTTTAATTAAATTTTTTGTTTAATTTAAATTGTTAATGTTAATTTTTTCCTATTTAGCTATCAAACTTTCATGACAAAGGATTCCGGGTTTGACATGTTAACCTGGTTTGACGAGTTAGCCCAGTTAATTCTGGGTTAACCCATTAGTTTGTTTTTTTTCCTTTTTAATTATCAAACTTTCACGATGCGAATTCAAGGTATGACGGGTTAACCTGGTTTGAAGGGTTAACCCAGTTAATTCATATTTTTTTTTCTTTTTCTTCATTAGTTTTTATTTTCCTGTTGGTTTTTTTTCTTTGTTTTTTTCTTTTTAACTAATCTATTTAATTATCATACATTTATGACACGACCTTGCAGCTAGACCCACATCCAATGCTATTGGGTCTGGTATTGCAGTCAAACCCACTTAAATTTAGGCCATGCAAGTTTAATGTTATTATTAATATTATAAATATTACTCTTGGATTAGGCGTTGCAATTAAACCTAAGACTCTTGGATATAACTTTGCAAAAAAACCTAATACTTTTAGATTTTAACTTTTTATGAAATGCAAAAAATAATTGACCCGCGGTATCGCGCGGAGCATGTAACTAGTATAATACTAAATCACATGACAAATCTCATCACATTGATTGAAAAAGTAGAGTCTTAGAAAGCAACCGGTCGGCCAATAGAATACTTCAACTCAAATATATGTATATATAAAGAAAGACTTGGCAGAAGACTGTAAGATTAGGAAATGCAATTAAATATGTTTGCTTTTTTAAATCATCTCTTTAACAACTCGCTGCATCAAATAAAGAAAGAAAGAAAGACCTGGAAGAAGACTTACAATTCTTTTGGTTTTTTTTTTTTTTAAGATAACATTAGACAGGGAGTGGATACACGGGAAGGGAAGGAAAGAAAAGAGAAAAGATGTCATCTATTAACTTCCTGTTTATTTGTATGAAAGTAATTTTTTTTAAAAAAATAAATTTTGAAAAGTGAATTTTAAAAAAGTGAATTATTTTCTGATATTTGGTAGTGTAATGGAAAATAAGTTAAAAAAACATTTTCCAGTGTTTGGTTATGTCATGTAAAATGAGCTGGAAAATAACTTATTAATGTTTTATTTTTCTCAAATTTATTAAAATAATTAGGACCAAATCTTACAAGTTAAAAGGTTGAATGAGAATAAAATTGAAAAAAAAATATAATTCATGAATTATCTCAAATAAAATAAATAATAATAAAAATCTAATCTAAAAAATTAAAAAAAATAAAGACGAAGAGATTAAAATAATAATAGTTAACATTTCATAAATTATTTCAAATAAAATAATTAACAATCAAAAGAATGAGGACCAAATTTGATAGATAAAAAATTTTAATAAAAAAAATGATAAGGAAAAAACAAATAAAAATTATAAAAATGAGGACCAAAGTTAATATAAAAATTAAATTCTAAGAGATAAAATTAAAAAATAAATATTCAAAACAAAATATATATAGCAATCAAAAGTTTAAGGATCAAATTTGATATAATCAGCAAATAATATGACATTTCTAAATTTTTCATAACTTCCGGAAAGTGTTTTCTGCCAAAATTTTTCAGGAAAACACTTTCCTGAAAACCAAGTCAATTTTTTTTTTGACTCGAAAGTATTTTTTATTGACCAACTTTTCTAATAATAAATAAATACAGGAAAGTTTGAAAAGTAATTTTTTAAAAACTAATTTTTAAGAAACAAACATGGCCTAGATAAACAATGAAGAATCTTTGCTATTCCACACAGTAGTGTTTGTATTGGCAGGTACAGGGCAAGGCAATATTAGAACAGGTTATTTACTGCGACTTCCTCTGTATCTTCAAGCTTTCCACGCAGTCACAGCTTGACGATGTCTTTTTTCTCTGTTACTGTGTCACGATGTCTTTTTGGAAATTTATTGGATTTAATTTTAAGATAATTAAAATAAGTATTTGTAAAAAAATCGATAAATTAATTTTACAGAAAAAATTCAAAATTTTCTTTTATTATTTATTTTGACAAAAACATATATATATTTTTAATTAGCAACATAGTTGTTTTAATAAATAAAAAACTTTGTGATTTAAATAAGTATTCAAGAATTTTTAATTATTTAAATTAAAAGGGAAAAAATATATCTCTTTAATCAAAACTTTCATTCTTTATTTATATATTTTTTGTTTTAATAAAATTATATCTTTTTTTATTAGAAGAAGTGTGCGTGGTTTTTCAAATAAAATGATTTTAAAAACAATTTTTAATACAAAAATAAAAACATTGTAAAGTAATTAGAGCAGTTGGAGCATAACAAAACAAATGTGTTTCTATTTATAGAGTAAGGCTTAAAAAGATGATGAAGCAGACAAAGATAATTTAATAAATATTGATGTGAACTTTACCTTAGATCTTGTTTTATTTCAAACTAGTTTTAAAAAATAACTTGGTAAATGTTGATGTTAACTTTAGCTTGGGTCTTATTTTATTTTACACCAGTTTTAACATTGACTTAGTCAAATTTAGTAAACTAACAGTAACATATCAGATGGTAAAGGGTAAAATATCAAATTATTAAACATAGGCATCGCAATGATGATAAAAATAATATTCTACTTGATAATTCAATTAATGATAAAGATCCTATAAATAGGCATTACATAGTGCATAATGAACCCACTAACCCACATCACCATTACCCCACTAACCCATGATTCTAGCAACACAATCACCACTCTCTTAGCCACCTAAACACATTCCTAAAGACTAGGTCCATTATGACTAAATCAACATA
>Ga0325401_1002172_pt1 | contig 17234 bp, 17 predicted proteins | sample PopdelMetagenome_FD_205666 | JGI IMG/M metagenome (GOLD analysis project Ga0325401, IMG submission 205666) | Populus deltoides microbial communities from Bellville, Georgia, United States - Xylem-PdKOR-R2 | ecosystem: Host-associated > Plants > Phyllosphere > Stem > Wood/Secondary xylem | place...
GCCGCCGGCGCGAGGAGAGTTCGTTCTGGGGCTGGTCCATCTCACGACCCGTTCGGCATTCGTTCGTGCGGTGCCATATAACCCGCGCGCCCGATCATGCCAGCCCAGCCAGACCCCCTCCTCGAGTTGGATGCCCCGGACGCCGGGGTCCCGGCGCCCACCGGCCTCGCCGCCCTCCTCGCCCCCCTGGAAAGCCTTCCGGAGGCCGCGGGCAAGGCGCGCCAGCTCGCCGCCGCCGCGGGCCCGCGCGTGCTGGACCTGCTGCTGCACCTGCCAGAGCGCTACGTCGACCGCGGGCGGATCACCCGCCTGATGGACGCGACGGACGGGGACGTGGTCACGGTCCCGCTGCTGGTCGAGTCGGTGCAGGCCCCTGGCAACCCCTCCCGGCCCTGGGTGGTCAAGGGGACCAGCGAGCGGTCGATGATCGACCTCGTCTACTTCCTCCGCGCCCGGTGGGTCGGCCCCTGGCTGCACCGCGCCTACCCGGAAGGGGCCCCGCGCACCGTCTCCGGCCGCGTACGCCGCTACGGCGCGCGCTGGCAGATGGACGCGCCCGATTTCGTCTCCCCGCCCGATCAGATCCCCCTGATCCAGCCCGTCTGGCCGCTGGTGAGGGGCCTCGGGCCGCGGGACGTGGGAAAGGCGATGAACGCCGCCCTCGCGCGGCTGCCGGCGATGGGGGAGTGGCAGGACGCTGCCCACCTGCGCCGCCGCCGCTGGCCCGGCTTCGTCGAGGCCCTGCGCGCCCTCCAGGCCCCGGATGCCGTCCCCCCGCCCGGGGCGACCGACCGGCTGGCCTACGACGAGCTTCTCGCCGGACAGCTCGCCATCGGCCTCGTCCGCCGCGCGGTGCTGGACCGGCCCGGACGCGCGCTGACCGGGGACGGCGTCTTACGGGAGCTGGCCCTCGCCGCCTTCGGGCATGAGCCCACCGCCGCCCAGGCGATGGCCGTCGCCGAGATCGACGGCGACCTCGCCGCCCCGCGCCGGATGCTCCGCCTCCTCCAGGGCGACGTCGGCAGCGGCAAGACCCTCGTCGCCCTCATGGCCATGCTCCGCGCCGTGGAGGCCGGGGCCCAGGCCGCCATCATGGCGCCGACCGAGATCCTGGCCCGCCAGCATCTCCGCACCTTCCAGCGCCTCGCCGGCGCGGCGGGGGTGGAATGCGCGCTGCTGGCCGGCAGCGTGAAGGGCAAGGAGCGGTCGCGCGTCCTCCGCCGCCTCACCGACGGGTCCCTTCCGCTGATCGTCGGCACCCACGCCCTGTTCCAGGAGGGCGTGCAGTTCCGCGACCTCGCCCTGGTGGTGGTGGACGAGCAGCACCGCTTCGGCGTCGCCCAGCGCCTCATGCTGGCCGAGAAGGGGGTCGGCACCGACGTGCTGGTGATGACCGCCACCCCCATCCCCCGTACCCTGCTGCTGACCCAGTGGGGCGAGATGGCCGTCTCCCGCCTGGAGGGCCGCCCGGCCGGCCGCAAGCCGATCGTCACCCGCATCGTCTCCCGCGACCGGCGGGAGGAGGTGCTCGCGGCCCTGCGCCGCGCCTTCGCGGACGGCCATCGTGCCTACTGGGTGGTCCGCGCCATCGAGGAGGGCGAGGCGCACGACAACGTCGCCGCCGAGACCACCTTCGCCGCCCTGAAGGAGGTCTTCGGCGAGGCCGTCCGACTCGCCCACGGCGCCCAGTCGCTGGAGGTGCGGGAGGCCGCGCTCGGCGACTTCGCCGCCGGGCGCGCGCGGCTGCTGGTCGCCACGACCGTCGTCGAGGTCGGCGTGGACGTGCCCGAGGCCACCATCATGATCATCGAGCAGGCCGAGCGCTTCGGCCTCTCCGCCCTGCACCAGCTCCGCGGCCGGGTCGGCCGGGGCAGCGCGCAGTCCTTCTGCCTCCTCCTGCCCTCCGCCGAGCTGCTGGAGGGCGAGAAGCGCCGCCTCGCCGTGATACGGGACACGGAGGACGGCTTCGTCATCGCCGACGCCGACCTCGACTTCCGCGGCGGCGGCGACGCCCTGGGCACCCGCCAGGCCGGGCAGCTCGGCCGGCGCATCGCCGACCCGCAGCGCTACGGCGGCCTCGTGCGCGTGGCCCATCAGGAGGCGGAGCTGCTGCTGGAGAAGGACCCGGAGCTGGAGCGCACCGAGCGCGGCCGTGCCGCCCGCACCCTGCTGGCCCTGTTCGACCACGATCCCAGCCTGAAGCCACTGGCCGCCGGCTAGGCGAAGAGGCGCCCGTATCCCGCTCGCGCGTGCCGCACGCCGACGATCCGCAGCGCGTTCCACATCGTGGCGGAGGCGGCGGAGACGACGGGCTTGCCGAGATCGTCCTCCAGGGCCTGGATGGCGTCGAGCGTCGGCATCCCGACGCCGCTGAGGAACACCGCCTCCGCCTCAGGCCGGTCCACCGCCCGCGCGATGGCGTAGGCGCGGGCGTCCGTCTCCTCGTAGATGTTGCGAACGCCTGTCAGAGCGCCGTGGCTAACCACCTCGACCCCGTGCATCTCCAAGTGGCGCTTGCCCTGAAGGGTCAGTGCCTCGGAATAGGGCGTCGCGTAGGCGATCCGTCGGCAGCCGAGGAACTCCAGCGCCGCGAGGGTACTGCCGAAGGCCGTGATGAACCGCGCCGCGCTCAGAGCCTCCATCTCCGCCACCAGAGCCGCTTCCCGCCCCCGCCCGAGCGTGTAGCTGGTCGCCGTATGCGCCATGGCGATCACGCCGGGCGAGACCATCGCCAGCAACCGCACCGCGTCCGGCACGCTCGCCACCTGGCTCAGGTTGCGCTCCTCCTGGCCCTCGTGCGTGCCGGCGGCGCCCCCGGCGGTCATCCGCGTGAAGTGCAGCGACACGCCGGGCGGGGCGAGCGCCATCATCTCCGGCTCCACCGTCGGGTTGCCCGGCGGCACGAGGAAGCCGATCCGGGCCCGCCAGCCCCTCATCGCCGTTCAGCGCCCGCGGTCAGACGTGGAAGCTCTCGCCGCAGCCGCAGCGACCCTTCTCGTTCGGGTTGGTGAAGGTGAAGCCGGCGGACATCTGCTTGCGCTCGTAGTCCATCACCGTGCCGATCAGGAACAAGGTCGCCTTGCGGTCCACGAGGACGGTCACGTCCTTGTCCGTGACCCTCTCGTCCCCCGGGCCGGCGGCGTCCACCCAATCCATCTGATAGGACATGCCCGAGCAGCCCTTGGTCGAGACGGAGACGCGGAGCAGCTTGCCCTCGCTCTTCGCGTACATGCCCCGGAGCCGCTCCGCGGCCGAGTCGGACAGCGACATCAGCGGCGGCAGGGCACGCCGGGGCTTCGGAGCTTCGGTGGCGGCGCTCATGATCCCCTCCTCAGTACACGTTCAGGGCGAGCTTGGCGTCCTCGCTCATGCGGGACTGGTCCCAGGGCGGGTCCCAGACGATCTCGACCGCCGCGGAGGTGACGTTCGGCACCGTCCTCACCGCCTCCTCCACCATCCCCGGCAGCTCCTGCGCGGAGGGGCAGGAGGGGGTGGTGAGGGTCATGTCGATCTTGACCGCGCCGTCGTCGCCGATCTCGATCGCGTAGATCAGGCCGAGCTCGTAGATGTCGATCGGGATCTCGGGGTCGTACACGGTCTTCAGCGCGTCGAGTACGGCAACCTCGCTCACGCGGGTCGCGGGGATCGGGCCGTCCGGTGACCAGGCCTCGTGGGTCGTGCCTTCGGTGATCGGGTCACTCACTCGAAGCCTCCTCTCCGCCGTCGAGGGCGGTGTTGAGGGTGTGCCAGGCCAGGGTGGCGCACTTCACCCGGCTGGGGAACTCGTGCACGCCGGAGAGCGCCTGCAGGCGGTCCATCTCCTCCTCCAGCGCGGCGCCGCAATCCGGGCAGGCGCCGGTCATCGCCAGCTCCCGGAAGTGCGCCGCGAGGTCGCGCGCCTCGGCTGCGGTCTTGCCGCGCACCGTCTCCGTCATCAGCGACGCGCTGGCGGTGGAGATGGCGCAGCCCTTGCCGAGGAAGGCGACGTCGGCGATGCGATCGCCGTCCATGTCGACGAAGAGCTCGATCCGGTCGCCGCACATCGGGTTGTCCCCGCGCGCGTTCAGGTCGGGCGTCTCCAGCCGGCGGAAGTTCCGGGGCTTGCGGCCGTGGTCGAGGATGACCTCCTGGTAGAGGTCGCGCAGGTCGTCGAACATCAGGCGAAGAACCTCCGCGCGGACGTCAGGGCCTCCGCCAGGTAATCGACCTCCTCGTGCGTGGTGTACATCCCGAAGGAGGCCCGGCAGGTGCTGTCGTGGCCGATTCGGACGTGCAGCGGCTCCGCGCAGTGGCGCCCGGCGCGCACCGCGATGCCGACGCGGTCCAGCAGGGTGGAGAGGTCGTGCGCGTGGGCGTTGCCGAGGGCGAAGGAGAAGACGCCGCCCCGGTCCCGCGCGCGGCCGAGCAGCGTCAGGTCCTCGATGGCCGAGAGACGGGTCATGGCGTGGTCGACCAGCCCGCGCTCGTGCGCCTCGATGGCGTCCATGCCGATGCCGGTCACGTAGTCGATCGCGGCGTGCAGCCCGACGGCCTCGACGATCGGCGGCGTGCCGGCCTCGAACTTCGCGGGCACCGGGGCGGGCTTGAAGCCCGTGCGCGACACCTCGACGATCATGTCGCCGCCGCCGAGGAAGGGCGGCATGGCGTCCAGCAGCGCCATCTTCCCGTAGAGAACGCCGATGCCGGTGGGACCGTAGAGCTTGTGCCCCGTGAAGACGTAGAAGTCCGCGTCCAGCGCCTGCACGTCCACGCGGCGGTGCACGGCGGCCTGGGAGCCGTCGAACAGCACCTTGGCGCCGTGGGCGTGGGCCATGGCGGCGATGCGCGCGGCCGGGTTCACCGTGCCGAGCACGTTGGACATGTGGGTGACGGCGACGAGGCCGACCTTTCCGTCGGCGAGCTTCGCCTCCAGATCCTCCAGGTTCAGCTCGCCGGCGTCGGTCACGTCGCAGATGCGGAGCTCGATGCCGTGATCCTGCGCCAGCATCAGCCAGGGCACGAAGTTGGCGTGGTGCTCCATCTCCGTCACCACCACCGCCTGCCCGGGCTTGAGCACGCCGCGGCCGTAGGAGTGGGCGACCAGGTTGATGGCCGAGGTGGAGTTGTAGGTGAAGATCACCTCGCGCGCGTCGTCCGCGTTCAGGAACCGCGCGACGGCCTCGCGCGCCGCCTCGTAGGCGGCGGTGGACGACTCGCTGAGCTGATAGGCGCCGCGGTGGACGTTGGCGTAGGACGTCTCGAACATCTCGCGCATCGCGTCGATCACCGCGCGCGGCTTCTGCGCCGAGGCCCCGGAGTCGAGGAACACCAGCGGCTTGCCGTGCACCTTGGTCGCCAGGATCGGGAAGTCCTGGCGCACCTTCTGCACGTCGAGGGCCCCGCTTGTCACAGGAGGCAGCACGGTGCCGTCCATCACGCGGCCTCCCCGTGCCGGTCCCACCAGGCGGCCACGGCCTCGTCCAGCGCCTCGCGCGCGGGCTCGTCCCCCACGATCTCCACGGCTTCCTGCAGGAAGGCGCGGACGAGCATGGCGCGGGCCGTGTCGGCCGGGATGCCGCGGGAGCGCAGGTAGAAGAGGCTGTCCTCGTCCAGGGCGCCGGCGGTGGCGCCGTGGCTGCACTTCACGTCGTCGGCGTAGATCTCCAGCTGCGGCTTGCTGCTGATCTCGGCCTCCTCGCTCAGCAGCAGGGCCTGGTTCATCTGGTAGCCGTCGGTCTTCTGCGCCTCGCGGCGGACCAGGATCTTGCCCTGGAACACGCCGCGGGACCGCCCGGCCAGCACCGTCTTCACCGTCTGGCGGGAGGCACAGTTGGGCGCGGCGTGGTCCAGCGCCGTGGTCGTGTCGGCGAGCTGTCCGTCGGCGACAAGCTGGGCGCCGTTCAGGTGCGCCGTCGCCTTCGGCCCGAGAAGCGCGAGGTGCGTCTCGCTGCGGCTGATCCGGCCACCGGCGTTGAGAACGAAGCCGTCATAGGTGCCGCCCTCCGCCACGCGGACGGCGAGATGGGCGAGGTGGTAGGCACTCGCCGCCTCCCGCTGCACGCGGACATGGGTGATCACCGCGTCCTCGGCCACCTCGATCTCGAAGACCGGGTTGTGCAGGTGGCGTGCGCCCTCGGGCGAGAGCGCCGTCTCCACCAGCACCAGCCGCGCCCCGCGCGCGAGGCGGATCAGGTGGCGCGGATGGACGGTCGCCGCCGTATCGCCGGAGACGACCGAGAGCAGCTCCAGCCGCCCCGCCTCGGCGCCGGCGGGCACGTCCAGCACCAGCCCGTCCTCGAAGAGAAGGGTGTTCAGCGTGACCAGGGGCTGGGACGCCGAGGCGACCGTGTTCAGCCGGTCCGCGACGTCGCCCACCACCTCTGCCAGGGCCGAGGCGTCGAGCCCGTCCAGCGAGGACAGATCGGCGCGGAAGCGGCCGTCCACGAAGACGGCGCGGCGGTCGGCGCGGGGCGCAGGAAGCTCCACCGCCTCGTCCACGGCCGTCAGCGCCTCGCGGAACTCGGCGCGCAGGACGGGGGTGAGGTCGGTGTAGCGCCAGGCCTCGACGCGTCGGCTCGGGAGGCCGGCGGCGGTCAGCGTCTCGGCGGCGCGCTCGCGCAGGGCGCGCACGGCGTCCAGACGCGCGCCGGGCAGGCGGTCGGCCAGCCCGGCGTAGCGGTGCAGGAAGGCCGCCGCGTTGCTGTTGGGGGCGTCGACGTTCATGCCGCCTCGTCCAGGATCCCCGCGTAGCCCTCCGCCTCCAGGCGATGGGCCAGCTCCGGGCCGCCGGAGGTGACGATGCGGCCATCGGCCAGCACGTGCACCCGGTCCGGCACGATATGGTTCAACAGGCGCTGGTAATGGGTGATGACCAGCGCGGAGAATGTCGGCCCGCGCATGGCGTTCACCCCGTCCGCCACGATCTTCAGCGCGTCGATGTCGAGGCCGCTGTCGGTCTCGTCCAGCACGGCGATCTTCGGCTGGAGAAGCGCCATCTGCAGCACCTCGTTGCGCTTCTTCTCGCCGCCGGAGAAGCCGACGTTGACGCCGCGCTTCAGCATGTCCTCCGGCATGGACAGGTCCTTCATGCGGGCGCGCGCCAGCTTGAGGAACTGCATCGCGTCCACCTCCGGCTCGCCGCGCGTGCGCCGGATGGCGTTCAGCGCGGTGCGCAGGAAGTTGGCGTTGCCGACGCCCGGCAGCTCCACCGGGTACTGGAAGGCGAGGAACAGGCCGGCCGCGGCGCGCTCCTCGGGCTCCATCTCCAGCAGGTCCACGCCGTTCAGGGACACGGAGCCGCCGGTGATCTCGTAGCCCTCGCGCCCCGACAGGGCGTAGGACAGCGTCGACTTGCCGGCGCCGTTCGGCCCCATGATGGCGTGCACCTCGCCGTCGGGCACCTCCAGGTTGATCCCCTTGAGGATCTCCTTGCCATCGATCTCGGCGGTCAGGTTCTCGATCCTGAGCATCAGCCGACGCTCCCTTCCAGGCTGATCTGCAGCAGCTTCTGCGCCTCGACCGCGAACTCCATCGGGAGCTCCTTCAGCACCTCGCGGCAGAAGCCGTTGACGATCAGGCCCACCGCGTCCTCCTGCGATAGCCCGCGCTGCCGGCAGTAGAACAGCTGGTCCTCGGCGATGCGGCTCGTCGTCGCCTCGTGCTCGGTCTTCGCCGTCATGCAGCGGTTCTCGATGTAGGGCACGGTGTGCGCCCCGCAGAGATCGCCGATGAGGAGGCTGTCGCACTGGGTGAAGTTGCGCGCGTTCGTCGCCTTCGGGCTGATCCGGACGAGGCCGCGATAGGTGTTCTGCCCCTGCCCCGCCGAGATGCCCTTGGAGACGATCGTGCTGCGCGTGTTCTTGCCCAGATGGATCATCTTCGTGCCGGTGTCGGCCTGCTGGTGGTTGTTGGTGATCGCCACCGAGTAGAACTCACCGACGGACTCCTCGCCCTGCAGGATGCAGGACGGGTACTTCCAGGTGATGGCGGAGCCCGTCTCCACCTGCGTCCAGCTCACCTTGCTGCGCTTGCCGCGGCAGGCCGCGCGCTTGGTGACGAAGTTGTAGATGCCGCCCACCCCGTTCTCGTCGCCGGGGTACCAGTTCTGCACCGTGCTGTACTTGATGGAGGCGTCGTCCATCGCGACCAGCTCCACCACCGCGGCGTGCAGCTGGTTCTCGTCGCGCTGCGGCGCCGTGCAGCCCTCGAGGTAGGAGACGGTCGAGCCCTCGTCGGCGACGATGAGGGTGCGCTCGAACTGCCCCGTGCTCTTGGCGTTGATGCGGAAGTAGGTCGACAGCTCCATCGGGCAGCGCACGCCCTTGGGGATGTACACGAAGCTGCCGTCGGTGAAGACCGCGCTGTTCAGCGCCGCGAAGAAGTTGTCCGTATGCGGCACCACGGTGCCGAGGTACTTCCGCACGAGCTCCGGGTACTTGTGCACGGCCTCGGAGATCGCGCAGAAGATGATCCCGTCCTTCTCCAGGCGCCCCTTGTAGGTCGTGGCGACGGAGACGCTGTCGAATACCGCGTCCACCGCGACCGGCAGGCGGCCGTCCGCCGGGCTGTCGCCCGCGCCCTCGACGCCGGCCAGGATGGCCTGCTCCTTCAGCGGGATGCCGAGCTTGGCGTAGGTCTTCAGCAGCTCCGGATCGACCTCGTCGAGCGACTTCGGCCCGACCTTCTCCTTCGGCGCCGCGTAGTAGTAGGCGTCCTGGTAGTCGATCGGCGGGTAGGTCACGGCGGGCCAGCGCGGCTCCTCCATGCCCTTCCACGCCTCGAAGGCGCGGAGACGCCAGTCGAGCAGCCACTGCGGCTCGTTCTTCTTGGCGGAGATGAAGCGGACGATGCTCTCGTTCAGCCCCTTGGGGGCGAACTCCATCTCGATCTCGGTCTCGAACCCCCACTTGTAGGCGCCCTGCGTGGCGTCCCGGACGGTATCGAGGGTCTCTTCGACGGCGGGCATTCGGGGTCCCTTACTCGGCGGCCAGATGGGCGGGGGAACGGGGCGCGGTGCGATGCGCCTCGGTGCAGGAGGGTCGCGACAGGTCGGCGATCGTCACGGCGGAGAGGGCGGCACGAACCGCCTCGTTTACCGGGTCCCAACGACCGCGGACGGGGCAGTAGCCCTCCGCCTCGCAGCCGCCAGTGGCCCCGTCCACGCAGGCCGTCAGGGCGATCGGGCCGTCCACGGCCACGATCACCTCCGACAGCGGGATGGAGGAGACGGGACGGGACAGACGATGACCGCCCCGCGCTCCCCTCTGTGCCTCCACCAGCCCGCCCTGCGACAGGATGCGGAGCACCTTCGCCACCGTCGGCTCGGCGATGCCGGTCGCGGCCGACAGAGACGGCGCGGTATGCAGCCCTCCCCCCTGCCCCAGCCGGGCGAGGAGGACGACGGCGTAATCCGCCAGCTTGGACAATCGCAGCACGGTCAGATCCGACCCGGATGAGATACCTGACCCCTGCGGTCCGGTATGGGGTGCAGATGCGTCTCCGACCCCGCCCTGTCAAGCGACGGGGCGGCCCCAGCGCGTTGAAAACAACGACTTGCGAGGCGTTCGCGGTTGGCTCGCTTCCCCCCTCCGGCGCCCCGGCCTAGAAGCGTGGGCCCGGCGAGAAGGACGAGAGATGAGCGAGACCCCGGACCCTCCCGCCGACCGCTCCGCCCTCTACGGCGGTCCCCGCCCCGAGCGCGCGGCCCGGCCCCGGGATGCCGCCACCCTCATCCTCTGGCGCAGCGCCGGCGGGCGGCTGGAGGTGCTGATGGGCGTCCGCAGCGTCCGCCACCGCTTCATGCCGAACCGCCTCGTCTTCCCCGGCGGCCGCGTGGACCTGGAGGACCGCACCGCCCCGATCGCCTCCGACCTCCACCCCGCGACCCGCCGCGCGCTGGAGCTGCGCGCCCCGTCCCGCCTCGCACGCGCCATCGCCGTCGCCGCCGCGCGCGAGCTGCACGAGGAGACCGGCCTCCTCCTCGGTCACGAGGAGGGCGGACGACTCCGCGCCGATCTCGCTCCCATGCGCTACCTCTGCCGCGCCGTCACGCCGCCCGCCAGCCCGGTGCGCTTCAACGCCCGCTTCCTCCTTGCCCCGGCGGAGGCCGTCACGGGCAGCCTCGCCGGCAGCGGCGAGCTGGAGCACCTCGCCTACTACCCGATCGACGAGTCGCCGCCGCACGAGTTGGCCCCCATCACCGGCCGGGTGCTGCACGACTTCCGCGACCTCATGGCCCTGCCGGAGGAGGAGCGGGACGGGTACCCGATCATCTGGTACCAGGGCCAGAACAACCGCCGGCCGGAACGCGGCCGGTAGGGCGTCAGCCCGTTCGGAAGACGTCCCCCTCCCGCGTCGCGGCCCCGTCCCCGGCAAGCTTGACGAGGTGGGCCAGCAGGCTGCGGGCGGCCGCCGGCGCCAGCCGGGGATCCAGCGAGGCGCCGTACACCGCCGGCACCAGCGCCGCCGCCTCCGCCTCGCCCGCCGCCCGCAACGCCTCCAGCACCCGCGCCTCCCGCTCCCGCCGGTGCGCCAGCAGGGCGCGCATGTAGGGGGCCGGCCCGTCGCGCGACGGGCCGTGGCCAGGCAGCAGAAGCCGGTCCTCCCCCGCCTCCGCCCGCGCCAGCATCCGGGACAGGGAGGCCATGTAGGCCGCCATGTCGCCGTCCGGCGGGGAGACGACGCTGGTGGACCAGGTCATGACGTGGTCGGCGCTGAACAGCAGGCCGTCCGGTGCGATCGCCGGTTCCGCCTCCAGCGCGAAGCAGAGGTGGTTGGCGCAGTGGCCGGGGGTGTGGAGCGCCACCAGGCGCCAGCCGTCGCCCTCCACCGCCTCGCCGTCCACCAGCCGCCGGTCGGGGCGGAAGGTGTGGTCGCCCCCCTCGCCCGGCGTCATGTGCGGCCCGAAGCCCGCGGTCTCCGCCCCGGTCGCGGCCACCAGCGCCGCGGCGCCCGGGGAATGGTCCTTGTGGGTGTGGGAGACGAGGACCCGCGTGACCGTCTCGCCCGCCGCGGCCCGCAGGATGGCGTCCCGATGCGCCGGGTCCTCGGGGCCAGGATCCAGCACCGTCACCTCCCCCCGGCCGATGAGGTAGGTGTTGGTGCCGCGGAAGGTGAAGGGGCCGGGATTGCCGCAGAGGACGCGCCGGACCCCCGGCGCCACCACCTCCACGTCGCCGGGGACGAGGGTGTCGTCCCGCCGGAAGGTCAGGGACTCGCTCATGGCCGCTTCCTCCTGAACTCGCTCCGCAGCACCAGGAAGCCGGCGCCCACCACCAGCGCGCTGCCGCCCAGCATAGCCAGCCCCGGCGCATCGCCCCAGACCATCCAGCCGAGCAGCCCGGCCCACAGCAGCCCCGTGTAGGTGTACGGACCCAGGGAGGAGACCTGCGCGCTCGCGAAGGCCTCCGTGTTCAGCACCTGCCCCACCCCGCCGATCAGCCCGAGCGCGAGCAGGAGCAGAAGGTCGGTCCAGGACGGCGTCGTCCAGACGAAGGGCAGCGCCACACAGATCATGGCGGACATCAGGATGCCCTGCCACAGCACGATCGTCGTGCTCGCCTCCGTCGCCGAGAGCTGGCGCACCAGCATGGTGGACAGCGCCCCGAAGAACCCGCCCAGAGCCGCCACCGCGTAGCCGGCCGCCGCCCCACCGCCGCCGGCCCCCTGCCCGGCCGCGATGACCGCGACCCCCAGGAAGCCGATCACGACGCCGGCCCACCGCCCCGCCCCCGGCCGCTCCCCCAGCCAGGGGATCGCCAGCAGGATGATGAAGAGCGGCTGCGTGTAGTTCAGCGCCGTCTGGTCGGCCAGCGGCAGCATCGTCAGGGCCAGGAAGCCGCAGCCCATCCCCATGATGCCGGACGCCGCCCGCACCGCGTGCCCGCCGAGGCGCCGCGTCCGCAGCGACACGCCGCTCCGCATTCCCAGCAGCACGACCACGGGCAGGGAGAGCGCGGTGCGGAAGAACATGATCTCGAGGAAGGAGTGCCGCACGGCCAGCACCTTCACCAGCGCCCCCACCCCGGCGAAGCAGGCCTGGGCGCCGAGCATCAGCAGCGCCCCCCGGCGCAGGTCGTGCCGCAGCGGCATCAGCCGGTCCCCCGCCGCACCCGCGCCCGGTGCAGGTTGTACAGACCGGCCGCGACGATCACCACCGCCCCCGCCAGCGTCGTCCAGGCCGGCACGTCCCCCCAGACGAGCAGCCCGACCAGGGTGCCCATCACGAGGGTCGAGTACTCGAACGGCGCCAGCAGCCCGATCGGCGCCAGCGCGAAGGCCCGGGCGAAGAGGAAATGGGCCGAGCCGTTCCCCAGCCCCAGCAGCAGGATCGCCAGGCACCCGCCCCAGGAGGGCAACCCCGGCGGCGGGAAGGCCGGCAGCAGCGCGATCCCGACCGGCACGTGCGCCACCATCAGCCAGAAGGCGATCACCGCCGGCCGGTCGGTGCGCGTCAGCACCCGCGCCCAGACCCGCGTCACCGCCATCAGCACGACGGCCGCGAGGAGCACGGCCGCCTCCGACCGCCACAGGTCGCCCCCCGGGCGCACCATGATGAGGACGCCGAGGAAGCCGACGCCGGTCGACAGCCAGCGCCGCCATCCCACCACCTCGCCGAGGATGGGGATCGCCAGCAGCGTCATCGCCAGCGGCGCGACGGCGGCGACGGCGTAGCTGTCCCCCAGCGCCATCCCGCGCAGCCAGGCGACGTAGAAGCCGACCGTCACCACGCAGTGCAGCAGGCTGCGCGTCGCCATCAGCCGCCCGTTCACCGGCCGCAGCCGCGGGAAGCCCCCCAGCGCGAGCACGGCCACCGCGCCGATCGTCCCGCGCAGGATCATGGCGGCGGCCACGCCGATCTCGGGCAGCACCCACTTCACCGCGGCGTCCGAGACGGTGATGATCGCGAAGCCGAGCAGCATCAGCCCGATGCCCCGCATCGCGTCGTCGCCGCGCGCGCCCGCGCCGGGCGAGCCGGCCACCGGGGCCGCCCCGCCGCGCCGTTCGTGGGGCTCCCCGTCGAGCCCTTCCCGTTCAGACCCTCGCTCAGACCCCTGCTCAGACACCCGCTCAGACAAGGACCGCTTCGGCCTCCTGGCAGGTCGCCCCCGTCGCGTCGCGCGTCTCCAGCCGCACCGTCCCGTCCGCGTCGCGCCATCCCAGCAGCGACAGGGGCTGCCCATCGAAGCAGGGCCGCTTGCCGCGATAGGCGAGGCGGGCCAGCCGCGCCCCCGCCGCCCCCTCCCGCGCGGCGAGGTCGAGCGCGTGGCGCGCCAGCAGCGTCGCTTGCAGGGGACCGTGCACCACGAGGCCGGGATACCCCTCCTCCCCGGTGACGTAGGGGTGGTCGTAGTGGATGCGGTGCCCGTTGCCGGTCAGCGCGGAGTAGCGGAACAGCATCACCGCGTCCGGCAGGACCGTCGCCTCCAGCGCCCCCTCCCGCGCCGGGGCGGCGGGCGCGTCCCGCACCGCCGCGCCCTCGGCGCCGCGGTAGACGATGTCCTGCTCCTCCTCCACCAGCACGCCGGCGGGGCCGTGCAGGACGTGCCCCACCGTCACGAAGACCAGCCGCCCCGACCCGCCCGACTTCTCCTTCACCGACAGGATCGTCGAGACCCGGCGCACCGCCTCCCCGCTCCGCACCGGCGCGCGGAAGGTCACGCGGCCGCCCGCCCACATCCGGCGCGGCAGGTCGTGCACCGGGGGCAGGAAGCCCCCGCGCCGGGGATGGCCGTCGGGGCCCAGCCCCTCCGGCATCCGCCAGTCCTGGAACAGCGTCCAGTGCCAGAGCGGCGCCCAGGCATCCCCCGCGGAGGGGCGGCCGAGGGTCGCCGCCATCCGCTCCGGCAGTCGCGGATCGGCGGCGTCCTCGCGGACCTCCTCGCGCCCCACGTAGTCCTCGTACGCCATCCACCCTCCCGTGCCGCGCCGTTCCGGCGCCGGCGGCCCGTCAGTCCTCCCGGACGTAGAGCTTGTATCCCTCGATCTCGCCCTGCTGGCGATAGTTCCGGAAGGTCTCCGCGAAGAGGGGATGGCGGCTGAAGTACTCGATGAAGTCGAACTCGCGCCCGCACCAGGGGATGCCGACGTGGCGCGTCACCAGCACGGCCGAGGGCGGGGCGGCCGCGAAGTCCTCCGCCACCGTGCGGTAGACGAAGAACTCGGCCCGCGACATCTCCCAGGGCTCGTGGTAGCGCGCCCCGCCCTCCGGGCAGGTGCGGTTCGTGCCCTGGAGCAGCCAGAGGTTCATGAAGCGCAGGGTGGACTCGCTGCGGGCGTAGTTCAGCGCCGGGTAGATCGGCCAGATGTCGGGCGTCAGGATTAGCAGGCGCTCGTTCCAGGCGTGCTGGCGCAACCAGGCGGTCAGCCGTCCGCCCTTCTCGCCCTCGTAGCGGATCTCGCGCAGCGGCGCCTCCCCGCCCCGGACCATGCCGAGGAAGAGCACAGCGGCCATCACCGCCGAGAGCGCGGGCGCCGTGGCCCGCGCCCGCCCCGGCGGCAGCGCCCCGTCCAGCCAGCGCGCCACCGCCACCCCGGCCGCCAGCCCGCCGAGCATGAACACGGGCGCGACGTGGTAGGTCCAGCCCTTGTGCTGCACCCAGGCCGAGACGAAGGCCCCCGCCATCGCCGCCCAGAGCGCCAGCACCAGGGGCCCGGAGCGGTGCACGAGGAAGGCGACGGTGACGAGGAGCATCAGCAGCGACGCCGCCCCCATCTGGTCCGTGAACAGCACGCCGAAGGCCGAGAGCCCGCCGAGATCGACGTAGTAGTCCCAGACGAGCGGCACGACGTGCCCGAAGAAGTCGGGGAAGAAGACCGGGATGGAGGCCAGGTAGGTCAGCCAGGCCGCCGCCATGGCCCAGGGCACAGGGTCCCGCAGCGCGGTCCCGACCCGCCGCCAGCCCCGCCCGGCGACGTGGCGCAGCAGCACCGCCGCCTCCACCAGCAGGGGTACCGCCAGGAAGTGCGGCTTCAGCGCGAAGCCGAGGGCCGCCAGCAGCGCGACCCCGAGGGTCAGCCACCGCCCGGTCGGCAGCCCGAGCATCCGCCGCGCCGCGAGGGCGCAGTAGGGGATCGCGACCGTCCCCATCAGCACCTCGCGCTGACCGAAGTCGTAACCCGGCAGCACGAGGGCGAGCGGGATGAGGGCCGTCAGCGCCGCCCGCTCCACCGGCCCCTCCGGCATCCCGTCCCGCAGGCGGAGGGTGAGCCACCAGCACAGCCCGGCGAAGAGCACGAGCTGCAGGAGCAGGGCGCTGACCCCGTCGAGCGGCGTCCACGCCGCCAGCCAGGCAGCGGGCAGGTTGAACAGGAAGATCAGCGGCGGGTTGACGTCGATCAGCTCGGCGTACAGCCGCTGCCCCGCCACCCAGCGCTGGGTGAAGTTCAGCACCGCCGCCACGTCGTGGTTCAGCGGCGGCGACAGGACGGTCAGCAGGAACAGCGCGGCCGGAAGCAGCGCCGCCGCCCGCCAGAGCCGCGCCGCCAGCGCCCGCGTGACGAGGGGGCCCCGCCGCGCGGGAAGGCTCAGCCCGGCGGTGGGACCGGGCGGGGTGGGGTGGAAGGGGGCGTTCATGCTGGCGTGTTCGCGGCGCGCATCCTGGGTGGGGCCGGGCCGCGGCGCAACCGCGCCGGCCCGCGATCCTGCGGCAGAACCCTTACCGCCGGATTGCGGCACCCCCTGGGCGAGCCTGCCTTGTCCCCGCCCCAGGCCGCTGCCACAAGCCCGATCATTCCGGACCGGGCCCGCCGTGGAAGACGCCGAGTACAGCCTGATGGACGCCGCCGAGGGCCGCATGTGGTGGTACCGCGCCGTCCACGCGCGCCTGCTGGACGCCCTGTCCGCCCGGCCGGGCGTCGGGTCGCTGCCGGTGCTCGACGCCGGCTGCGGCACCGGCGGCTTCCTGCGCCGGCTCGCGGCCGCAGGCCCGCGCCCGGCGGTCGGACTGGACTACAATCCCGCCGCCGCCGGCCGGGCCGCCGCCAAGTCCGGCCGCCCCGCCACCGGCGGCACGGTCAACGCCCTGCCCTTCCCCGACGCCGCCTTCGGGGCCGCCGTGTCGGTCGACGTGCTCTGCCACGCGGCCGTCGAGGAGGGGGCGGCCCTGGCCGAGCTGCGCCGGGTCCTCGCCCCGGGCGGCACCCTCCTGCTGAACCTGCCGGCCTACGCCTGGATGCACTCCGCCCACGACGTGCGCGTCCACAACGCCCGGCGCTACACCTCGCGCGGCGCGGCCGCCCTGGTCCGCGCCGCCGGCTTCGAGGCGGTGTCCGCCCGGTACTGGAACGGCCTCCTCCTCCCGCTCATGGCCCTCCAGCGCAAGGTGCTCGCCCGCGGCGACGCCCACGCGAGCGACGTGGGCAGTTTCCCGCCCCTGCTGGACCGCCTCCTGCACGGCGTGACCGAGGCCGAGCGCCGCCTCCGCCTCCCCCTCCCCGCCGGCGGCTCCGTGCTGCTGACGGCCACCCGCCCTCCGGTCTGAAAGCAAGGGATCATGCGCCTCCAGGACACCCTGGCGACCCCGATCGGCCTCTCCATCGTCGTGCCCGTCTATCGCGGCGCCGCCACGGTCGGGCGACTCGTCGCGGCCCTCTCGGCGCTGCGGCCCGAGGGCGGGATCGAGATCGTCCTCGTCAACGACGGCTCGCCCGACGACTCGGGCGAGGTCTGCCGGCGCCTGGCGGGCAGCGCGACCGTGCCGCTCACCTACGTCGAGCACGCCCGCAACTTCGGCGAGCACAACGCGGTCATGTCCGGCCTCCGCGTCGCCCGCGGCGCCTACGTCATCACCATGGACGACGACCTCCAGAACCCGCCGGAAGAGGTGCTGAAGCTCTACGACCACGCCCGCCTCGGCGACTACGACGTCGTCTACACCCGCTACGCCGTGAAGGAGCACGAGGGCTGGCGGAACCTCGGCAGCCGCTTCGCCAACTGGGTCGCGGACCTGCTGATCGACAAGCCGCGCGGCCTCTACCTCTCCTCCTTCCGGTGCATGAGCGCCCTCGTCGTGCGCGAGATCACGCGCTACGCCGGCCCCTACCCCTACATCGACGGGCTGATCATGCAGGTCACCCAGCGGATCGACTCGATCGAGGTCCGCCACCTCGCCCGGATGGAGGGTCGCAGCAACTACACCCTGCGCCGCCTCGTCCGCCTCTGGCTGAACCTGGCCACCAACTTCTCCCTCCTGCCGGTGCGGCTGGCGGTCTTCGCCGGCGTCGCGATGGGGATCCTCGGCGTCGTCGCGGCCCTC
>Ga0325401_1002175_pt1 | contig 17230 bp, 7 predicted proteins | sample PopdelMetagenome_FD_205666 | JGI IMG/M metagenome (GOLD analysis project Ga0325401, IMG submission 205666) | Populus deltoides microbial communities from Bellville, Georgia, United States - Xylem-PdKOR-R2 | ecosystem: Host-associated > Plants > Phyllosphere > Stem > Wood/Secondary xylem | place...
TTACCGACGGAATTACCGATGGAAATTCCATTGGTAATTTCGTCGGTAATTATTTAAAAACATTTAAAAAAATCATTTTATAAAATTATAAAATAATTAAATTAACATAAATCAACACTGTATAATATATACTCAAAATGCTTGAAAAAACAATATGAAAATCAACTCAAACAAATTTGCAACAAATAAATAAAACGAAAAAATAAATCCAATTAAAAAAATTCATATGAAAAAAATGAAGTTGCAATTGCTAAAAATTTAAAAATTCTATAAATAAATCAACTAAAAATTAATCTCATATGAAAAAACAAATCTCACAACAACATTTATACAATTATTAAGAACAAAAACAATTAAAAATAAAATAAAAAACAAATATAGTGAAAAAAATCATGAAAAAGGAAGAAAAATATTACCTTAATGTAGTTGCAAGTGAAGCTAAGGAGAGAAATGTTTTTTCATAAAGCATATTAATTAAAAAAAACTAAGGATAAAAGAAGAAAGAAGAAGAAGACATACCCGAGCATGGAGGAAAAGAGAAGGAGATGAAGAGAGAAAAGAAGAGAAAGAAATAGATATTGATGTTTTTTATATATAGTGAAAAAGAAAAAGAAGAAGAAGAAGAAGAAGAAGAAGAAGAAGAAGAAGTAGTAGTAGAAGAAGAAGAAATAAGTCTGTCTCTTGTGAAATAAAGGGATTCAGGCTTTTTATTGGGGCACGTTAGCGATGGATTTACCGACGGATAATTGAATATTAATATTTTTTAATTATTCCGTCGGTAATATTTAATTTAAATTTTCAACTTCGTTAAAAGTTTTCAGAAACTGCCAATAATTACCGATGATTTTTCAGTCCGTCGGTGATTTCGTTTGTAATATTTAAATGAAAATTTTAAATCAATTGAATTTTTTTAGAAAACCGCCAAATAACACCGACGACTTTTCAATCTGTCGGTGATTTTGTCCGTAAAGAACAACAATTAACAATGCAATTGGAAAGTGAACAGTTGTGGAGCTCTCTGGAAAATACCGACAAACAAAATCCGTCAGTGATTCCCTTTGTAATTTCATTGGTAAATCCTGACATGTCATTATTTTTTTTTGCTTTGTTTTATTTTTTTTTCCGACTGTAATTCCCTCAGTATATACCGAGGGAATATTTCCGTCGGTAAAATCCCTCAAAAATTTACTGACGAAAATATTCCATCGGTATTTCCGTTTGTATTTATCGATTTTCTGGTAGTGAGTGTCCTTAGGCCTTAAGCTCAAGGATAATCATCCTACTTCATAATTTGCATAAAAATTACCTCAAACATTATTACAAAAATAATAAATCTGTCAATCATCAAGATCTTATGGTCCGAAACATTCTACAAGTTTAACTAAAGTCCTAAAACATCTCTGATATGGGCAAAGCATATATGTAAATCCCAGAAAAAATAAAGGTTGCTTAAATTTCAAACTAACTACATGGAAAATAAAAGTGAATAAAATCATGTATAGGGTTGACATGATATTATTGTTTAATCCTGGATATGGGGATGTTACAATATACCACGCGCGCACACACACACTTGAATAAATGATCTTGAAAGACCTATGACCATGAAACCGTACACAAAATCCAAACTCAAGAGTTAATAAATGGTCAAAGAAATATGTAAATGACACCGATCAAAATTCAAATATACTAGTAATAAAATCAAATTATTTTTTTTAAAAAAAGTTTAAGCACACAAAAACAAGAAACAAAATGAACAAGTTCAAGATTCTTAGTTATTTATCATAAATAAACATGATTGCGTTTTAAAGTTCAGAATAGAACTGATAATATTTTATTATGACATTGACGACCCTAGAACACCCTAGACTCTTAACCACATAATAAGATAAAATAAAATATATAGATATATTCAAGCTTGACATCAGAGTTGTCACACTCGGACATCGCGGCGACTGATTAAAAAAATAATCTTGGAAAAAGAACAAATATCTCACATCTTGTTCTTTTAGAGGAAAAGATCTTGTTTAAGGAATCGCCACCTAGTATTATGGTTACTAGGAACCCTAATTGGTCAACAGAAATTCTATGATTCCGAACTGGTTATGCGAAAGGAAAGATGCTATCACCTCTTAAGTGTCATGCCTGAGGCAGACTGCATTGCTGGTTTTGTCTAAAATTGCTAAGAGTTTTTTTTTTTTTGTTCTTCCTATCATGTTCCTGACTTCAGCATTAGTGAACAATACCTATAAATATTTCAAACTCTGGCATTGATAAATATCACACAAACCCAAAATAAATATGATATTCCTGACTCTGGCGCTTGTGAATAAGTTCACAGATTTTTGAATTTTTAATGAAGAAGAAACAAGTTTTTTATGCCTTTTTCTTTTTGTTTACCTTTTTTTTTATTTACTCATTTTAGATAAGAATAAAAAAGCATTGCATAACAAATTTATATTTAACAATAATGGTCCACAAATTGAGCTATAAAAAAAAACAAAACACAGGGAAAAATAAAACAAAGCGTGAGGAGCCTACAAATAACTCAACAAAGATCCCCAAAATTTTTTGATACAAAAAAGGAGCTCATTTAACCAGATATCAAAACAAAAGGGGAATAAAATATATGGGAAAGACACAAGGATATGTTTTGCCTAACACACCCTTAGTCAAAAGTAGCTTGGGCCGGATGGGCTGAGACCCAGACCAGACCCGCTCTCTCCTTTTTTACTAGGTTGGATCTAGCCCAGCCTGGTCACTGGCCCAATCCAATTACCCAACTGGGCAGCAGACACGCGTAAATTAACTCACTCGTGCACTGCACACTGCGAATGTAATTATAATTACCTTCGCATTGTTTTCAGAAATTTGAAAATGCAAAACAGGGCAGGAGAAAGAAGACTTTTAAGATGTGTTTGGGATTGTGGTAGCGATGATGGTTCAAAGTATTTTTTTTCTTAGAAATGCATTAAAATAAAGTGTTTTCATTGTTTAAAAATTATTTTTGACATCAGCACATCAAAACGATTCGAAAATATATATAAAAAAATTTAAGCAAACTTTTTTCAATCATTGGGTGGTCTGATCAACCGTTTTTCCCTTTTTTTTCTTTTTTTGTAGGGAGTTTTCCTCTATTTTCAGAGGAAGAAGATGATGGCCAGAAATGAAAAACGGTGTTGTTTATGGACTGGGTGGCCGCTTTTCAATCTGGTCCTCCAAGTCTCAAAAATTCTTAATCGGCAGAATTGCAGCGCCTTTTTCAAGATGGTCCCTAGACTTTAATCACTTGTAATTTTGACCTTAATTAGCTCATAAATTTAATATTTTTTAATTATACCTTGATTTTATTAATTAAACTTATTCTAAGCTTAATTAAGTCTCCAATCTTATCAATTCTCCAATTAAACTCTCAATATCATTAATTAAATTGAATCAAAGTTTAATTGAAACCCTAGACTTGATAATTTTTTCAATTTCTTCCAAAATTAACTTCCAAAGTCAAAATTACACCATGATTAAACTCTCTAAACTTCCAACTTGTGTTGTCTTGACATGAATTTCAACTTTTTTTCATTTCATTTTCTTTTTATTTATAAAAAATAAAATAAAAATAGAAATAAAAAGTAAAAAGTAAAAAAAAATCAAAATTGAGGTTATGATAGTTGCCCCCTCTTTATTGTATTTACGATGTAAAGATATTGACAAATTTTATTTTCTCTTGGCTTTGCATAATAAATTTATATAAAAAAATAGACACAAAAAAGAACTTTTGTTTCTTCGAGAGTCTAGAAAACTTTGAAAGTAGTATATTGACAGATGATCTTCACTAAGAGATGTTGAAATCGAGAAAATTGTCATTTAAAGGCAATCTAACTTGTCAATGAAAAATCCAAAAACTTGTTTTTAATTTTTGATTTATTTTTTATTTTTTATTTGAAAATACAAAGGTTTTTCATAAATGATCTCATTATAATGGGTAACCTACCCAAATGAAAAATAAAAAGGTGGAAAATACAAAGATTTTTCAAAAGTGATCTCATTATAATGGGTGACCCGCCCAAGAAAAAGATGTAAAGTCTTAAAAGGAAAATATGATAGGGCTCAAAGGCACACTATCCAAGAGATGAGAGCTTAAAGGAGCATTCGAAAAAAGGTAGGGTTAGAAGACGCATTATCTTAGGGATGATGGCTCGAAGGCGCGCTCGAAAGGAGGTGAGGGCTCGAAAGAACATTCGAAAGGAGAGGAGGGTTTGAAGGCGCACTTGAAAGGAGGAGAGGGTTTGAAGGTGCGTTTGAAAGGAGGTAGGGTTAGAAAACACACTACCATAGATGATCAAGGGCTCGAAGGCGCACTCGAAAAGGAGATAAGGGCTCGAAAGCACACTGGAAAGAAGGGAGGGTTAGGAAACGCACTATCTTATAGATGGTAGAGGGCTCAAAGGCGCACTTGAAAGGAGGTACGGTTAGAAAACACATTACCTTAGGGGTGAGGGCTTGAAGGCGCACTCAAAAGTAGGTAGGGTTAAAAAATGCATTATCTTAGAGATGAAAAATAAAAAGGTGGAAAAATACAAAGAATGAGTCTCATTGTAATGGGTAACCTACTTAAGTGAAAAAATACAGAGATTTTTCAGAAGGGGTCTAATTGTAATGGGACCTAGGGGTAAGGGCTTGAAGGCGCACTCAAAAGTAGGTAGGGTTAGAGAACGCATTATCTTAGAGATGGAAAATAAAAAGGTTGAAAAATATAAAGAAAGAGTCTCATTGTAATGGGTGACCTACCTAAGTGGAAAAATACAGAGATTTTTCAGAATTGGTCTAATTGTAATGGGTGACCTACCCAGGTGGAAAAAAGAATGCAAAGAATTTCACAAGTTGATTCCAATTATTCTAGGCGACCTACCCAATGGTATTCAATCAAGTGTAATGATTCTTCTAGTCACTAAGATGCTTGCTTTTTTTTACTGAGATGAACCAACCCGTTTGTGAAAAAAGAATGTGAAGAATTTCACAAGTGGATTCCAGGCGATCTGCCTAATGGTAAAAAATACGAAAATGTTTCAACATTGATCTCATTGTAATGGGTGACCTACCTACTGGTGAAAGGTATGAAGATTTTTTTTAGTGGTCTAATTCTCATGGGTGGCTTGCTTAGGTCATGAATTTCTTAGAAGTGAGAAATTTTCCAAAGCATTTCCAATTTTTGGCCATTTCTAGATGGCTTTCCTTTTAATAGATCCCATCAGGGATTTCTCTTATGAAATTTACAAAAAAAAAACAATTGTTCAATGTTTCAAAGTTTAGATGATACGCATGTATCTTTACCTGATTTGAAATATAAGTCACCCTTTCTTCTCAATCTTCTTGTTGCTTGATTGGTGAGGGCTTGCTATTTATTGTTATTTCTAATTTGGGTCATCTTCGTCATTTGGTTTCTAGCCCACTCGAGTTGGCCCATGTAAGTTTTTTCCAGATTTGTTACACAACTTAGCCTTCATGGTGTCCATCGTGACCCATTTACTTGCTAAAGATTTTATAACTCGTTGAATAATTTAAGAGGATTATTCATTAGTCCCCGTCTCACTGCTAAAAACACTCGGTGTCACTTGTTGAAATGATCAAGTTGCCTTTTGTAAATCATAATGCCTCTTGTCTAGTTTGTAAGAAATGTTCCCTTTTTATGGTTATCCAAAAGGGATATTCTCATTCTAAACACAATGTTGCCCCGTTGTACTGGTCATTGCCTCTAATTGTGCTCTATCAGCGACTTAGACAAATAATGGTTTCGAGTAACCATTCTCTCATTTTCAGTTTGGTGAAGGAATATTTGCCTATAATGAATCTTGAAATCTCGATCTTGCATTTTGAAAAAAAAATGTTTTGATGTGAGTTTAAAAAAAATTGCTTTTGAAATCTTGCAACTTATTGGCTATTTTTTTCTTAGAAAAGATATGATTTGCTCTTGTGTTAGCAATATTGCCATTAGTGAATGTATGTCATGAGGTGACCTGTTTTTATAGGTTTCAAAGTGAAGTGCTTAAGAAAAAGCTCGAGGTTCTGTTTGAGAAATTTTTTTATATATCTTTTTGAACACTCATTTTATCAGTATGAATAATAATAAGTAGCTTGTTCTCGATATCATGACTCTTATGAAAAAGTACTATTTGGGTTTTGAGAGCATTGTTTATTGTTTCAGGTTGCTTGCTTGCTTGATTAAAAAGGACTTCTACATGCATGTAATGTAGGCTGTGGTTTTTTTCCATGAAAGAAAAGGATTTATAAGGCTTAAAGAGTATTTCAGGATTTCAAAGACTAAGGATCACTATCAGCAGTTCGACTCTTTGTATCTTTCATCTTCTCTTTTCCGCTCTTTTTTAATTTGCCTCTTTTTATTGTTTTAGCTAGGGCATGCTCACTTTATCTTGACTATCACTTTTTCTTGTAATTTGGGCATGCCCCTTAGCATTCGAATTTCTTGGGTTTTTTTGCATTTTTTGGCTTTCTCATGGCTTTTTTCTCTTTTTTTATCATTGAAATTTTAACATTGGCCCTAGTGTGTGGTGTGATCCTAGTTAGGATTTTTAATGAGAGAAAAATTATTTAGGCTCAACATGGGACCACAAGGGATATATTTATTTTAGAAAGTGAAAGGAATAACAAAGATGATATTTTCTCATTTCAAGCGTAAGCAGTTAAGATCAATAAACTTTGACCTCGTCTAGTATGATAGTTTGGACTTTTACGAAGAAATGCATTTCATGAGTCTATGAGCAACGAGTTCACTACGTACCATTATTCATACATTTAAAATACCTTGTTCAAGAGTCATTGTGTGAGGGTGATGGTTCATTTTCTATTCATGCACTTTGGTTTAGAATTTAGTCACCTCATTGAAGAAGTTGCTTGATTTATATATCATTCTACAAATGAAATGTAAAAAATGTCATCAAATCATTTTTGAAATCAAAATGCAAGTTCAAATTTCAAAACTCCAATGGGGAAGCAAATTTTGGTGAAAGAAATGAATTGCATATATCATAGTTTTAAAACCCAGCCCGGTATAGTGGGTCAATCCAGGACCCGATTGACTCGGGGTTGGAACCGGGCTGAGTTTATCAAAAAATAAAGGAAGTCAAAAACTCGGCTGACTCGGTGGGTTGACCCAACAAGACCAGGTTAAAAACCCAGTTACAACCCGTTGACTATTTATTTTTTTAACCAAAACGACGTCATTTTGATTTATAAAAAAATTAGGGTTGACCCGGTCAAAATCCATGACCCGAGCCTTGAGCCGGGTCGACCACCAGGCTGGGTTTAAAAACACTGGCATCTATGAGATCACGCGAGACTTCAAAAGTATATTTGTAAGTCCTTAGAGAGAACCTATTCAAGATATTTGTAAATCAAAGGAAAAGACACAATTGATAGACAAACTCATTATTTCATTGAAATTTTAGAAAAGAGGCTCAGCAACAAAGACCTTATGCTAACATCTAGAGCTATGATTACTAGCAAGGTAATACATAAAAGGGCTAAACACTCAGCAATCATTGATTGAAATTTCTGGAATCTTCCAATCATCCCTCTCCTATGAATGTCTCTACAGGGGTACCTTTCCAGTAGTCAGTTGAGGTCACGCATGGACCAGTTTTGGCCTAATAACCATATGGCATCATCTTCAGGACAATTGATCTCTAAGTGTCTTTGTTTTGGTAGTTTTTTTTTCGCCTTTGTAACCACCTTCGATATTGTGAACCTTAGCTTCTTTGTTTTCAGTGAAACTTTTCTCCTCAGTCGAGTTAGCAATCCTTCATAACCGAATGACTTGTTCAATCCTCTCAACTATAGCAACCAAGTAAGAAAAGAGTTGTGCAGAGCTTCCGACCAAGTATTAAAAGTATGGGGTCTTGAAAGTTTTGACAAACAAATTGATGATCTTTTTTTTTCAATAAAGAAGGATTAATATGTACGACTGTCTCATGTCACCTTTAGGTGTATTCTCTTATAGATTCCTTGTTGTCTTTTTCCATAGCTTGCAAGTTTCACCTATTAGGGCCCACATCTATATTGTACTTATACTGCCTAATGAAGGCATCAACTAAGTCCTTCCATTTTTTTACCTTAGTCTTGCCCAGCCACATATACCAAGTAAGGGCAGCGTCGCTCGAACTGTCTTGAAAGAAGTGAATGAACAGTTTCTTGTCATAGACCTCTTCTACTATTTTATTGCAGTATGCCTTCAAATGAGTTACAAGGCATTGAGTTCCTGTATATTTGATGAATTTAAGCACTCTAAATTTTTTAGGAATAATCATGTTGGGTACCAAACACATCTCAGCGGCCTTTATATGGTTGTGTATGCTAGCTCCCTCGAATGCCCTCATCCTTTGCTCTAGGACAACCAATTTATCCAGGCCATCTTCTTTTACCATCTTATTCTTTTGAGATTTCTTCATTGTAAGGTCAATAGTAGATGACATTTTTATAGGATATGCTGGTTGAGAAAATTGAGAATACATAGCCTGTTAAGATTCAAATGACACCTCATTTGCCCCTAGATTTTGTTGATTTGCGAGCGAAGGTTCAGGTTGAGCTGTAAATTTTGCTTCTCCAAATTTAGATCCCAAGGCCTGTTCGAGTAGACTAGTAAGCCTCGCGACTTCTTCTCTAAGACTTTTCAACTCTTTTGGTGTTGGGCTCCCAACTAGGCGCTTTCTTCGTTATCCATTTGTCTTTCCTGCAGTCGAGTGTTATGGTCCATTTCAATGGGGAACCTATATTTCAACCCGCTAAATGAAAATTATGCAATCATGCGCAAATGATGATGCTATCAACAAGGAAAATGCAGATTCAATATGAACTCGCCCTTCACGAGGTGGAAATGGTCGTTTATTCATGGATTTTAAGGATATGATGTTGTTATCATGCTAATAAGGGCCAGTCTCGCTTAAAGTTTGAGCTTTTAATACACCTTTCAGCTTTCAAATCAAAGTGGTCTTCTTTTGTCAACTATAACAACTTAGATTCTTGTATCCTATGTGACGACCATTTGCCATCCAATGGTCATGGAAATCAAGATGTCGCATGTTGGGCTAGCCAAAGTGAGATTACACAGGGTACAATCTAGTAGGTCAGTTCTAGTCGTTAAGTGCATCACGAGGGTAGGTTACTATCTAGTCTCAAATGGTCTTTTGCATGCTCAATGATCATCCTCGAAAGGTCGATATGAGGCTTACAAGTAGTTTGAAGATATAAGCTCTAAGTAATATTAGATCGACGTATTGACCACTATCGAGTAAACAATCAAGCGACAGTTGGATGGTTTCACGAGTCTGACCCAGGGTAAAACCATTGGGGTACCGTTACTCCCCCACCTATCTTAAATTTTAACATGTATACTCTTGAAGTGATGCATGACAATAAGAATGTGTGGTAAAGTGGTAAAAAGCGATAACCATATAAACACAACATATCATACATTATACTAATTGACAAATAAAAGGCAAAGCTTAGTCCTAGAAGTCTTCAGTAGAGTTGTCATTCTGTCATACTAGGACATCGCGATGACCAATTAAAAATTTCTCATGGAAAGAGAACAAATATCTAGCATCTTATTCTTTGGGGGAAAGGTCTAATTCAAGGAGTCGTCACCTAGTATTATGGTCACTAGGAACCCTAACTGGTCAATAAAGATTCTATGGTCCTGGACTGGTTATGCGAAATGGAAAGATGCTATCACCCCTTAAACATCCTACCTGAGACAGACTGCATTATTGGTTTTCCCTAAAATTGGTAAGAGTTTATTCTTCTTTTTTTTGTTCTTCCTATCATGTTCCTAACTCTAGTATCGGTGAACAATACCTACGAATATTTCCAACTCTAGTGTTGGTAAACATTACACAAACCTAAAAAAATATGATATTCTTGACTCTAGCTCTAGTGAATAAGTTTATAAAATTTTAAATTTTTAATGAAGAAGAACCAATTTTTCTATGCCTTTTTCTTTTTGTTTACCTTTTTTATTATTTACTCTTTTTAGACAAGAATAAAAAAGCATTGCACAAAAGATTTGCATTTAACAGCAATGATCCACAGATTGAACATATAGTAGAAAAAAAAACACAGTGAACAAATAAAACAAAGCGTGAGAGGCCCACAAATAACTCAACAAAGATCCTCAAATTTTTCTGGAATTTTTTGATATAAAAAAGGGGTTTAATTGGCTAGATATCAAAACAAAAATGAAATAAAATATATAGAAAAGACACAAGGGTGTGTTTTGCCAAGCACACCCTTGACCAAAAGTAGCTTAGGCCGGATGGGGTAAGTCCTAGACCCGGCCTAGTCTCTCTTGTTTTACCTGGCTAGATCTAGCCCGGTTGTACGGGCTGGGCCGACCCAACTTGGTCACTGGCCCAAGCCAATGACCCGACTAGGTAGCAGGCATGCGTGAACTAGCTCACACGTGCACTACATTTGTGAAGGTAATTATAATTACCTTCACACTATTTTGAGAAGTTTGAAAATGTAAAACAAGGAAGGAGAAAGAAGACTTACCTGGGCGTGTTGCTGAAGACAAAAACGCGAGGTGACGGTCCTTTGGTCGATCAGTGGTTCCCCCTTTCTGTTTCTATTCTTCCTTCGTTTTTCTTCTTTCCCTTTCTCTCTAGTCTCTCTCTCTTTGTCTGTGGGGTTTTTTTTGTTGTTATCTTTTTTTCTTTCCTCCCCCCTTCTTTTTTTTCTCCCCTTGGCGATGGCTGCCTTATTGGGTATTTATAGGGATTCAATGGCAGACTTCTAGCATGCCTCTTCCTTTATAGGAAGAGGATAAAGTTTGCTGGGACTTGGTGTTTGACAAGTTCTCGGATTCTTGGAGTCCTGCCATTGCAGGGGTCTTTGGTGGTGGTTTCTTCCTCATCTCTATGACCTGCCAATGGTGGGAACGGTCTCGGAAAGTGGTGATGGCGGTTATGGAGATCAATCATCGGGTGGTTTGATCGACTGTTTTTCCAATTGTTTTCTTTTTATACAGGGAGTACGATGGCCAGAAATGAAAAACGATGTTGTTTATGGACTGGGCGACCGTTTTTAAATCTAGCCCTCCAAGTCTCAACAATTCTTAATCGGGCCCATGGGCAAAATTGCAGCGCCTTTTACAAGATGGTCTCTGGACTTTAATCACTTGTACTTTTGACCTGAATTAGCTTAGAAATTTAATATTTCTTCAATTATGCCCCTGATTTCATTAATTAAACTTATTCTAAGCTTAATTAAGTCCTTAATCTTATCAATTCTTCAATTAAACTCTCGATATCATTAATTAAATCAAATTAAAGTTTAATCAAAACCCCAAACTTGTTAATGTTTTCAATTTCTTCCAAAATTAACTTCTAAAGTTAAAATTCCATCATGATTAAACCCTCCAAACTTCCAACTTATGTTGTCTTGACCTGAATTTTAATTATTATTTTCATTTCATTTTCTTTTTATTTATTAAAAATATAAATAGAAATAGAAATAAAAAGAAAAAAGCAAAAAAAATTAAAATTTAGGTTATGACAAGTCAAAAAGTTAAAATTCAACTAGCATGCAACATATAAAAGTTATAATTATCAAAGTGCTGTCATTATACAATTTGTAGTCTAGGCAATCAATTTATGCTTATCTTGGCACTTTGAGCCTGATAGAATTATTTTAAAACATGACTTTATGTAATACAAGAAAAAAAAAATATCATTGGCCTTCGTTCCTTAGGGGCTTTTATCAAAACATTATGTAATAGGTAAATAAAACAAACATTTAATCAAAAGAAACAATTAGCGATATAATGCAACAATGTAATGCATATATATTTTTAAAATATGAAAACGCGAACAAATAACAAACCGAAGCAAATAAACTTATTGAAACGAGTTTAGTAGCTTGAATGGAAGAGTACAATTCATAGGCATACAAAGATGTTGTATATAATGATTAAGAAAAATAAACTTGAATTGAATAGGGAAAGAAACAAAAAGAAAGCATAATAGACATAAAATAATGATAGAAATGGAGGGGAGACTTTCTAAGAAATGATAAAATTAAATAGAAAAATGCTTATCTTGGATGGTAAGCATGACAAACAAGCACAATTAAAACAAAATCATTTTAAAATGCAAAGAAAGGTGAACAAACGTGGCTAGCTTAAAAATTTAGTAAAAAGCTTAAAGGTGTGTTATGTTTTTTTTTTCATTTTGACCCCACTTTTTTTTCTTTGGTTTTTGTTTTTTTTATTTAGTCGTTATATGATATGTATATGAAGATTTAGAGTTGATAATTTATTTTAATTTGCTTTTTATATAATTATCACAGTATCAAAAAATATCGTAGCATCGGGTTGGTATCAAAAAAATATTTCAGCACTGCGATAAGAACTATTTTAAAAAAATTAGATAAATAAAAAATAATTTTAAAAAAACTAGGTTATTAATCTTTGTGGTGTCAATGACTTAATTTACGAGTTTGGCAAGGTAACCTTAGTTACCCCGGTTTGCGAGTTTAGAGGAGTATTTTTTTTTTCTAATTGAATTCGATTATCTGATTATCTATTTTTATTTTTATCATATAGTTAAAAAAATAATTTTGAAAAAAAAAACATGTTATTAAATTTTAGAAAGTCCATTGACCTGTTGATAAGTATGATGAGTTTAACTTTTTTTAAAAAATTCATTTTTTTATTTCATCCTTCGATATTAGACTAGTTGAGAATTGAATTTCATAATTTGTTTTGTTTTGCTTTCTATGAGGTTATCATAGTCTTAAAAAAAAGTTTTTGTATTAGTTTGACGCTCGATTTTGCAATCATCTATTTTTGTTATCATTTAGTTAAATAAACAATAGTTTATATATATAAAAAAACAAGTTATTAATCTCAATGGAGTTTATTACCTGATTTGAGGGTTTGACGTGTTGACCTAGGTTATCAAATTCACGAGTTTAACGGGTTTACCCATCAAACCTGATATGTGTTTTTCTAGTTTCTAATCCTTTGCTTTTTCTAATTTTTTTCTAATATTTGAGAAAAAGAATTCATGATTATTTTTTTTCTACTTTCTATAGATAGGGTTATCACGATCTCAAATAAATATCTTTTTTATGGTTGATGCTCGATCTTGAAAGTATCTAATGTTATCATAAAATTAAATAAAAATAATTTACAAAAACAACAAAGCTATTAAACCCATTGAAGTCAATGACCCAGGTTGCAGGGTGACTGGGGTCGATCCAATCTGATATCGTCTCAATATAAAAAACAATTATGTCATGTTCTTACCAGCCATTCAAGTTGTCTTTAAACTCATTAAATTGAATAATTTATTTTGGACCAGCTCCTTTATGGTTTAATTTGAAACTCGAGTTAGACAAAGAGTTGAGTTGACATATTTCAAGATCAAACCACTTGATTGGATTTAATAATACTGTAAAAAAATTATCTCCATACTCTTAACATTTTTTGTAAGTTTAAAAAAAGAGCAGTTCAATCCTCATCGGAGCATAGACAAATCTACTAGTATATACTTGAAGCATGACTTATCTTAATAACATTGATGATATAATTTTTTTTTTAAATAATATCTTTGATACTAAAATGTATTAAAAACCATGTAGGAAAAAAAAACCCTTTTAACCATGAATGATTACTTAGAACAAGATTTTTTATGCTACAATAAAGTAAATATTGTTTTTAAGTAAACTAGATATTGTAGTAATTAGAATTAAATAACAAAAGCAAAATTTCAACATTAAAAATCATTTTGATGCTAATAGCAATTTTTTGAAATGACAAAGCTCAAAAGTGGTTCGAAGAATACAATGAACATAAATAAAATAAAAATCACAAACACAACCAATAAACATACATATAATAATCCTAAAATAGCAACGGCAACACATAACATACCAAAAAAGTTAAAAAATTATGGTGAGATCAAACAAGTATGCCTTAAATAATCCAAATATCAATTTATCATGTCCTTTACACTCATCATGAATATTGAGAATCACCTTATCATCATTTAAGAGTCACTGATAGTATCAACATGTCAAATATATTTAAATGATTGTAAACATATATTATACAATAACATTAAAATAATATGGTATTTTACTATGTATTATTGTGAATGACACTATTCATTGAACATTGCCTTAATTTTTGACCATTGAACTTTACTCTCTTTCAATTTTATCCTTTCATATGATGTTGAAAATATTTTATGTGGTAAGATTTTATTTTCTTTGCATATTTTAAGAAATTTAAGGTTTTCGATAGAATTTCAATTTGAATTGGAGACCAATTTAATGAAATAAGATTAAATAATGGGCTTTTTCATTTTTTTTTCATAAAAAACTTCATTTTCATCCACAAAGTCTTGATTCATGTATATTTTAATCCTTTTAGTTTTATTCTTTTTATTTAGATTCTAAACTCTATTTGTAACAACCCTAACTTTTAAAATAAAGTTTACTAGGATAATAAAAAGAAAGTTCTATAATTTTTTAATATATATAAGTGGTACCAAGATATCACCAATACCATTTAATTTCTCATTAATAATATATTAAATACATAGTCCAACATCCTGGACGTAAGCCGTCATCATTTAACCATTACTTTTCCACACCTTTTTTTTTAAATAAAATCTAAGAAAAGTACATGCAATCTAATTAAAGAAAAAAAATAATTAATTACTTATAACAATTGGGTTCATGCATCATATAACTTTAGATAATAAATATAAATCTATTACATAAAAAAATAAAGTATTGCATAAATTTATACATACGAATCATAATTAATGTTAAATACAATCCGAAAAGGAATGTCTTCGTTGTCTTATTAAACTAAGTAAATATATAAAAGAGACATCAATTCATCAAGTATAAGATACGATGGTGAGATAAACTTGAACATTAATGTATAAAAATAACATAAAAATTAATTAAAAAATTTAAGAAATTATACAACACACTATCAATTTCTTTTTAATAGCCTGTTATCTAAGGTTCTAATTTCATCAACCAAATTTTTATAATTGCCAATTTAACAGGGCACTAGTCCCAAACCAAGTAACTGGTTCTACCAATCACCCATTTCTAGGGCATCAGTTCTAGCACTAGGAAGCTAGTCCAATCAATAGCCCTTTCACAAGGTTCATCAGTCCCAAACTAGGGAGCTAATTCAACCAATAGCCCATTCACGGGGCACCGGTCTCGAACCAAGGGGCTAATTCAACCAATTTTCATATAATAAACATGTATAATAAAACTTTTGATGTTCATATTAAAATAACCTCAATAAATAATTTATAAGAGACTTTAAAATAATTGTCTAAGGTAACAAACATTTATTTGAAGTTTGTGCTTTATTGGTCGTCCCTTGCTACTTTTGGTGCTTATGATTTCACTTGTATCAACATAAACACTTTATTAATTTCAAGCTTTATGCATACACACACACACTTTCTATTTTCATTCCCTTAATAATTCAACATTTTCAATTAAGAACAACAAATAAGAGCTAACAATTTACAAATTTCAAGTGATTTAACATAATTGACTCATAACACTATGTAATATCTTAATTATAATTAGAAAGTTGGTTTTATGTGTAGTTTCTTTATTTAGAAATCCAAAACATAAGTTTACAACTTTTATGAAGATGACAAAACCCACTTTTACCATCTATTTGTCTAAATTCACAAATTACAATAGCACAAAAAATTATCTTGCTGATTTCATTTTAAACCCTTCTTCGGTTTTTATCCCATATAATATCACTCCAAATTAAGCAAGGTCAGTTGCATTAAAAAGGTAACATCCTTGTCTATAATGCTTATGATTGAAGTTATCTCAAATCCTATCATCTTAGGTTTTTAATCTTAGTGGAGAAACTGAGAGACAAGCTGTCTAATTTTTTATTTCTAAGTTTAACAAGTATCTATTTATTTCTCATGCATGTTTTCATCATTTTTAGCAACCATAATATATAATACCTTCATATATCATCATTTAACATAATCTTAAACCTATTAACCTCATGAAATCCATTCTTTAAAATGAAAACTCTCTCTACTAACCCATTTTTTTTCATAACCTATATCAAATATCATCATGCCATAATCAAAACACAATTTCATATTCAACTTCATAAACTATAAACCTCTACCAAATACTCTAGCAACTCCACCATTAAAAAAAAAAACAATATAAAACAAGTTAGAACAACTTATTATGAGAATTTATTATCTTCTAAAAACAAGAAATTAAAGTTGAAATCCAAAGATGAATCAAGTTTCTTCCACCCTCCTTTTCTTTTCTTATGTTGCCCTTATCAAGGTTGAACCCCTTGGAATTCTTTAATTTTTCCTGTGTAAATCTTCCCCTAACACGTTTTGAATCCTAATCTAACTTTCTTTGGTGTTTTTAGTGTGATTTTTATATAAGTGTTTTAACTCACTCTCTCCTCCCTCTTTTCTCCTCTTAGGGCTAGCCAAATCTAGGAATTTCTTGAGAATTCTTCTCTATTTATAGCTATAATTTTCTTTATTTTCATATTGCCCCCTTTATATTTTTTTATTTGCACATTATGCCCTCATGTTTTCTTAATTTATATATTAACCCCTCATATTTTCTTCTATTTTTACATTGACCCCACCATATCTTTTATTTATATATTGGCCTCATATTTCTCTTATTTATACATTCGTCCCATAAACTCTTTTTATTTTATTTCATCCCTTTCATTAAAACTCTTATTTGACTTAATTAATTTATTCAATATAACCCTTCTACTCATAAATTACATTTGTAATATTTAGCAACTCCAAAACTTTTCATCCAAGACTATACATTAAATTTCGAGCAAAAAGTCTATTTCATTTTGATAAAAAAAAAATTCTCTAAACTTATTTACCACTTTAATTTTTCTATCTCTTCTTTTCATTTAACTATTTCAATTTCATTATAAGGTTTTTATCCGAGGGTTTATACTATTTGTTTTAATTTTCAGTCCTTGAGTTTTGAGAAAGGAGAAAAAAGTCGTTATATAATAAAGGGAGAAAAGAAAAGGTGATCGGTTGGCCACTTTCCAATCATATATTAAGTCGATCTTGGAATCAAGAGGTTTATATTGGTGAGAGAAGTGTTATTGAGATGTTTTTACAATTACATCTTGCCAGAAAACGTA
>Ga0325401_1002177_pt1 | contig 17211 bp, 19 predicted proteins | sample PopdelMetagenome_FD_205666 | JGI IMG/M metagenome (GOLD analysis project Ga0325401, IMG submission 205666) | Populus deltoides microbial communities from Bellville, Georgia, United States - Xylem-PdKOR-R2 | ecosystem: Host-associated > Plants > Phyllosphere > Stem > Wood/Secondary xylem | place...
TAATAAAAATTCAAAAATTACTATCCTAAATATGCTAGAATCAGATTTGTCACCCTTAAAAAGTTCCAAATAGATTAGGAAATCTGATCTGAAGGTAGAATTAATTCTGAAGTCTTCTTTTCTTATTATAGCTAGGATGAATACAGAATCCTTGTAAAAAAAGAATTTTGAAATTTTTTATGAATCTTTGCCACACTTGGAAACTATATGGCATCCCATTAAAGATCCTTGTAGAACTAGGAGATTTCCAAAATAAGCTGCCACATCCTTGTAAGAAAAGAATCCTAGCAAAATAGAAAGTGCACAAGTCAAAAGGAAATAAATAACAAAATTCATACAACCTCTATTGACCAGTATTTCCATGCCTTCCCGATTTTGATTGACTTGAAATTTTAACCTAAGCTAGGAAAACATGCTAGGAGACTACACATATAATTTCATCCTGATCAATCGGTCGGATTGAGAATTATAATTGTTGTCGTGAACCTGGACAGTTGTACATTTTATGTTAGAATTCGAATCTGATTTTTTTTTATTGCTCGGATCATATCATTCCCTCTCTCTTCAAGATGTTCATCCTGGAATCATTAGCAGGGATAAGGGACAAAGTTTTAGCCTTTAGAGTTCTTTTCTTACGAACAATCGTTGCCAACAACTTTGGATGAAGGTAGCAGCCCTTCTCTTTCGTCTATCATCATTGCAGCATTTTTGCTCCTCTTTTTTTGAAGCTTGATGGGCATCGACTAATGTCGTTAATACATCAAGTTCCTGGTGCATCTCCTCTAGAATATGGGATAGACTCTTGGTTTCTTTTTAAGAACACTAATCTCTTTATTTCTCTCCTTTTGATACTACATATCCTTATGAATCCTCCCTTTCTTTTTCCATAATACCTCGTCAGAATACATGGACTTTCAATTGACGAACGTTACAAACCCTTTTAGGCCCAAAAAAGAACCCTTAACCAAACGACTTTCAAATGGTCTGAAATTTGATATTTAGATCGAATTAACACCAAAACACCAGAATATCAATTTTGATTTAATTCTGAATTGATTTGATACATATACACGAAACTGGTGCGAACAAGAATTTAGAACCTAAACCAAACGATGTCCAAATGAGTTGAAAATTGATATATTGTGTGATTTCACCCGATTAACAAGAATGTAAATTTTAACACAATTACAATATGGTTTGATAAGTGGACGCAAAACAGAGGCGAAACAAATGCCTTTGTCCTAAATAACGTTTTCTAAATTTTGTTTTTACTCTAAAAGAAATTCTGGACAGAAAGAATAATTGACATCCTTTTTTTTAATCCCAAAAGACTCGATTCAACATAACCAATCAAGAATAACGTAAGAAGAAGACAAACTAACCGAAATTGATTTCAAACAAGATCAGACTCGAAACATAAACAACACAGAAAAATTGACGCGGAAGGTACAAACAAAAATATAAGATATAACCTGATTAATGAAGCCAAGCTCTGATACCAAATGATATGAACCTTCTAATCACGTGGTCACGCAACCCACAATCAAGATTGTGATCTGATCCTGAAAAGCTGAAAAATGTCTTATAGGAGTGTGACATAGTGAAAACCTACCCAATGACACCGACACTATTGGAATGAAGTAGAATGACTCCATGAAGCCAGTTAATTTTTGATAAGTCAAATTCAGTTCGTTCAAGAACTAAAGAATGCAAGAATGACTCTCATATGTTAAAACTGAAAAATTTAGAAGTAATATTCATCAATAGCTACAAAAATTTAGGTTACATGTGTTTAAATAGTTCTTAAAAATTATCCCTAATAGATCTACCCTTGTGGGATGAACTGACCACATAAAAATATGACCCATAAACCCTAAACTAAAAGGCCTATAACCTTATCTAAACAAGCCTTGGATTCTAACTTAAAACAAAGTTTTAAATCAGCTCAAACATGAAAGAAAATAATAAAATAACTAATTTGTCATTAAATACCACTAGCCCTTCTTTCCTTGTATAGTTAGGATGAATAAAGAATCCTTATAAGAATAGGATTCTGGAACATTAATGAATCATTGCCACTCTTGAAAATTATGTTTCAGCTCATTAAAGATTCTTGTGGAACTAGGAAATTCTTAAAACAAACTGCCATATTCTTTTAGAAAAAGGATCCTTGCCAAATAGGAAGTCCACATGTAAAAAAGAAGTGAATAACAAAATTCATATAGCTTGTTCTGAACCATATCACAAGTCATTTCCTAACTTTGATTCACTCAACAATTTACCCCAACATAGACAAATACCTTTGGAATCATCTGGAAAAGTTTCAGCTCAATACCATAGTTGGATTTGGAGTTAAGCTCAATAATGTAAAACTAGATGATAGAAAAGTTTACGCCCAAATCCGAATCTGACGTTGCTTGGGTTGTATCACAAATCTAAATCGTATCATTCCCTCCCTCTTCAAAAAGATTCGCCCTTAAATCTTGAATAGGATTAGTAGCGACTTCATTAGCCTCTTATTAAAGCCTTAAAAATTCCCTTATTACTAACACCTTTCTTTAACAACACTATATGAAAGTAGTGACAAACAAGAATTTCAAATAAGCATGTCATACTAACCACTTGCGTATATACTTTTGAATGATAACAATAACGACTTTCCTTCGTCTTTTTTTTTTGGTGTTGTACCTTCTTTTCTCATGAAGTTTGAAGTTCATCGAATAATCTTCTACACTTTATCAACTTCTTGTTCTAAAACCCCCAAACTTGCTTAGTTTTTCGCATCCTTGAGCTAGAATCCTCCTTCATTCCCTCTCTCTTGCTGAATACATGACACAAATAGGAAAAATAGAAGAAGATGGAGACATAACAAGATAGAGTTTAGGACAGGAAGAACACTGATTTAGACTCAAAATTACAAATCTGACTTTTGTTTGGACAAGAACTAATCGAAAACAAACAAGTGCGAAAGTGATGAAAATGACTCAAACAACAACTAAATATCCCAAATATGATGATAATATACTAGAAGGAACAAAATCAATAGAAACAAAACAAGTTTTGAAAGATAACGCAAAACAGACCCGTTACGGCAAGACAAAACCTGATTCTAGAACCTAAAGAAAACGCTATCCAAATGACCTCAAATTTAATATATAGTATTTGGATACTAAGAAAAAAATAAATCTCCGTTTATAGGTTATTATATTAGGTCTAGGTACCCAAACCCCATGATCAGTTTGCGGCAGAATGAACATCCAATTAAAATCTTACAAAAACAACATTGAAAGAAGTCCAAAATTAATATATGGTGCGATCGCACCCCCAATACACCGAATATGAAGTTTCAATTGATTCTAAGGTGGTTTTCTTATGATTCACTAAGAGTAGTATTTTTGCGGCAGAATTGAACCTTAAATTAAAACCTCAAGAAAACGATATCAAAATAAGCCTAAATTTTATATAAGTTGCGATCTCACCTCCAATAAGCAGAATATGAAGTTGCAATGTTTTCGGAGGTGATATACTTATAGTTCACTAAGAGTTGTGTTTATGCAGCAAAATTGAACCTCTAATTAAAAGCTCCAGCAAACAATATCAGAATAAGCCTTAATTTATTATATGATGTGATCTCACCCCCAATTGACAAAATATAAAGTTCCAATTGATTCTGGGGTGGTTTGCTTATGGTTCACTAAAAGTTGTGTTTCTGCGACAAAATTGAATCACTCTTCAAATTTCATTTAATCTCTCTCTTTTTGTTTTTTTACATATACTACTAGCATGATTAGAGATAGTAATAAGATGAAATATAACCCTTTTTTCTTAGATGAAGCAGACACAAAGAACAAGAAGATGAACGACATAAACACCGAAAAAACTTAAAGGAAACATTTATGAATCATTGCTACTCTTGGAAAACTATATTGCAGCTCACCAAATATCCTTGTAGAGCTAGGAGATTCCCAAAACAAGCTGTCACATCCTTGTATTATTTGGAAAAACAAGCCTAATAAGGCTGGTATGGGGCTGGACACATCAACCCCTCGTACTACATAAATTGGGCTCTTGTTGGACCTCAATTAGATTAATTAGAGGCTGTCCTTCATGCTTCTTAGTAACAAGTGGTTTGTTTATCTATTTGGGGGTGACAAGATGTTGAAAACAACAATTTCGTACTTAATTTACCCCATAACACCTTTCAAAAATAGTTAAGGAACTTAACATCTCTATAAGAAACAATGCTCTTAGGACCCCGTCAAGTCATACTATCTCCCTAAAGAATAAATCAATGATGTTAGTTGCATCATCGATTTTATGACATGGACTAAAGTGCATCATCTTTGAAAACCTATCAACAACTACAAAGATTGAATCCCTACCCCGTTTTGACCTAGGTAAACCTAAGATGAAGTCCATCGAAATGTTTACCTATGATTCCTTAGGTACATGCAAAAAGGTATACAAGCTATATGGTTGAGTCCTAGACTTTGCTTTTCCTACAAGTTTTGTATTTATGACATATGCGTTGCACATCTTTTTTCATTTTAAGCCAATAAAAAATGCTCATGCAACACATCCAAAGTCTTAACAACACTAAAATGCCCCATGAACCCGCTCCTATATGCTTCACGTAAAAGCAATTCATGCATAGAATTTAATGGAACACACAAACAACTCTCTTTAAACTAATATCCATCAAGTTTATAGAACTTTCCAAAAGCCGAAGTTTTGCATGCATCATCCTTGTACAATTCTTTATGTGTTCAAATCTTAGAAATCTAGCATCCAAAGTAGATAAAAGAACATATATGCGTGAAAGTGTCACAATGTTTTCTTTTCCTTACTTATACTTGATCATATACTGATATGGTTCAGCCTTGTGATACGACCCAAGTAAGGTCAGATTCGGATTTTGGTGTAAAAAGTGCAACAGTCCAGGTTTACAAAAATAGTTATAATTCTCAATCCAACCGTTGGATCGGACTAAAAGTTTATGTGGACTCTCCATACATGTTTTCCTACTTCGGGTTAAAATTTTAGGTCAATTGGACTTCTAGAAGGCACCACAATGTTGGTCAACATAGGCTATATGAATTTTGTTATTTACTTCTATTTGACTTGTGGACTTCCTATTTGGTTAGGATTCTTTTCCTACAAGGATGTGGCAGCTGGTTTTGGGAATTTCTTAGTTCCACTAGGATCTTTAATGAGCTGCAGTATAATCTCCAAGTGTGGCAAGAATTCATCAATGTTTCAGAATCCTTTTCTTATAAGGATTCCTTATTCATCCTAGCTACACAAGGAAAGAAAAGCTAATGGTATTTAATGATAAATTAACTATTTTTATTATTTTCTTTCATGTTTGGGCTTAATTAAAACATTGTTTTGAACTAGGATCCGAGGCTTGTTTGGATCAGGTTATGGACCTTTTAGTTTAGGGTTTTTGGATCAGTTTTGAGTAGATCTCATATAAGTCCATATAAGGGGTCCATTAGGGTTAATTTTTCAAGAACTATTTAAACTCATGTAAGCCAAAATTTCAGCAGCTTTGATTATAATTACTTCTAAATTTTTCAGTTTTAACGTGTGAGAGTGATTCTTGCATTCTTCTTCTTTTTTTGGGTAAGTTGACATATGTATTAAAAAAACAAGATCCAAAGATTATAAGGGGCATACCCCAGATTTACAATGAGAACAAAAACATAAAACAACAGATGGCTACAAGCTAGCCATCAATTAGAAAACTGAGACCTCTCTAGATTCGATAGGGAAACCAATACAACCAGCTAACTATCAAATTAAGAATCTATGTTATTAACCCTCCAAGCTCTTTGGATCCTTTTGTTTTCATTTGTTGGTATGACGTTCCTTATCAAATCAAGCTTATCGCGAATGATACATTCGATTTGATTAAAGACCAAATTCGAAGTTCTAGACATTCCAACAAAGATCCTTGCATTCTGTTCTTGCCATACATGATACATTGTGGCTGCGAAACTTAGTTTACGAGAAAAATTAACGAAACTCTTGCCATGCCAAGTGATAATGGCCCATCGAATCCATTCATCCCAGCCTTTTTCATTCTTGGAATGTCGCATCTATCACAAACATCCCACTAGATCGCTTTAGTATGGGAGCATTCAAAGAATAAGTGGTTGTGATGTTCATTGTTGCGGAGACAGAGTGAGCATCTATTGGGACCATGTATACCAAACCGATGAAGTCTATCTTGAGTTGTGAGTTTCTGTTGGACAACCATCCATAGAAGAAACGAATGTCTTGGAACAGCATTCTTGAACCACACAATGTCATGCCATTCAACTATCTAACGATAAGTTCTTAGTTGCTCCCAAGCTACTTTGACCGAGAATTTGTGATTTAGCGAATCCAACCAAACTATCTCATCCTTTTGCCCCATCTTAGGATTAGAATTGGTAGGAATAGCTTTTACAATGGGGTGCCAGCCAATAGCTTGGGTGGTAGGAATTTTCCATTCTAAGTTATGAATAAGCACATTCACCTTCGTGTTCTTTTCTATACCTGAGTCATAGATGAATCTTTCCCCATAAGAATCCGCGAGCGAGCTGTGAGGATGCCAATTGCCAAACCATAGAGAGGTTGTCATTCCATCTCCTATGATGCGTCATCTTCGGCCATGCTAAGGATCTGAGCTTTAGAATCTTTCCCCAAGCCCAAGAGCAATTCTCTAGCGTCTTGATTGTTTAGAAATTCCTACCTCGCAATAGATTGGATCTGATCTAAGTAGACCAGATTGAGCCATCTAAGTCATTACACAGGTTCCAAATGTGTTTCAACAAAGCAATCTTGTTACATTATGTTATCCTTTTTATTCCTAGCCCCCCCTCCTTTTTTGGAAGACATACCTGATCCCAAGCCACTTTAGCCCCAGTGGTTCTCATATCTAACTTGACCAAAGAAAGGATTTCATAATTTGCTCCACATTTTTAATTACTTGCCCAGGTAAGAGGAAGAGAGATGCCCAATAGACCTGAATGGAAAATAAGACTGAATTAATCAGTTGTACCCGTCCTGCATACAAGAGTGTTCTACAAGTCTAATGTCAAACTTTAGAGGTGATTCGATCCACAAGGTCCTTATAATAAACAACCTTTAGTCTGGACGAGAGAAGAGGTACTCTCAAATATTTCATAGGGAGCTCCCCCTCTCTAAACCCAAGAATACGAATAATTTGTTCCTTCTCAGCATTTAACGTATTGGCTTCGTGGTGTCATTCTACTCAATCCAATAGTGTTGGTGCCTTGGGGCAGGTTTCCATTGTGTCACACTCCTATCAGACCTATTTCGGCTTTCCAAGATCAGATCTCAATCTTGATTGTGGGTTGCGTGACCACGTGATCACGAGGTTCGCATCACTTTCATTAGTTCATGAGACAAAAGAATGTTGTCGCTGATTCTCCATCCTGAGATAAAAGCCAAATGATACGGACCTACTAAGGATGGCAAAACAGCTTTGATTCTCCCAGCTAGAATCTTAGCGATGCATTTTTACACTGTATTGTAGCAAGATATAGGATGAAAATCTATCAACCTCGTAGGATTAACAACTTTAGGAATGAGGGAAATGGATGTAGCATTCATTTCTTTAAGCATTCTATGAGTCTGAAAGAAGGAGTTAACAGCGTTGATTACATCTTCCCCAACTATGTGCCACATTCTTTTAAAGAACCTGCGTTAAAGCCATCCGGACCAGGGGCTTTGTTGTTCTTCAAACTAAACATAGCATGCTTAATCTCCTCCCTTGTTACATCTTGTGCTACTACACGTTGTTACGTCGAAGACAGTTTCAAGTTAATTGCTGATTCCACCACTTCCTCGTTCAGAACCCTAGGCATCTGATCCACTCCTGACACACGATGAAAGTATGCAATTACTTCTGATTTGATTGCCTCATGTCCTTCGACAACCTCCCCATCCTCCCTTGTAAGTGATAGAAGCTTATTTCTATTATGTCTTTCATTTACTGATTTGTGAAAGTAGCTAGTATTCTGATCCCCCAAGCAAGCCATTATATCCTTGCCTTCTATTTAAAAAAACTCTCCTCAGCCCTGACGGTAGAAGCGTATTTACGAATAGCATCCCTTTCTCGCATGCATAAAGTTGGATTCTCGAGCGCTGTATGCAGAGCCTGTTGAGCCTTATCCATTTTGTTTTTTGCATCTTTGACTCTATCTGAAATGTTGGAGAAGTGAGTCATATTGAAAAGTTTCAATTCCTACTTTAGCTTTCTTAGTTTGCAACACAACTGATACATTGAACAACCCCCCGAATTCTGATCCCATACCTTCTTCACCAAGGGCATGAACTCGTCATGATCCATCCACATATCAAAGAATCTGAATGGTTTCTTTATGTTCTAATCATTGCCAATAACCTTTACCACCATAGGAGAATGGTCTGACATACCCGAAGGCAAAAATCTCGCTTCCGACAATGGGAAGTTCAGATTCCACTTCTCATTGACAAGCACTCTATCTAGTTTCCGCATAATTAGATTCTTAGGACATTGGTTCGACTAAGTATAATGCATACCTGAATACCAAAGATCATCTACTTTCGCTTCTTGAATACATGTATCCAATCTGTCCATAGTACCAGCCCACGTAGTAGACCCTCGTAACATGTCTGACTGGTTGCGGATAGCATTAAAGTCACCCATAAGAATCCACGGGGTTGATTCCCATCCATCACTACGACTCACTATATTAGACCATAATGCCTTACGTAAGGAAGCATTATTGTCTCCGTAAATAATTGAAGTATTGAAACAGATATTGGTAGCTAATATAGTGACAGAAACATGAATAGCCTGGTCTGACTTTCCGAAAGCATCCACCTTCACCGTATCAACATTCCAACAAACCCAAATACGACCACGACAAGAGAAATCATAATTATACAAGGACCAATTACGCAGAAGAAGTTGAGAAACATTATCTTTATTCTTGTCTCTAACTCGAGTTTCAACCAAACCAAAAAGAGCTATCCTCTCTTGATGGATGAGCCGACACAATGCTGAATGTTTTATAGGATCATTCAAACCTCTAACATTCCAACATCCAATAATCATAGGAAAATAGAGAGGAGTACAAACAACAACACAAAGATTAACTTGACGTGCCCTCCGGAGAGGAGCCAGATTTCTTATTCTTCTATGAAGAGGCTTTTAAACCCTTTTTCTTTTTCTCTAGAGAGTCTCTAGCCTTAATAGCTAACTGATTAACAGTTTCCCTTTCGGTGGAATTCAGGGTTTGAGGAGTTGTTAGGATCATTGATGTCAACTCCTTATTGGTTCGTTCCCTATCTGTATCACCTCCCATTGCGTCCATATCTTGATCTAAAGCAGTATTTGTAGCCCCCTGCTCCTGCTTCATATCTCCTTGTAAACTCTTCAAGACAAGAGGAGAGGAAGGATTTTCATCTTCATAACAATCAGCATTGCGCACATCTGATGTCGCATGATCATTCATATTACAATCAGACATATGTATACCAGATGTTGAACAACCATTCTCATTACAATTACCCACTTTAGATGCCAAGGGATCATTCTCACCACTTACAGAACCCTTATTTCTTATACCAACTACTTGCCACTGAAACTGGTTCTACTTGTTATCCGCAGATTTAGAGTTCACAGCTCCTACATTCCTCTTACCCTCTGCCACCACTTTAAGATTATCAAAGTTATTAGTAGCACATATCGCTGTGGTGTGTCTAAAGACATTGCAATTACTGCACTTCGACGGTATCCATTCATAATCAGCTGAAATTGTTATGAATAACCCATTTGGATAGCGAAGGTCGTATTCCTTAACCAGCGTCTTCAAAGCATCTATCTCAACGCAAACTCTTGCGTAACTAAGCCTTTTACGTAACAATGTAGTATGATCAGCATGAAGGGGGACCCCAATAGCACTCGCTACACAGCTCAACCCTTTAATAGTCCAATACTCGAGAGGAACATTATACAACCTAACCCATATCGAAACTCTGGCCAAATCATCTTTCAAAAATTGCATGTTCGGTAGCCAACATTTAAGCACCAAAGGTCTGTTTGCCATGTGCCATGAGGCTTTTTCCAGCACATTAGTGGCATGATCGACATAATCAAAAGTGAAGAGGAAGAAACCCTTATCCGAAGATAAAACTTCTGATAGACCGTAGGAGCCCCATATTCTTTTGGCAATAGAATTAACAACGGGATACAGTAATTTCTGCCCTATAAAATGACCAACTAGGGTGGATTTCCAAAGTTTGCAGCCATCTTCAAACACATCAAGTGGAGGAGCTACTGTCACATGACCATCAGTCATAACGGGGGGAGCAAAGTATGGACTGGATTAATACCAAAAGTCTTGCTACCCTCATTGTCATCAACATCAGAACCCTTCAAAGCATTTAAAAAATTCAATTTGGGTCTAAGGTTTAGCTGTTCTTGTTGCTGAGACCCTACCTTCACCTCATCAACTTTAGAACCCAACACATGGTTCATTTCTGGAACAACATTAGAAGCTTGGACATTAGAGTGTTTCTCTATGCTAACATCAAAATCAGCTTGAAACTGAGACATCCTCATCCCATGGCTATTTAACATATATTTTAGTTATAATCTTAATATATGTCCAGACTTAACTTCATTGTGTTGTTCAATGTTAGAGCTAACCATTGGAATAATTTCCACAGAAGAACATAGAGACATTATGGCAGCATACAAATAATAGAGAGAACAAAATTCTAAGAAGAGAAACTGAGTCCAAGAAGCAGCCTAAGCTTAGAAATAACAGCAAAATAGTAAATATTGCGAGGTCAATATCTCCCACCTCGTTGATTGGAACACAGATCCATTCGGTCAATGCTGAGAGAAGGTTAGAGTGAACAACATAGTCAGAAATGAGAACGATCCAACGGTGGACGAAATAGATGTAGCTCCGGCAGCACCACACTCTCTCTTTTTCTCTCAATTCTCTCTCCTTATTCCTTGTGACTAGGCTTGAGCACCTGATTATTGAGCCCCAACTTTTCTCACTGATTCTTGCATTCTTCAGTTCTTAAACGAACTGAATCTGACTTATTGAAGATTAATTGGCTTCTTGGTGTCATTCTACTCAATCCAATAGTGTTGATGCCTTGGGGCAGGTATCTATTGTGTCACACTCCTATCAGACCTATTTCAGCTTTTCAGGATCAGATCTCAATCTTGATTGTGGGTTGCGTGACCACGTGATCACGAGGTTCGCATCACATACGGAAATGTTTCATTAAATTCAACCTATTTGGCATGTCTCCTACTTAACTTACCTTGCCCTTTCAAGAGCTTCAATGATTCACGATCTGAATGTATCACAAACTCCTTGGGCCACAGGTAATGCTGCCACGTCTCTAAAGTTCTTACTAAGGCATAGAGCTCCTTGTCATATGTAGGGTAATTCAAGGCTGCCCCATTAAGTTTTCCCCTAAAATACACAATGAGCCTCCTATCCTGCATTAACATAGCTCCTATACCTATACCTGAAGCATCATATTCAACTTCAAAAGCTCTCGTAAAGTCTAGCAAAGTTAAAACAGGCGTCGAACAAGGTTTATCTTTTGACAAATTAAAAGCCTTACCTCACTTATCTTTTGTTCATCATTCCATTTAAATCCAACATATTTTTTCATAATTTCAGTTAAAGGTGCAATAATAGTACTAAAATCCTTCGCAAATCTTCTATAAAAACTAGCAAGTCCATGAAAACTCCTTACCTCACTTATCGATTTTAGTGTAGGCCAATCCCGGATGGCATTAACTTTCTCCTCATCCATCTCGATATCCTGCACAGTTACGACATAGCCAAGAAACACAATTTTCTTCATGCAAAACGTACACCTCTTAAGATTAGCATACTTGCTCACTTCGCAATACACTAGGTACATTGCGCAAATGATCAAGATGCTCATTTAAGTTCTTGTTATAGATTAAAATGTCATCAAAATACACAACAACAAACTTACCTATAAATGCACGCAATACATGATTCATTAAACGCATGAACGTACTAGGAGTATTTGTAAGTCTAAACGACATGACGAATCATGCTTAGTTTTAAATGCAGTTTTCCACTCATCACCTTTTTTCATCCTAATATGATGGTACCCACTCTTTAAGTCAATTTTAGAGAAAATACATGATCCATGTAACTCATCTAACATGTCATCAAGCCTTGGAATAGGATGTCGATACTTTACCATTATGTTGTTGACGGCACGACAGTCAACACACATCCTCCATGTTTCATTGTTTTTAGACACAAGTAACACTGGCATGGCACAAGGGCTCATACTCTACGAATGTACCCCTTCATCATCAACTCATCTATTTGCCTTTGAAGCTCATTCGGGGTTGCTTCTATAGGTTGGACAGTTAGGAATCAAAGCTCTAGGTACAAGGTCAATCTAATGTTCAATTCCCTTTAATGGTGGTAATCTACTAGGGATTTCTTTAGGGAATACATCATCAAACTCCTACAACAAAGAAACAGCCACACTAGGAATAGCAGAATCAAGATTGTTATTATAAAAATAAGCCTCATACATAAGTAAGATCATCGGCTTGCTTGTGAAAAACACAGATCTGATTTGAGCTCCTTCTGTATAAAAATTAGGTTGTTTCTGTAGTATTTCTACACTATTATCATCACACAAGCTTACTTTCTTCACTCGGGTTTTACCTCCACTCTCAACCAGTTTAATTAATGATTTGGGTTTAGCCAAATTTGATGGTCTTTTTTCATCATTGTCCTCATGTGAATTTTCACTCTTAATATCCTCACACCTCTCGTCTCACCCTCTTGCAGAACTGAAACCAACACCAAATAGAACCAACTTAGAAGCGCAATCCAAATATATAAATATGACTCAAGAAGCAATAAAAACCAAAAAATAAGCAAAATGAAACTGCGATGATAGTCTCGCGAGTAGCAATTGAATCTATCCGAAATATAAATGAAACAGAAGACTCGAATAAAAACAGAAATGGAATATGAAAAATGATGAAACAATAACAAAATATGTTATATATGTTAAAAATATAATGCAAGAAACAAAAACAACAGGAAAAAAATGAATTTCAAAAGTTGACGCAAAACAGACCCGTTTACAAAAAGTTAAGTCTAAATCTGGAACCTATAGTAAATGATGTCCAATGGAGTTAACATTTCACATATAGTGTGATTGCAACCCAAATAGACAGAATATAAAATTTGAGCAATTTATGATAAGGTTTGATATGCTAACGCAAAAACTTTATGAATCAAACTCGACTAGATCTGAAATTGAAGCCAAAGCAAACGATATCCAATTGACTCCAAAATGCGTATGTGGTGCAATAAGAACCCCAATAATCAGAGTATCAAAATTGAGCTAATTCTAAGTTGATTTGATCCAATTGTCCCTTGTTTAGTTTTCTACGGTAGAAACCAATAAATGTCTTTTTGAACGTTTTTTTATGCTACCGATATATTTTGGACAGTAACAGAATGAAATAACAATTTTTTTTATATGCCATAAATTTAAGGAGAAGAAGAAATTGGACACCAAGGAATTTTTTGCGGAAACAACAAGAAATGAAAAATTCAGAAGGATATAACTTGATTAATGGAGCCAAACTCTAATACCAAATGCTGCGAATCTCATGATCACGCAACCCACATGTAAAGATACAAATTTTGAAAAAGCCAAGCAAATCAGGTTTGATAGGAGCGTGACACAAAGATAACTTGTACCTAGGCACCACCACTATTGGAAACGAAAACCCCCACCCAATGAATATTGATTTGCGAACGAGAAGTGTAAGGATGACGCCACCAAGTTAGTTGTTCTTCGATAAATCATTTTTCAGTTCTTTAGAGAACCAAGGAAGGGAGATTATCCCACCAACACACAACAAGTGTGGCAAAAGAAGTTTATTGATCTGAAAATTGCGTAACCCTTACATGTGTGGTTATGCCTTTATTTATATTGACTCTAGACTAAAACAAACCCTAATGAACCCCTTATGTGGACTTATATGAGGTCCACTTACAATTAAACACAAATAATGTAAATAAAACCTTAAAATAAGAAGAAAATAATAATCACAATAATAACTCTGAATTTAATATTCTAAATATGATAGGATCAAATTTATCACACTTAAGAAGTTCTAAATAGACTAGGAAATCTAATATGAAGGTAGAATTAATTCTGAAGTCTTCTTTTCTTGTTGTGGCTAGGATGAATAAGGAATTGTTGTAAGAAAATGATTCTGAAACATTTTTGAATTCTTGTCACACTTGAAAACTATGTTGCAATCCATTAAAGATCCTTGTAGAGCTAGGAGATTCCCAAAACAATCTGCCATATCCTTGTATCATTAGGGAAAACAAGCCTAACAAGGATGGTATGGGATCGGACACATTAGCCTCTTGTTCCACATGAATTGGGCTCTGCTTGGACCTTAATTAGATTAATTAGAGGTTGTCCTTCATGCACCTTAGATGTTCCAAGCTCCTCTGGGTCTATCTAGCTCCATTTGTTTTGAACAAGCCCATTCAATGATTCTTTAAGCTTCTTTGCCCTAACTCTTGTAATTGGACCAATTGGCACCTCAAATGGGTCATTGGTATGATTACGCTTAGTGTTGGGCTAATCCTCATCACTTGTTCTCTTTAAGATGATTCATCCTTGAATATTTAATATGAAAAACACCATTTCAAGGAAACAAACCACCATCAACCCAAAATAAAAGATTATAAGCCCTGCATAGTCTTGTTAGGAAAGAAAATATTCTGAATAAACCTCTCCTTCACATATAAGCTCTTACTTTCATCCGTATTCTCCCTTTTAAGCTTAAATTGATCCTTATAAACCTGTTTTGGTATTAAAGAAATAAAAGCTACGAACTTTCCATCTTTCACAAAAGAAAATCTATTTTTGAACCAATAATGTATAGCTTTTCGAGCATATTGACAAAGTCTACCTAACAACAAATGACTAGCATGTATACGTACAACATTACACAACATCTCATCACAATACTTTCCAATAGAGAATGCAACTAAAACCTATTGAAACACTTTCACCTCTCTAAAGTCATTTAACAATTGCAATTTATATGGAATAGGGTGTTTTGAGGTAAGTGAGTTGAATTTATCCACCAAATCAGTACTAGCCATATTAGTGCAATCCTCACTATTAATGATTATACTAATTTTCTTATTATGAATATGACACTTCATATGAAAGATGTATCATTGCTCCTCTAAATCTCTCATATTAACCTGTAAACTTAGTGCTCTTTTGACCACAAGCTCCTTCCCCTTAACCAAATACATAACACAATCATCACTTGCATCCTTAAGTAAGGGCATCTCCTCCTTATCACTAACGTCCCTATCAATCACGACCTCACCATGAGCCTTCATAACCATATCTTGTTTGTTTGGACACTACGAAACAACATGACCAACTCCTAAATAACAAAAACATTTTATGTCACTGATACGATCCAGGCAAGGTCAAATTCGGATTTTGATGTAAAATGTGCAACTATGCAGTTTTACAACAATAATCATAATTCTCAATCCAACCGTTGGATCGGGCTAAAATCTTACATGGAGTCTCCTGACATGTTTTCCTACCTTGGGTTAAAATTCCAGGTCAATCGGAGTTCGAAAAAGCATCTCAATACTGGTCAACAAAGGTTGTACAAATTTTGTTATTTATTTTCTTTTGACTTGTGTACTTCCTATTTGGGCAGGATTCTTTTCCTAAAAGGATGTGGTATCTTGTTTTGAGAATCTCCTAGTTCTACAAAGATCTTTAATGGGCTGTACCATAGTTTCCAAGTGTGGTAAGGATTCATAAATGTTTCAGAATCCTTTTCTTACAAGGATTCCTTAGTCATCCTAGCTACAATAAGGAAAGAAGACTTTAGAATTAATTCTACATTCATATCAAATTTCCTAGTCTATTTGAGACTTCTTAATGGTGACGAACTGATTTTAGCATATTTAAGATAGTAATTTTTAGATTATTATTTTTTTTCTTAGTATTTGGGTTATTATTACTTATTTGGGTCAATTGTAAGATAGCCTCATATAAATCCACCTAAGGGGGGTCCATTAGGGTTTATTTAAGTCTTGAGTTAGTATAAATAAAGTCATAAGAAAACATGTAACTTAGACAATTCAGATTAATAAAACTTTTTGTTTGTTGCACTTGTTGTGTGTTAGTGGGATAATTTCCCTTCCTTGGTTCTCTAAAGAACTGAAAACGACTTATCAAAGAACAACTGGCTTCGCGGTGTCATCCTTATACCTTTCATTCACGAATCAATATTCGTTGGGTGGGGGTTTTTCGTTTTCAATAGTGTTGGTGCCTAGGTACAAGTTATCTTTGTGTCACACTCCTATCAAACTTGATTCATTTGGCTTTTCAGGAATTAGTGTCTTTACATGTGGGTTGCGTGATCACGAGGTTCGCATCAGTCACAGTTACGTGACCACGTGTCATTGTCTGGAGATTTTTTTTCTCTTTTGGATTCGTAGTTTTTGTCCTTCATATTCATTTGAGAATGGTAACTTATATTAGCCTTCCAATTAGGTTTCCAAGGTGACGAAGAACCTAACGGTTGGCTTGGCCATAAACTACCCTTATACTTAAGCTATCTCTCCACTTATGTTGCCATATGCACCATATCCTCCAACTTCATATAATGTTATAACTCCATAATATTCACAATCTCGTGATTCCATCCATTCAATAACCTAGCTATAGTGGCCTCCCTATCCTCCATTATATTAGCCCGAATCATCATGATTTCCATCTTCTTATGGTACTCACAGCCCTTTTTGTACCTTGGTTCAAACACTACAACCTTTGGTATAATTCCTTATAATAACGACTAATAATAAATTATCTCTTCATAATAGCCGTCATCCCCTCCCAAGTCTCATCAAGCCTCTCATGATTTCATCTGTGACTCAACACAAGTTGATCCCACCAACACAAGTTGATCCCACCATACAATAACATAATATGTGAACTCAATTATGACAAGCTTAACCTTTTTACCCTCCAAATAGCTATGACTATCAAATATGATCTCCATCTTCTTCTCCCACTCCAAATACTCATCCAGGTCATTTT
>Ga0325401_1002181_pt1 | contig 17204 bp, 14 predicted proteins | sample PopdelMetagenome_FD_205666 | JGI IMG/M metagenome (GOLD analysis project Ga0325401, IMG submission 205666) | Populus deltoides microbial communities from Bellville, Georgia, United States - Xylem-PdKOR-R2 | ecosystem: Host-associated > Plants > Phyllosphere > Stem > Wood/Secondary xylem | place...
ATCGATCGACCGTAGGGGCTCCGTTAATCTTTGGTTCATGGGTTTCTCAAGTCAAGTGTGAAAGGGGGCCCCGTGGAGGATATGTGCTATGTGTGGAAACTGGCTGGTGAGAGATGATGGTTTGAAAAGGGGTGGGTTTAAATACTTTATATCAATTGGTTATAGAAAATTGAACAAAAATAAGAGAGGAGAATAAGAAAGCTAGGAGGGAGAAGGAGAGCAGCCGAAGAAGAGAAGATCTGGAAAAAAGGAGAAAAGATTAGAAGAGAAGGAGCCGCCGGAGGAGAGAAAGATGAGTAACTTTTCTTATTTCATCATCAATAATCCAAAACCATATTTTAGAAAATTAACAAAACAAAGAAACCCTAATCAAAACCAGCAAATAGAATTATGGCGCACTACATAAAATATTGGGCTATCCCCTATTTTACTACAGCCAAACATGGGGTATAAACTGTGTTTCAGATCCAAGTGTCCTCACCGCATTTGATTCCAAACATTTCATACATGTAAACACAATCTATGTGGAAAAATATTTACCAAGCAAAAATACAGGCACCGGTTTTTCTCCTAAACAACCCTAGCTAAGAACTCAAGCATGAAGCGATCAGTGCAAAAAAAAAAAAAAACACCGGTGATGGCTTGTATTCACAAGCATGTCGCCATCTGTGTAGATCTGTATCATCCTACGAAGCAAAAATGGAGAGAGAGTGCTGACAGAGCTAGTAAATTTACATTAGGCAGGTCGGTGTTAGTGCTGTGAATTGTTATTGACCTCTACTGATGATGACCTGAAAGACATTAATTGAGAAATATCAGACTCGGTATGTCAAATTAAATTGATGCCCACTTGAAGAAGGAAAGATGAACAGACAAATATCGAAAGACTCTTACTTGGAAGACTTGGAAGGCTTGGCACGTCGTTTACACATATTTGTAAAGAACTTGTGCAAAGGAGTTTGTGGAACAGGTATCAGTTTAGCGAGGGCAGCAAGCGGCCAGCTGATTGGACAGAAAAAAATAGTTAAAAAAAAAACTATTTTAACACGAGCTAAATGGTATGAGAATAACACGCATAGGATGTTTTCTGGAAAGGATATCTCGTGTTTGCTTCTAACACCATATTCATAAATGACATTTGAAGAAAATCACTTCACTTACCTGATGAAACCAATAACAATTGAAATCAGCCACTGTTTCCAATTGAGCTTGACGGTAGAAGTAAACTTTCCAACGAACTCAACTATGATTACCTATAAAAACACGCGAGAAAAAAATAATAATAATATTAATGTTCATGGACAGCACAAAAAAGGCCCAAAACCTAGGGCATTGAAGAATTTAAGAGGGGCTAATATAACTGCTCTTACCTGAAGAACAAGTGTTATTCCAATTATAGCAATGAATAGGTGGTTTTTTGAAATCCCTTTGAAAATATTGATTTCATCTGGTTTCCGGGCATTAAATTCGTTGAAGATCTGCATTTCAAAAAATTAGTCCCTTATCATGCCTTGTAGTTAGGAACTCTCAACAACCAAATCATACAACAATGCTTAAGATGGAATTTAACTGGAATCATTTTAGTTGTTTGTTCCTTCAGTTTATTAAGAGCACTTAAAAGACTTACCTGGCAGAGCACAAATGCATTGAATATCAAGGTGTTCTTCACTTCGGTCGCACGCTGAGGGGTCTCATGCTCCAAACCTAGTATACTCTCTCCTCGAAAATTAAGGATAAGCAGCACGGTCACTTGATATGCTGCCTAAAATTTTAGAAACGACAATCAACAGTTACCATTATTGTATGTTATGTGACTGGAAAAAAAACAAAAAACTAAGCAGAAAATTTATAGCAATTTGAAGTGTTAATATTGACAAGATAGATAGAATAAAACCAAACACTAAACGTACCTGTACCAGCAGGTTCCTCCACATGATATTTGTTATTAGTGGTTCCCTGAAAATGTGTATGCACAATAAGGTAAATCATAGAAAATGCAAAACCATGTCCCAGTTATTTTGATAACAGAGAAATAAAAGGAACATAATGAGACACCAAGTAAATTAAAGACCAGAACTGAGACATTTTACCTGGGAAATATCCTTATAGAATAAAGGCACCACCATTTTTACAGAAGAAACATATACTAATACTCACACAAGTTATCTAATAATAACAAAACGCAAACAAATGGCCGAGTTTTAGGCTGAGGCAGGAAGGTTTGAAATTTTAGTAAGGGGAAGCCATTAATCAGGTTCAAGAATCGAACTAAAACAGAGCCATCTACTTCTCTAAAGTCCAGATGAGACACTAGTTGTAACATACATACATCCAATATCCCAGGCATAAAATGCTTGGACAAATCAACATGGCGTCTCCAATTCTAAAACTTTCCAGATAAAATTTTCAACTCATTGTATTACAAAGAAAGGAGGACACTGTTCTAACGATAGAACAGGTCGAGTTCAGTTTTAAAATTTTCAACATTTTACACACTGACAAGGTGCCAACCAACGTAGCATTTCTTACCGGCGACCAACTGGAGATCTATTCATCAGGTGATCTGTTGGAGGCTCAGTAGCCAGTGCCAGTGCTCCAAGAGTATCCATGATAAGATTAACCCAAAGGAGCTGTATAAATAGATAGAAACATTAGCATGAATACAGACTAACTGAAACAGTTAACCTTTTTTAGTTGTGTGATACTAGGAGTGAAAATACCTGCACTGCATTTAATGGGACTTCACCAGAAGACATTGCAGACACAACATTTATAATGAGAGCTGCAACATTAACTGTAAGCTGAAACTGAATAAATTTCTGGATATTTGCATATACAGATCTACCCCAACGGACAACCTGCATTAAGGAGACATTTAAAATAATTGAAACTTGCACTTTCAAAAAGAATGAAATAATAATAGCACAACTTTGGCCCTAAAATGCTTAACAACTTGGGCGTTCAATAATATTTAGTTAGTCTATGGTCAATAATATTTAGTTAGTCTATGGTCGTAGTGAGTAGCAACAAAAGGCCAAAGACCTTGATCTACTGTGACAAGTCAAGAAGATAATTTTGAAGAATCTGATGTCCTGCAATAGCATAAAAAAGCGATGATTCTAATTCAAACTAAATTAGCTGAAAACAGTGTCAACCTTCACGACTGAAGCAAAATTGTCGTCCAAAATTATGATATCTGAGCTCTCTTTAGCAACTTCTGTGCCTTGAATACCCATTGCGAGACCAATGTCTGCCTGAACTCAAAAAATGAATAATAGCAATGTAGCAAGTCAGAGTACCTTGTGAAAAGAGATAACTGATTATAATAATATTAAGAACCATTGATACAGAAACATAACAAAACTAGGGCTCTGCACTATTCTCTTAAGCAAAGATCTCAACCCAAACCAATTCAAATTTGTTTGGTTAGAAAACCAAGCATTGAAATTATTAACCAAAACCACTGTTTTGTGAAGAAAAAAAAAAGCACTTGAAATCATCGACCAGATAATGAAAGGTGGCTACACATTTTACGGAAAAGGAACCAGTTAGGAGAAATGCCTCAGATATAGGACCCTAACTTCCAGATGCATTTTGAATTCTAAACTTCCACCAAATGAACTGTGTGGCACTCTTTCTTTGAATGCATGGAACAATTGTAACAGCATTAAAAAAGAAAAAAGAAGTCAAACCTCATGTAATGCAGGAGCATCATTTGTTCCATCTCCAGTTACAGCAACAACATGTCCCCTCCTTTTCAATGCTTGCACAAGCAAAAGCTTGTCATTCGGAGAAGACCTCCCCATCACCTAAAAGATTTTGAATAGCACATGTTTCTAAGAAGTTTGGCTCTTTTAAGTATTAGACAATTTGCAAATATACAAAAACAGAAAAAACTAATAACAAATAGAGAATTAATTCTTACTGAGATCTTCTCTGCGATGTCTTCTCTTTCTAAATCTGAATATTCACGAAACACTCTTCCTTCAATAACATTAGGCTCCACAGCATCTTCTTCTGAACTCAGTATCCCACATTCCAAAGCAATTGCTTTAGCAGTTTGAGGATTGTCACCAGTTACCATGCGAACCTATGTACAAAAGTTCCTTGTTATTATTTCAATGCCTGGCATAATCAAATAAGCATGTATTAATGAAGAAGGGGTCTAAGATTCAACACTCCTATTTGTGGAATGGCATCAACTTGATACAAAAATAAAATTGTAACACTAGACTTCATCTAATTGTATCTCAATCATAACCATATAATGTTCTATTTTGTTTAATTGATGCATACAATTACAGAATCTTGATGGCTAAAAACGTCTGCAAGCAACACAATAATTAGAAAAAGTTCAGATGACTTCCCAACAAGACCCAGTAACAGGAAACAGGGAAATAGAAAGTAATCTGCACTTCACTTAAACTTCTTAACCACCAATTTATGTTTGCAGGTCAATAGAGGTCTCTTGTTGTTTATCAGGAACAATTTCATGCTCTCAAAAGGTAAATTTATAAAGACTGCGTGTGTGAGAGAGAGAGAGCTCAGCAGGAACAGAATTTCCCACACTTTCAGAATCACCTCCCAGCAAAACTAAAGTTAAAGTTTATGAACAAAATCAGTTGTCCTTGGCTGCTTTTAAATATTTTAAGTGTGGAAGAAATAAAAGCATGATCTATCTTAGGAACCAAAACCTGTTTCAATGCATTTCCCCCTTAATTTGAGAAAACTCTCAAATATAGAATTATATTTGACCCAATAGCAACAATCTTCCAAATTGCAAGCATAAAAGAATGACCAGCATTAACATTCAAAACTAAAACCTAGATAACAATTATATTCAACTCAATCAAACTATTTTTATATTTAAGGGAAAACAAAGCAAAGTAGAAAGAGAAATATAAACTAGCTGAGCATCAAATATCACAATGACTTGACTCTCTAGGAGATGGGAGAGACCAAGACATAGGAGCATTGCGATCAATATAGAGCAAGATATCAAAAGCTTAGTAATTTCAAAGGAAACGAGCACACAAAAATTAGAAAATAAATAAATAAATAATGACCTAAAATATGTGGTTCAGAAATTCTAAAGGAAAAGTAAATCTGTTATGCATATCCCAAATTGTTTTTCCAAAATAATCGTTCATACCAGAATTGATACAAGTTCAAAGTTATCAGAAACCAGCATTCAGCATGCTGAAGAATGAATCCAACAGAGCTTTTATAATACAAAAAAGGTTGGAGAACAAAAAAGAAATTGCAGCGTCATACAACAAATAACTGATAGCATATCAATCACGCAGACGGGTTAAAACATGACAAGCAAAAATACCTTCACACCAGCATTTTGGCACAGTCGAACAGCATCTCTCACACCTGGACGACATGGGTCCTGCATAATTTTATATACAAGGTAGCATGCAAATATAAATCATAACAGTCTGAAATAAAATTTAATTATATGCGAATATGTAAATGTTCAGCAGCTGAGTGAAACAAAATTGTGTAAATATAAATGTCAAGAGCCAAGTGAAGCAAAACTAGATTACATAAATCAACAAAGTGAATGAGTAAATTAGTTGCATCTCACAAGGCCATTAATAGAACAGCATTCTTGGTGTGATAAATAAGGATGTCATCGTAAACAAGTGGGATAAATGATAATCTCGACCATATGGCAACATGTACCTTTATGCCAATAATTGCAAGCAAAACAAGATCATCTTGAGGAATCACCCATTGAGTTAGTTGTTGTTCATCAGCTGGAACTTTGTCCATGTCATATGTTCTATATGCAATGGAAACACAACGCAAACTACTGCAAGCCATATCTTCAATAGCTTTCTTAAAAAACAACACCTGAAATCAATCACCAGTTTCACCAAAAAGAATCCTATTATAACATGAATGATACCATCAACAATAGCAGGTGCCTCTTAAAATGACGAAACAAACATTATTGCTTTTCAGTTCTCTAAATAAAGAGAAAAGTCTGATGTGAGAGAACAGAAAACAACATTTCCAATCAAAGAACTGTGACTAACCTCCTTTTACCAAACACAATACATGGACAAACTTAATCAGAGAAAGCAACCATTTAAACCAACCTTGTCTTGATCCAATGGCACTGTGTTACCACTTGCATCAACATATTTTGTACATGAGGCTAAGACTATTTCGGCAGCCCCCTTCCAATGTATATGCACTTGAGAGTCGGGCTGTAAAAATTAAACAATTTTGAATCACATCTCATAAGAGCAGAATACAATATTGGTTCAAATTCACAATTTTCAATTAGTTTCCTAATTATATATGGACTACATTTCTGGCCTGTATAAAAAATATTGTAGGCCATGATATCTAGAGTTTATGAATTGCATAGAAAATAAATTTTACTGTGCTATTTTTATTGCCGACCAAAACTTTAGCAAAAGAAAGAACTCTTGAGTATTGCTAGTCAACGATGTTCAAATGAGTCGAATTACTTCATACACACAAGCAAGGTTCTATAGGTCTCAGTTTTAGCATATTGGTGCAATGGATGAATCATAAAGGTAACGGTTCAATTGGTATTTAACATAAATGAGTTGAGTTACAAAAAACAATAACAACACACTCTTGGGCTTTTCACAATCTTAGAAATGAAGGATAGTATGTACTTGATACTCTTTTAAAGAGAAAGAGAAGCACCAAACAAAAATCAACTTTTCCCAAAGCACAGTTCCATACTGGACTGTCAATTTGCTTTCACTAAGGTTACTATAATATAACAAATTAACAATGTAGTTATATTACCAGCTGTAGTGCCACCCCGCCTTTTTTCTTCTCAGAGTTGAATGGGAATACATGAATGACATTCGACTCAGATCGGACAGCATCGAAATTCATCCCCAGCTACCAACAAGGAATACCCATGATCTGATTTAGAATTCAAAATTTCACCTTATAGCAAACAAGAGTAAGTTAAAAAAACAGACCTTGATTGCCCATCCCATAATGGCCTTTTCGGTTGGCGATCCAGAAATCTCTAGATCTCCACCTCCCTGCCAAAGAGCAGTAACAGCAAATCATATGATGTCCTAGATACTTGATCAGCTGCTCAATTACATTTTTCATATTTAAGAAAAAAAAGCATGAGAAATCCCTTGAACTTACCTCAGGAACAAAAACACTGCCGGTTGTGTTTTGTGCAATACCTTCAATAAGTAAAGAAGACAAAATAGGAGGCAACTGTGATTTACTTTCAGGAAGATCCATTTTTTTCCCTCCAGAAAAAGCTTCCACAACGGTCATCTGTAAATCAAAGAGGTCTTTGAAATTAATGCGAGAAGAAAGACACTGACCCTATTACTCACTCCCCCATCCGAGTCAAGGAAAAGCTATGAGAACAATCTTTTCCTCAAGATTCACCTGATTCAAGGTCAAAGTTCCAGTCTTATCACTGCAAATAGTGGTGGCAGAGCCCATGGTTTCACAAGCAGAAAGCCGGCGCACCTGCGATTCAACTTCTATTTAAGCCACAGAGTGTCAAGGTCATCAAAACCACCAACAATAATATAGAACATCACATACCAAAGCCTTATCTCTCATCATTTTTCTCATCGAGTATGCAAGACTGTCATAGAAGAAGAAAAAAAAACAAAGAACGAGAGAGAGTCTATTTTAAGCATAAGAAATTCAATCATGAAACCAGTATTTGAAAGTCAGAGGTAACATCACCTGCTATATAAAAGGAAAGGTGGGAATTAATCTGCTACAAAAGGTAATAATAAAATGCATGGTTTTTTTTTTTTTGAACAGCACAAAATGCATAGTTAATGAAAGATAGTAGTAATTTGAACTTGTGATGACCGCTGATGAAAGAAATAATGGATGATGTTTGGATAAACAATGCTGCCCAAGATACTGGACTAATTTTACAAGAAGGTAAACTCACGTTAAAGTAACTGCTAAGGGAAGCCCTTCAGGCACTGCAACTACAACAATGGTGACCTACAAGGATTATAAAGTTAGTTAATCAGAGGCATATAGAGACTAAGGAGAATGCTTGAAGAAAGGAGCACATACCGCGACGGTCAGAATTTTAACAGCTCCATTAACTGCTTTACCAATTTTTGTTTTACCCGCTACGAACTCAGGACTTCCATCAAAGTTTTTTGTATGTCCAGTGAAATATCTGTTGGATCAAATTTGCAAATTCAACATACAGACATAAAGAGAGGTGAAGAAGACAAAGAAAAAGATATCGCAGTTACCTGACCAAGAGGACTACCAAGACAAGCAAAGCTACTGTCAGCCCCACAATACCAATGAAAGTTGCGACCCCATTCAAGCGCACCTGTAAGCAGTCACTAACAGTAAATACTAAATATGATGCTTATAATATAAAGGTTATTACAAACCAATATTGAGAAAACCAACCTGCAAAGGTGTTTCTTCACCATTGTCTTCTGAAATACTAGCCATGAGCAACCCCCATTCAGTATTAATTCCAACACCTGTTACCTGCAGACAATGGAAAAAAAAAAAAGACACGTAAGCTAGCAAGGTAAATAGAGGCCAATAAACCATCAACCCCTACCATGAAAGCACACCCTTGGCATCCTTAATTATATCTGTCAGTTGAGAACAAGATTTTGACAATCAACAAGCAAGCAAAGTTTCAATCCTTAAAAGTGAAAGCCTTTGATAGCTTCAGGAACATTACAAAACTGGTTTTCAATAAGTGGTGGTACTATGGCAATGTTATCAATGAACATGGAAAAAAAAAGAGGGAAAGAAGAACACAAAACAAGCATGAGGAAAATTTACATCAACAAAAAAAGATTCCTCAAAGCATTCCCCAAATCACCAACGCCATTCATCCCAATGGTGCTTTCCCTTGCAAGGACTGAAATCCTCTCATATTCTTTAGAATGTGATATATCTTGTTGTTTTAATCTCAGCCATTCAAATTAAAAGAATGGCTAGTAGATATTTCAAACAAAAGCAAATCTAAAATTTCAGGATAATTACTGCCATCGTTCTACATAGATATTCTTTGATGATTCAACTCTAAGAATGAATAAACAGTTAGAAGAAAATTAAAAAGAAAAAAGAATCGAATCATTTACACCATCCATTTCTTGTTCAAGCACAGATGGACAAGTTGGGTCCACAGTTAACAATTTGAAATCAGATTCCTTGTTGTGCACTTTTTGAAGCTAGCAATTTAGAAAAAACAATGATTCACATGGCAAGAGAAACATAAATTCTCTAATTTATCGTTATTTATTGATTATCCATTTCTTCTTTTGATTATAAATCTTTGATGAAATGCAGCCTGTACTTTTTTATATAATTTGTTTGCTTTTTCTTTTTTAGTTTTCCACAATGAATTGAGGTGTATAATTACTTGTTTATGAAAAATATGAAAATAGTTGTGTTGGAATTTGGATAGTAAGATCTTGCCCAGTAAATTTGGAAGGCTACAATTAAAATATCATGTCCAAATGAATGTGAGAGGGATCCGAATACCCCATGCAGAGTAAAAGGGATGGGGTAAGGCTAGGTTGAAGACAAACCCTCGGTCCCTCAAGGACAAACAAAAAGATTGCTGCACGTACTACCAGCCTTTTTCCCTCTTTTTACTCTCTTATTTCCTTTCAAATACATAGAAACCAAAAACAATGTTGAGACCCTAACTATATCCCTCCATTAGTTGCCTTTGATGAGCCAACAAGATGGATTTTTAAAAAGTTGAAAATTATTGTACTTAGCAGAGGGGAATAGAAAGAGAGAAGAAAAATAAGAACATTTAAATTTTACCAGCATAGTGCCACTACCATCTGCAACTTTGCAGCCAGACATTAGAAACGGTTCCCTGGAATTCTTTTGGACCTGAAAAAAAAGCAATCAAACTTGAAGACAACGAGCGTAATAATGCAATATCAGCAAGTTGAAATATAAATCCAAGGCTTACAATCTTGCTTTCTCCAGTCATGCTTGATTCATCAATAGCAAGGGAGTGACCAGTAATTAAAATTCCATCAGCAGGAACCTGGAGAAATATGAAGGACGCCAATGAAGTAGGGGAAGAAAATGAAAATTACCAGAAAATGAAAATTACCAGAAAATGAAAATTACCTGATCACCAATGTTAAGGGGTATAACATCACCAGCAACAATATCATATATTGAAATTTCAACTCTTCTACCTCCTCTGGTAACCTACACAGGAGCCTTTAAATTTAAATTTAAAGTACAAGACAAATAAATGCCCATAATTAAAAATAAAATAAAATAAAACTGCCATAGTAGAAAGGCACCTCCAAATGTATGTTTCTCTTCTCCTCGTTTAAATTTTGAAACTGAAGAGATTGTTTGTAGTCACTTATAGCTGAAGAAAGAAAGGAAGAGGAGGACATATAGAAAAAGATTCTAGTAGATGCTCAAAGTTCAAGCTAATATTAGTGACCACAGAAAAAAGCAACATACTCATATCCATCTATGATATATAACATCATCTCCATCATGCTAGTCCTTGGAAGAAAATTTGGACTTTTAACAAAATGACCAGAGAGCATGACCAGATTGTCTAAGACATGACTCTAAGTATCTTATATGACCCACCAGTGATATTTGGCTAGCCCCCAACAGGTCTCTCCTATCATACTAAATAACTCATTCAAATATTAAGAAATCCAATAAAGCAAGCAAATCACAGTTGAAGGCTTTTCTTTGATCTTCCCAACCAGATGAACAAAGACAAACAGGATAAATGACAAATACCAAAAAAGCTGGTAGGTCAGACAAGTATTCTGCCACTTCTGAAAAATTATAGCACTTTATAGCAGTTCAAGCATTATTATAGTCAAAATAATAACACAGCATTCACAAAAACCTATATATATTGGCATACTTAAATGGATCAACGTGAACTGGCAAACGATGACACAGCATTTGCAAAAATTATAGCACATTATAGCAGTTCAAGATTTCAGGCATTATTATAATCAAATAATAACGCATAGCATTCATATATATATTGGCATAGTTAGATGGATCGATGTGAATGGATTCAATATATCAAAGCCAAAACAGTCAATGGTCCTCCATTTTTTGTTCACTTCTGCATTAATGGTAGTTCTGTTAATTAAGCAATATTGTTGTTGCTTAGAATCTCTTCTATTTCCACTATTTGCAGCACGTAACAGTTTTGTGATTGTTATTGGGAAGTTTTTTGTAAATTCAACACACACCCACACATCCAGCAACAGAAATCGATACAAAGAAATGCAGGGAAACACAGCACAAATATGTAACAAGGCACCAGGCGTCATCCTACAAGACCAACCACAGTGTTTCATCTATAGGAATTTTAACACAAGAAACCAAATAGATTTGACAAACTTAACATTGTAACTGAATCACATAAGTATTATCCTGAGAAGATTAAAACAAAAAACTCTACTAAGCAATGGGGGATCCACTAATTTGCTACTCTATACAAAACTTAATTTTTCCCAATTCAAATACATAAAGCGCTATAAATGCATCTCCATACCTGTCACAACAATGACAAGAATAACTGCAAAAGCAATGCTGGCCCCTTCATACCATCCTTCCTTAACACCCTGCAAAAGAAAGTGCAAGACCCTCTGAATAAGTAAACAACAATTTATTGATCAGATAAAGGTCAAGGAATCGTTACAAAAACATATAGCACGCAAGTTGACATGGAGACCACATTCAAGAAACTAGGTGAACTTAATTGGCAATTTTCTAGTGTTTTAATGCACCAATGCCATCTTTTTTTCATTATTTTTTGTGTCTGTGTGTTTACATCCCTATGTTTATATGTGTGGACTGCAAGCGTTTGATTCTTTTTCTTAATCAACCATCAATCTTGTTTCCCAAAAGCAAACCAGATTATTGCCGTGTATATAATGTAAGCACAAGCGAAACCAAAATTTATTCGCCTTATTCGCCTCCAAGAAGCGAGGATCAGGTTATCGAAAGTTAAATGAATCGATTCATTGAAAGTTCTGGATGAAGCATTCTTCTGGTTTATATGGTCAAATAATGGTGGCATAATCAGTTATGCCCTGCAGAAACTCACCTCTGTCTTCATACCCAGCACCAAAGAGGCCACTGCAGCTACCATCAATATGATCAAAGTAAGATCTTGCCAAGCTTCCCAAAGGAACATCTACAGAAAGCACCATACTAAATTCAATCAAGGGTGTACAGTACTCTTCTTTTTTTTTGGTCAAAGAAGTAGAGAAAGAAGGGGGAAAATAGAGGGAAAAGTAAGCAATGATACTAGGTACAAATCTGCAAAAGAAGTTACCCAAAAACTCCTTCCTTTTTTCTGAGGATATGTATTTGATCCAAATGCATTCTTCCGTTTCAATAAATCAGCATCATCTTCATGAATTCCCTTCTCTATATCAGTTTTCAATGCATCTGCAACCCCTTTTACCTGGTAGATATAAAATAAGAAAATGAATCTAAGATAAGAATAGTAAAATAATACAGAGAACAAAGAGAGTGGTAGACTTACCCCACCGAGTGCCTCCAAAGCATTATGATCATGATCCCTCGTGATTGCAGAAATTTGCCCCACGCTAATTCCAAAATCACCAGTGGGGGGTGGATGTGGTTCTGTGTCTCCTGCCATCCCCAAATTTCGGTTAGTTCACATACTACCAGCACAGTATAACATTTTCAAACCATACTTCTTGTGACGAGAATGCAATTAAAAACCTGTGGTGCACTGAACATCTCGGAGAAATCATAAATTACCCGTTCAACTAACACACCAAAAAAATTAACAGGAAATCTTATTATAAACAGTATCCAATATAAACTTCAAAAATTCCACCGTGCATCAGACCAAGGTAACCATCTGTCAAAATGAGAACCATGAAATAAAAATAAACAAATACGACAAAGAAAAAGAATGCCAACGATTTTCCAGCAAGACACAATGCCCTTCGCAGCAAATAACATCAAGTAAACAAAAAGAAAGAAACATGAGTGGGGGGAGATGAAATCAACAAAGAAATGAATAAAAGACCAGATAACACATCTAAAATTCTGAACAAACAAATGATTATTTCACGCTAAATACAGCAAACGAACAAGAATGCGACAAATATAATAATCATTTCATAACACATGATAATGAGCACAAATATTTAAACAATAACCATAATTATCGCCTAATCAAACCATATCATACTGTGGTAACAAAACCACACCACATTAAGCACGGTAAAGGAACGGGAAAGTACCATTTACGCTATTATTCCCAGCTTCCTTGAAAAGATGTGCAGCCTAATACAATACCAAAAAAAAAATATTAAAATTAACAAAACATAACCTCCTGCAAATCAAAACATTATTAAAAAAAAATAATTATCATTATTAATTAAATCTAAAGCATTATTTACCCAAATCACTTGCGCGTGTGCTCTTATCTTGCTTAATATTCTCCTCTTCTCCTCTTCCTTCTTCAAGTCCAGAGTATATCGGAATCTTCTAGAAGCATTAAGCACGAGCGCAGCTTTCTACGAAATCCACACACATTTACATTAGAAACACAAAATAAAAACTAATTACCTTACCTTATAAATCGCAAAAAAAAAAAAAAAAAACACGAGAGACTCGAGAACGTACCCGCCATCTGCGGAGGCTGTCGATGGGAGCGTTTTTGGTGCTGACGATATCAAAAGGACCAGACGAAGAGTCGGCATCACGGCCGAAGTCAGTAGAACGATTTTCACCAGCTTCCAAATCATCTTGCTGGCGTATACACGGCGAGCCTTTAAACAAACTTGTCATTCTCTTATTTCTGTCGTCGGGGAGATGGCACCACCGTCAGAAAAATCATCTCATTTTCAGTTACTTTTTCCATCATTAAAATCATTTTAAAAAAAACAGTTACTCTTTTCAAAAAAATCTACACTCTCAAGAATAACTTCTGCCTGCTTGCTTAAAAATGCGATTTAAAAAATAAATTAAAAAAAAAAACAGTTCGAAGTGATAAAACAGTAGGCTAGGTCAAGTGTAGTAGAGTGTATTTATAACTGTATTTTACTGTTGCATGATACGGAAGGATGATGAGAACAGCAGGCTGGGGGAGGTTTCCCGGCATTTTTTTTACCGTGGTTAAAAAGTAAATGCCGAGAGGGTTAATGTTTTTATATTTATGAGAGGCTGTTTTATCGGATTTTAACAAGGTAAAAATTAGGGGTGGTTCGGTAACAAAAGTGGTTAGAATGCTAATTTGTCTAGTCCTTGTATTTTCGATTAATTGTTGAATTTGTCCTTTTTTTGGAAATCATAAATTAGTATCTTGACCACGGTTAGAATGCTAATTTAAAAAAACGATTTTATTTTAATTTTTCTTATAGTAAGTGAAGGAAAAACTGAAAAGAAATGGAGGGTAGTTAGGGGAAAATAATTGAATTGTAAAGGAAAACTAACGAAAGCATTCAGTTAAAAACATATCTAAAGTTGAAGTACTGGAGTGAAATTAAGTATAAAGTACAGGTACTATTACGCTTACCCGATCAACTGGTTGGCAGTGCTGCTGCTCTCAAGAAAAAGCTAATTAATCCTATAAAATGAAATCTACAGTTAATTTACATAATCAAAACGAAAATAGAATGATGCCGCCGCAGCAAAACAAACAGTGTGACGCTTCACTTCACATCAAAAGGCACTTTCAACGGTGATAATAATAATAAATAAATAAATAAATAAAAGCTCCATAACTGTAATTATATTAGCAAAGAAAAATAACAATCATCTATCTAGTTCGAGGTCAGTGTTTGAAGATAAGATCGGAGTTTAAAAATAATTTTTTAAAAATAAAAAAATATTATTTTAATATATTCCAGAATAATTATAAATAAGCATCCAAATGAATAGTGAATTTTAACTGGAGTCATGATTTATTAAGTTAATTTATAGATTTTCACGCTAGTCTAAATCTATTATTTTTATCTGATATAATTTTATTTTAATTTTTAAAAAAAATCTTTGATTTTAACATGGCTGAGTTTGGACAAAGATCGAACAAATATTAAAAATTATTTGAAACAAAACTTTATTAAATTTTGAAGCTAAGAAATTGAAAATAAATAAATAAATTGAGGGGGACAGCAAACAGATAAGGATCCAAAATAAATATCAAATCCAGCCGACAGCATTGATGCTGCGTAATGGAGGCACGAGGCAGAGATATGAGGGGACTGCCAAGATAAGCACTCAGGACACGGAAAGCAATTTTCTGTGGATGCCACGTGGCCACCTTACTAAAAATAGAAAATCAAACAAACACCTTGCTGGCAGGAGACTCCAACGTCCCACGAAGGCAGGCTCCCTTTTACTATTATTAAGGGTTTTTGTAAGTTCTTTATCATTTACTAGACACGTGTAAAGAATTCTCTTAAGAAAATCATGAAAAGTTAGATTTGCTGTCCGTTTGGTTTCAATATTAGCCGTTCAAACTTCAAAGTTTAAAATCAGCATAGTATATTTAAAATCTAGTCAATCAAAAAAAAAAAATGTTACCTGGCCTGATATTTTCATTAAGATTAGATAAATTATACATCGTGTTATTTTCACTTCCTATTCATGGTGAATTAATTGTGTTTATTATACTAAAATTTAATCGAAATAGCACCAGCAGTCCGTAAAACAATTAATCAATTGGTTAAAGTTGTCTTAAATCCATTTTCTGCAGGCGTAATTCTTCATTAATTTTCTAGAACCAAAAAAAGAAGAAGCATAAAGCTTTAAAAAACCTGCCCTATAACATATTCTCTACGATCATAAAATCTTTCATTCATAGCAAGAAGAAGAAGAAGAAGCATGGGACCCCCAGAAGAGAACAAGATTATGTTTTCATTTCAAGTTTTATTTCAGAATAAAATGTAAAATTGAACAGAACACACAGACACCATACTGAATCCCAAGCCTCCCTTAGAGTTGATGTCATGAGTTAGTCTCCATACATATGGCAATCTAAGAGAATTGTTGTAATAAAGAAAGTGCAGAGCAAAAATGTGGAAGAAGTCACAAACCAGCTGCTGGAGTAATCTCAGAAATTCTTTAACAGGCTTCTAGGAAACAGAGAGAACAATCAATGGTGACCTCTGCATCAGCAAGAAAGAGTTTTCGTGAGTTGCTTTCCCCCGTCTCTCCTTTGATATCAATAGCTAGCACTCCTCCACACATTATATACTAGATAATTTCGAGCTCTGAATATAAAAACCTTATATGTAAAGAAAAATATCTAGGTATAGTAGGTATAGTAGGTAATTTAGCCAATTACAACACTGATACAAAGGATAATCAACGAAGTAAATTTTTTATACTAAAAAAGAAAGGGAGAAATAGGAAGAAGATGCAAAACCAAAGCAATGAAGTAAACGCTTCAAGCTGTATCATATACTCAAGCGACTTTACCCCTCTTTACCCCGTCAAAATATGATTCTTCTATTCAAGAATAGTACTGATCAGACTCCCATCTCTTTCCCTCCTCTCTAAAGTTTCCAATCAGCTGATCTCAACGTACCTATTGCACTATGAAGGATCTTGTATATCTGGACCATGCCTTTAAGCATACAAGCCTTCAAGGAACGAGCAGAGACTAGCAGGAGATTATCAAGAGAAATACCTCTAGCTATTACGGGAAACTAAATGACTTGTATGGAATATATGCACAGGTGGGATCACTTCTTTAGCTTTTGGTTTCAAAGATTTGAATCACTTCGACTTCTATTCTCGTCTTAAATCTCCTGATCTGGCAAGCTTTAGCACTTTTGAGTAAAGAATAGATTAACGAACCTCTTGCAGCAATCTGGAATATGGTAGCTTGGTAGATACAGTTGAGAAGGAACGATATTTGATTGAAAATCCAAGCCGGCCCACTTCCTCTTTTTCCTTCCTTTTGTTTATGACGGATTGTGCATTTGCTTGCTCTGTAGCTTTTGGTAGATTGAAATGAAAAAAAGAGTGATGTGTGCATGAAGTTAACTCTCAGATACGGGTGGTGAGACCAACGTTTTAAAGACAGTGCTGGGAAGGTGGTTGTTCGTTAAGCTTTCTTTAAGATGATACTGGAGTCATTTTTTTATTAAATAGTCGTTAGTTTAAATCTTGTAATATTATTCTTATTATTTCATATAATTAAAATTAATTAATTA
>Ga0325401_1002184_pt1 | contig 17199 bp, 15 predicted proteins | sample PopdelMetagenome_FD_205666 | JGI IMG/M metagenome (GOLD analysis project Ga0325401, IMG submission 205666) | Populus deltoides microbial communities from Bellville, Georgia, United States - Xylem-PdKOR-R2 | ecosystem: Host-associated > Plants > Phyllosphere > Stem > Wood/Secondary xylem | place...
CTAATAATATCAGGAGAGAAATCGGTTTCTTTAGGAAAACAAAACAAAAATAAAAATGGGAATTTAATCACTTGGGAAATCGATTTTTTTAGCAGAAAGAATTAATTTAGTCAGGGTTTCAAGGTCTCGCCCCCTATTGAACAGAATCTTGATTTTCAGGTATACTGATCTCAACACTGTCAACCGCACTTTCATCTTCCAAAAGTCAAGAAAGAAACAGAAGGAGAAGATGCAGAATGAAGAGCAGCTGACATGTAAAATCGAAGATTTGGCAAATTGTTGTGGAGGAGTAGATGATGATATCATGCAAAAGCAATCAAGTGTCCCATTACTTGGCGACAAGGCAATTTCTCTCTTGTTTGAAATTCTTTAATTCTGTTTGAGTTTTTATTTGCATTTTAATTGAAAGGATATATCTTGGGCGATTGGATTTTTTACAACAGGAGCCTTTGTCTACATTAGCAGCCGAGTACCAATCTGCTAGTCCTATCTTGCTTGAGAAAATAAAGGTTGTTATCGTCATCACGTTTTCTTGTTTTCTTTATGGCTGTCTTGAGTTAATGTACTAGTTGATTATTATTGCTGCTCGTGTAGGTTCTTGGTGACAAGTATGTTGCAATTAGGCGAACACGTGGAGATGGGAATTGCTTCTTTCGAAGCTTTATGTTTTCGTACCTAGTAATGTCTTTGTAACTATTTATTTGGTTTCTATCCTTGTGCTTTTTGTTGGAGGAGGAGGGAGCACAGTATGCGTAATTTACCCTTTTAAATAAGCTGTGGTTTTCTTGAGATAGGAGCATATTTTGGAGACACAAGATTGGGCGGAAGTTGATCGTATCAAACTCAATGTTGAAGAATGTAGGAAAACACTGCAGAGTTTGGGTTATGTGGACTTCACGTTTGAGGATTTTTTTGCGGTAAATCTATCATGTGCATTCTGTTACTCTATGCAAGATGTACGTTTATTCATTTTTTAAAACATTTTTGAACTCTTTCAATCTTCTTTTTTTGTGTGCCGGTTATGCAACAAAGACTTTGTTTAAGAATTAGTCCGTGGAGTGAACTGGAGTCCATACATGTGCAAATGTACAAACAAATTCAAAGGAAACTCAGTTTTAGAATATGATTTGGACATTTGAACTCCATGTTTGTAAGTTCTGTTGATTTGATGAATTGGAGTTATAATTTCATTGCTGGCCCCTTCAGACATGAGGTGGACTTCTTTGGAAATATGGATTGTGATTTTAAGAACCACTTAAATAGCTCGTTCACATAAACATTATGGAAAACAAAGAAGGACGAGTATATGTATTATTTTTATACGTGAGGCATGGATGAATTTAGTTAAGTTAATGCATGCTCTTAATGTTATATTGAGATGCTGATGCCACCAAAATATTTTCTATCTTGTTTCATTTCCTGCTCTATTCTTGAGATGAGAAGATTGATTTTTCTTTGGAGCTTTTAAGCAATGAGTTTTTAAGTCGTGACAAGCTTTCTTCATAGAAGCTTCTACCAAACCGTACCTGCCTTCAAGGCTTTCTTGCATATAATCTGTAACTCAGATTTCATTGTGAAAAATATGCAGTTATTTCTTGAGCAGCTGGATGATGTTCTTCAAGGAAATGAAAATTCAATAAGGTGCCCTTTTCCCCCCTGCTATGTCATGTCTGTTAACTGCTTAAAAATAACAACTTCATTGGAATTTTAAGCTCTCTAAATTACTCATCAGCTCCTGCATTTTTATTTACAACCATGAACTGATGTAGTGCTTATGAGGCCAAAATATTAGGTTGTGCTTGTTAATCCTAGTCAATTGACCTTTTTGAGCTCTAAATACAAATTTTATTTTCATTTGCAGTCACGAAGAACTTCTAAATAGGAGTCGTGATCAGTCTGTATCAGACTATGGTGAGTGTCTTGATGGTATGAATTGATGTTTGCGACCTTCTCCTGACAAATTTGGTTGGTTAGTTGTCATGTTTTTCAGATTTGTGACCACTGGAGAAATAAGAAAACGTTCTCAGTTTTTTGAACCCTTTATATTTGGATTGACGAACACAACAGTAGAGCAGGTTTGTTCAATGGATTATAGTTTCTGGTGTTACTTTCAAACATTTTCCATGCATTGTTAGTTCTGTGCATTTAATGAAAAACAAGGATGAATTGGTAGCTTTCACTAGCATAACTTAAACCAGTGTCATTTTACATCGAGTCCACAATTCTCCTTATTTTGTCTTTCAAAGTTTTACATTCCAAACCAAACACCATTAATAATTTGTTTAGTCTGTAATTTGATACCTTTTCTCGGTGTCAAATTCATCATGGTAGAAATCCAGTTTCATGTATTTCAGAAAGTTAGATAATGAATGCATAAAATCTTGGAGTTCCCAATTGATATATCTGTTTTGCCTTAGTTTTGCAAGTCATCAGTGGAACCTATGGGCGAAGAAAGTGACCACATGCACATTACTGCACTGTCAGATGCATTGGGTGTGCCAATTCGTGTTGTATACCTCGACCGCAGCTCTTGTGATGCAGGTGTTGTCAGTGTAAATCATCATGATTTCGTTCCTGCTCCAGGCAATCTCCCAAGTGCCACTAGTGCTAGTTCCGAGAGCATCAATCCCTTCATTACCTTGCTTTATCGTCCGGGTCACTATGACATTCTCTACCCGAAGTGATGCTTTCTGCAATTCTGGTAAGCTGCTCTCATCTTTTTGGTAGCTATGGTACATGGAACACTCGTGTATGGGTGGGTGGGTGGGACATCTTTTATGTTATTGAGTCTCACTTGTATATATTGCAGTATGCAGACCATTAAAGAAGTCCGGGTGATGGAGGCTGTCAAGGTCAATTTGAATTATGACGAAACACGAAGTTGCAAAGCAAAGGCCTTAGCCTCATCTGTATTTGTGCTGTACATTGTGATAAATGTTCAAATGCTTCTGAATTGTGAGTGGGGGCCTAAATGCAGGTTGCCTGAAAGTTTCAGACAGTCATCTGTTCCAATTTAGGATGGAGCATGTCCTCACCTGGTGTTTAATCATCTTTGTGAAATTGCATTTTCTGAAAGAGGAAGAAAACTGTTTAATGCATGCCCACTACTCTTTTCCTCCTCCACTTTGTTAGGGAGTGAAACATAAGCAAACTTTGTGTTGCCATCATGGAGACTCAAGTCTTGATTTAGGTAGGAACTAAGTTACTTCCCGCAGCTATGACCAAATTTTTTCGAAGCAAAAAAAAAGTCAAAAGTCATGCAGAACTCTTTGATATTATCATTAAACCTATTGGACAAACTTGAAACCATCCAACCAACTCTTTGCAGGTTTCAAAGTGTTTGGGAGTCTGTTTTTCTTTTTTTATCTACAATTAATGATAAATGATAGTATTTTGAAACTAATAGATTGGATAGCTCATCATGAGCATGACAATATTTTTTTTTTTTTGTTGTGTGAGTATATTTTTGTCCTTTTGTTAGGAATAGTTGGGTTTTTATTGGGTAAAGTTGAGATAAAATTCAATATAAAATTGAAGAGTTATCAAGAATTATGGGAAAAATTGAATAAGAGTGAAAAAAAATATAAGAGGTAGAGAATTAAAGTCTAAATTGAAGAGAAATTAGAAAATCAAGGACTGCAATTAATAATAAATGATAGTATTTTAAAATTAATAGATTGGATAGCTAAACATGAGCATGGCAATATTTTTTTGTTGTGCGAGTATATTTTCACCCTCGTGTTGTGTTTAATTGAGCTATGCTTGAGGCATGGTTGAGTTATTTTGTTTTTTTTTCTTATATTGTGGTTTCTCTCCCATTAGATTTTTATCGAGTAAAGTTGAGATAAAATTCAATATAAAATTGAAGATTTATCCGAGAATTATGGGAAAAATTGAATAAGAGTGAAAAAATATAAGGGGTTGAGAATTAAGGTCTAAATTGAAGAGAAATTAGAAAATCAAGGACTGCAATTAATAATAAATGATAGTATTTTGAAATTAATAGATTGGATAGCTAAACATGAGCATGGCAATAGTTTTTTGTTGTGCGAGTATATTTTCACTCTCGTGTTGTGTTTAATTGAGCTATGCTTGAGACATTGTTGAGTTATTTTGTTTTTTTTTCTTGTATTGTGGTTTCTCTCCTATTAGATTTTTATCAGGTAAAGTTGAGATAAAATTCAATATGAAATTGAAGATTTATCCGAGAATTATAGGAAAAATTGAATAAGATTGAAAAAATATAAGGGTCAGAGAATTAAGGTCTAAATTGAAGAGAAATTAGAAAATTAAGGACTAAATTGAATGAAAATGAAAAATATATTTGATATATGTAGCATATGCACCGGCATGTGAGGAAGGTGGCCTTACTGTAGTGGTGCATGCAACCTCTTTTGAGCTTCAATTGTGCCCTTACTTGTGTTATTAGAATTGTCTCAACGAGGTTTTTTTTTTCATGATGACGCGTGGTGGAAGAAGTGACTTTAGCGGCTATTTTTAATGAAACAAAAAAAAATTAAAACGACATGTGAAAATAAGATTGAAAAATTAAAATTTTGAGAAAAAAAACAAAGAAAATAGTAAAAATGCCACATGAAAGCAGCCAAAAAAGTTAGAAATTTGACAAAACGTGCCACATTTCTGCAGTGATTTCATAGTTCAAAAACACCATTGTTTTAGTGTTTTTGTTAATGGTCTTCGTTCCATTCTATAACGTGTTTGTCATTTAGGCTTAAAGTGCTCACTTTTCAGCTCACTTTAGAGGCTTTATTGGAGATTATAATTTGTTCTCCTTTCATAAATTAGCTTAATTTGAAGCTAATTTCAGCCTACATGTGTATTTAGTAATACGGTGTATGTTTTTCAATAGTATTTTTTAATTGAAAATATATTAAAATAATTTTTTAAATTTTTTTTTTAAAATCTTGATATTAACATATCAAAATTATTGAAAAAATATCTAAAAAAATATTATTTAATATATTTTTTTATTTGCTTTCTATATGAATATCTCCATCTAATAACTTGAATCACAGATTTAGCAAGTTGGCTCGTGTTTACTTTGTTCATTTTTTAATTGAATATTTTTGTTTCAATTTCACCCTCCAATAACTCAATATTTTTTTATTTGTTATTTTTTCAAATTCATCCTTCAATATTAAGTTACTTAAAAATTGAGTTTTGTATTTTTTTTATTTGATTTCTATGAAGTTATCTTGGTCTCATGGATTTAATTTATTTTTTTGATTTCAACCTTCAACTTTGATCTATTGGAAATAGAGCTTCATAATTATTTTATTTTTATAAAGTTATCTAAGTCTCATGAACTAGGTCACGGGTTTAATTGGTTAGCCTGAGTTGACTTGAGTTATATTATTGATTATAATCAAGATAAATTTATATTTTGATTCAATTAATAATGAATTAACTGATTCATATGATAGTTGGACTAGGACAATAAAAAATTGTATGCCAAATTCATTTAATTACATTAGTGATACAAGAGTTTTTATTTGAAGAAAAATAGATATTTTTCTTAGTTAATTTTTTTTTATTTTTCTATTATGTGTCATTATATTTTTCTAGTTTTTTTATTATTATTTGAAGGAAATAGTTTTTCTATTTTATTTTTTTTATTCAACATTACTAGAATTTTTTAGCTTCTTTTTATATATATAGAGTGTTGTAATCGTTTTTTTACAAGTTAGACATGAATGAATAAAATTAAATATTTTGAGAATCTCTTTATAATCATGGTTTTCTTGGTCTTTGATGGTTTTCACTTGTAACTAACTTCATTATCCTTCGCTCATGTATGTGTCAGGTGGTATTAGAGTCCAACGATTCCTGATAATTTTTTCTATGTGCTATCAATCATCATGGTTGGAGATCGTAGAGGATGTGTATCAAAACTCAACAATTACAGGTAGTTAGTTATCTGTGTTGTTGAATAACCATAGTTAAAAGAGGTGGTAGTAGAACATGTTGTGCTTGTGTAAGAAAGGATGAGGAAATGATGAGGAGATTCCTCCTCGGTAAAGAGACATCTAAGAACTGTGAAAGAGGACATGGTTCTGCATCCAGTGAGATGGTGAATGACCAGATTTGGTCACTGGAAAGCGTCACACATGCCTCTTTAATTGCGCAGGCACCACCCATTCGCCAAGAAAGAAAAAGAAAGCCAAAGAAACATCTCGTCAAAAGATGAGAAATTAAAAATGAAAATACTATTACAATCCACAGTAAAAGGTATCTTGATTTACAGTGATTTTCTCGCATCATTTAACTCGTTATAATTGTCTCGCATTTAAAAATAAAAAGAGAAAAAAAGGAATTGTATTTCTTGGTAACAGGTTCACAACCTGGTAAACCATTAATGGTGATACGATTAGAAAAATGTTTAGTTCTTTTAGGTACTACTAGACAGGGGTTCCATGCTAGGCCGCAGGTCGGCCTAGATTTTTTTAACATAAAAAAATGATGTCAAGGCAACACAAATGTTTATAAAAAAAGCAAAAAATATATGAGACTTGGATCATGGACTCGACTGAGTTTAACGAGCTTAACTAATTTAAATAAAATAAATAAAAAAATTCAACGATAATAAATAAAATAACCAAAAAAAATTAACAACATAAAACAAATTAAAAAAACCGGCTCAAGTCCATTTTGGTTAGCATGTTAAATATGCAATTTGATCGTGATACAAGAGTAACCCTATCGAAAGCAAATTGAGTAAAACTATTAAGTTTAATTATCAAACAACCCAATTCTCAAGGGCAAAATTGAAAAACAATGAAAGACAAATATCAAAGTCGACCCAAGTTAACCTATTAGCCCCGCCACAATGGACATAAGATTGAGATAACCCTATAGAAAGGAAAGTGAAAAAAAAACATAAAGATTAATTTCTAATAAATCAAATGTTGAAGGAAAAAAAGTCAACTTTAGAAAAGACCAAAGTCAAACTATATTAATCTTCAAAACTTGTGACCTTGGTCATGAACCTAGAACTAACTCCATGAAAGATAAACCCTAAAACATAATGAAGCAAAATTCTAAATCAATAAAATATTAGGGGATAAAATTGATAAAAAAAAATTCAATAAAAAAGGCTCCAAAACAAAAGAAATAGCAATAAAAAGAATGAGAACTAAATTTAATATAAAAATAATTTGAAATCAAATGCTAAGAGATGGAATTGAAAATAAAATACGATCAGGAAAAGGATAAAAACAAACAACAATTAAAAGAATGAGGATTAAATTTGATATAAAAATTAAATAAAATCAAATAATGAGGGACGAGATTGAAGAAAACAATCAATAAAAAAAGATAAAAAAAAAACAAAACAAATAACAAGCAATAGAATGGGGATCAAATTTGATAAAAAAATAAAATAAAATGACACCTTTATATTTTTACAAGGAGAAAAGAGAGAAAAAAAGTTCATGGGAGTTCAACCACTGCATCATTGTGTACATGTGTCACACTACCAGAAAGATTACGGCAAAACGCTTCAAACACTGTCATGGAGGTCAGCATTTGGACATGAGACCACCTCACACGCCACTCTTTCACTGGTGCATGCTTCTGCACATACCAACAATTTTTTTTTTAAAATAATATTTATATTTATAAAAAGATCAAATCTCTCCATAGACAACTTGTTAATTATTAGAAATTCAATTTGAAAATACAAAAATATCCTGGATTGCAAGTTTGAAATTTTTTTTGCTTCTTATAGTATGATAGTCTTTATACTTTGCTTCCAAAATATAAAAAAATAAAATTATCTTTGATCAACCTTTTAACAAAGTTACATAGTCTTTACAATATATTTTTAATTCATAATAACCGATGAAACCCGTAAAAAAAATTACACCAATAGCAAGATCATTGAATTTTTGTTGGAATAGCAACATAATAATTACACTATTGCGGTGATCTGTGTCTAGGAACAGTGAATTCACCTTGGCTTCCATTTTATTTTATTTTTTAATATCAAGCAAATTCATTACATGTTGCAGAAACCTGTGCCGGGACTACCATCAAAATTTCCCAGCAAAATAGCACAAGAAATTTACACACATTATTCCGAGATCTAGAGCACAAAAACAGGCGGCGCAAGCATAGGTCAACCTGCACGTACTTGCTGAATAGAATTCCTTTATTGTATCAATCATATATATAATAGATATCACAACACATACGAATAAACAGCATTTGAGGCCGTAAAATTGTGTGATTTCCAGAAAAGAATAGGCACAAAGTTAAGGGCACAGCACGCCTCTATCAATAAGCAATAATGGTAAACGACATCAATAAGTGACCACCTCAAAAATTTCCAAAAGAGAGCTCTTCCCTAACTTCGGTATATCAGCGAAAAACTACAAATGGGATCCACGCCATACATTCAAAAAACAAACAAAACCCGGGAAATTACAGAAGCCTCTGGAACCACGACAAAATGATCCCTTCAGTTCTCAGAAACTCCTATACATATGTTGTATGTATATATATATATATCTATATAGGACTACTCTCAACAACATCCAAAATTTCGAAGCTCCACCAGATGCTTCTCTTGCCTAACCAGTTCAGAATTTTATGAAAACCAGAATAAAATTGGAAAATCACCTTAGGTCTGGCTATGTCCCCTAAACGTTTAAGAAACTTCTCAAAAGCTGAAACAAAAAAGGTCCCCTTTTAATCAGGCACCCCAACATCATTCATAAAGACTTGGAGTGGTACCGATTTTAAATTACCCGGTCCTACAAGGTTAGCGCCCTCAAAAACAAGTGGCTTGCTTAATCAGACTCCTTTCCAGAACCTGAGGAAGCATCCCCATTTGAAGAATCCTCCCCACCCGCCAGATTTGATGGGCTTCCTTGCTGATTCTCCTCGTGGGTGATGGTTCGGGGTTTCCCAGGTCTAGTTCTTACATTAACCCCCATTGGAAAGGGAACCTGCAAATAAATACAGGGTCGGCGTGAAATTACTTTCATTCTTTTCTCTAAGACTGCCGTTAAATGAGGTGAATTTGGTTGTTCTACTGAGACTGAAGCCCATTTTATGGACATCAGCACAAGATCCCACCCACATTTAGCAGCATTTCTAGATTCTGTTTTATGTTACAGTCCATATGGAAACACGTAACTAAAATCCAAATTGCCTGACATGCTGTGATGTGCATACCTGGTCACCTGCATTGGGTCCATCAGTATTGAAGAGAATGGGTCTGCATCTCTTATCCTCGTTCATCAAGCTTGAATTCTGGAAATGTGCAATGAGAGCTGCTTTTCCTTGTATGCGAGCATATGCAAGCAATGCTACCTTTTCACTATTGAACTTCTCCCATTTCTTCCCATTAAATGCCTGCCATAATTTAACTTTCCTTTTAGCTTTAGCCTTTACATGTAACCTTTAGGATAAAATTGCCATTGGCCTATAACTACACTAGCCACCCCTACTTTATCATCTTATTGCAAGATATACCTTCACCTTAAAATTTTGGGTAGGCAGTGTAAAAGGAATGGCAAGTATAACAAGGGCGGACAAAGTAATTTATCCAATCTATTAACAACATTACAGCTTACACATCACAAACCTGATAGAATGGAATTATTTGACTGGGATCAATCATGTTGATAAATGCATACCCAACATTGCATTTGTTCTGCAAAAATTGTTAGGGTCAGGTATTGCATATGGATTGAAAGTGTATCAACAGAAACTTTGGTTTTCCCAATACTCATCTTTAACCTTGAAATTAACGGGCACTTGCCTTAAAATCAATTGGCAGGTAAATGAAATTGTAAGACCCTTTATGGTGTTCATCAATTGCTACCAGAAGCATTTTTGAAGTATACCTGCCATCAACACCACATTGTCACAGTTAAATCATAACCTGGAAAAGAAGAACTATTGGCAACCTTTTAACTGAAATGTGGTCATAGTGCAAATATTTCTTGTCTAGTGAAGTTTGTTCTATATAAAAATCATTGAGCATGCATAAACATCACACTTTCATGGACTACAAGTTACTGCTTCAGAAACAGAGTTCCATCAATAAATAAATAGTAGCCACCAAGCAGAATATGATCACGGTTTTGAAGTTAGGTACCACATACTTGTTCGGAATATTCTTTATCATAAGTGTTGTACGGTTGTCTTCCCCTCGCAATATCCGATCAATGTCAAGCTCATATTGTTTCTTGTCAGCCTGACTAATGCTGCCTTCATTTCTACGGCTTCTAGCACGTTCACTAGGAGGATCAAATGTATTAATCATGGGAATCATTTGGCCTCTGCCAGGAAACACCATGGACCTCTGCTGTTGGGATTGGAGCCCGACATTTTTTGGGGTCATTGAAAGTTCCAGACGGTTTCCGCCACCATGAGGAAACATGTTAGCAGAGAGAAATTCCATGGACTGCAACGAATTATTAGATATCCTTATGCTCCCAAGGGAGCCAGGATGGAAACCAGATGTGTCAGGAGATTCCCCTGCTGCATATGCACGTTGCCTATCCCAGAGAGAAGGATTAAAAGCTGGCGCTGATCCCACATGTTGGTTATTGATGGATAAAACTGGATTCAGCATAGGAGATGGTGCTCTAGGAGGTCCATGCAGCCGTGGTCCAGGATGAGCAATAGAAATTCCATTGACAAACGATGGCGAGCTTGGCCAAATCATGCCTGGAAGCTGGTGATGATAGGAGTTACCCCATATATAGTGATGCCCATTTAGAGGGCAGCTTCCATTTTGAGCAGATCCAAAAACTGATAAAATGGAGCAAAGGCCAGATAAATGAATCTATTAAGAATTTGAAATTGTAACAAATAATCACCAGTATTCTTCTAGCACAGAACTCAATCATTTAACATGTATATCTTTCTAACATCACAACTTTCATTATCTACATGTGAAACTAGCAAACCAAAGGCACGCAATGAAACCTATTAACCTTGATCTAGAAATTCCTGTAGTTCCATGGAAAAGATACGGTAGTTTGAAAACTTGGCTTTTGTAAGTCAAACCACTAAAAACTCAGTATTGTTAGCAGCACCACTGGGCTCCACCAGCTATGTGGAGTCCGAAAAGCAAAAAAAAAAAAAAAACAAATAGAAGACAACTTCAGCAAGATATTCATTGCACTTACCTCCTTCACTGAACTCAATTGGATTTCCATTTGAGCTCATTCTGGCTAACTGCCGGGTATCAATTCTTTCAAGTGGCCTTGGATTGATGTTTGCAGCCATTGCTCCAGGAGAATTGCAGTGAACACCACTATTTAGACCATCATACTCTGGAAGTGAATGAGGATGAAAATTTGGAGCGCCCTGAATATCAAATTTCAATTGACTTGGTGAGTGACTGAGCTCAGCAAAGCCAGTTTGATTGCCAGCTGATTCAACTCTCAAAAGTGAGGACAAGCTGTTAGGAACACTAGAAGAGATTCCATGATGCAATGCAGATTTCAAAAATGGAGCTTGTATTGCAGAGGGTGCACCCAAAATAGGCCCATTATCCATGCCACTGGATGTAATTGTTCCTGTTAACAATGCTTCATGAGTGACATGACTATTAAATTAAGGGATAAAAAAGAAAATAACAAATGAAATTTAACAAATTTTACATGAACAGACAGATGAAATAAATGACCCAAAAGTTGCATAATATTATAACTCCCGTCATTGTGTCTATTCATGCAAAATTCACTAACTTTGGTTTGTCTTATGTAGCATTATCCTATAATGAGTAAGATATCACATTTCCAACAATCATACCAGAGAATCCAGTAGTTAAGTTAATGGAAGGGCTAATCTGCTGCACAAAAGGCCCAAAATCATCTTGTTCCAACTCAGTAGGAATCTGTTGCGATAAACTGCATGCCAAAAATCAAGATAAACCTAGAGTTTAGCGAGAGATCCAAAGAAAAGTCTAGGTTAGTTAAGCAGAAATGACAAACCAGCTAATAGTTTGAATATTGGCAACAAAAAGTAACGAACATGGGGATGGAGTAGGTCTTGCATTTCTATGCTGTGAAGCAAATATATATACAAAAATGTAAATACAACCAGGAAAACCATTGGTTCTGTCTGCTTAAACTAATGTTTCTCTATTTTATCACACCCGAACATGGAAAGAGAGGAAATACTTCTGCAACTCTCCCACTAAATTGGATAGTTAATCAAAAGAAACATAAAGCAAAAGAAGGAAGAAAGATTTTGAGGAAAAAATAAATAAATGCAGAGTTAGTATGCTTGGACAACACCCACCGTTTTAAACCCCGTGGATGGCTTGCCTCTAGCTTAATCCGCTTCCCAGCAATATCACTCTTATTCATTGCACAAAGAGCAGCCTCTGCAGCTCTCACATCATAAAATTCAACTAATTTGTGATGATTTCTGTTTGGGGTTTCACGAATCTGCAATGCAAGAGCAACATGGGTTCATGCCTAGGTTGCAGAGTTTTGTTAATAGCAATATAAAATCAGCAACCGAGTTCACCTCCTTGATCTCTCCATAAACAACAAAGATCTGACGAAGTTCGTCATTTGAAACAGAAGAATCAACGTTGGATACAACAAGAGTACCCTGGTTAAAATCTTTCTCTGAAGGGTTGTCCTGACAAAAGTAATCAACAAGTCATGTGACAGGATTCATGCATGTACACAAATGTAGAATGTATGCAAAAGAGTAAAAGTCTTAACAATGGGACCGTCATTCTGATAAACTAAAGTGATGATGGACTAATAATAGCACAATAATTAAACAGGAAAAACATTGAAATCCACCTTTGGAATTGAGTAATGAATGTCAAGTTTCCTACGTCTCAATGGCCTATTCTGTAGTGCTTTCATCGCGTTTTTGGCTGCTCTGATATCGTAATAGGATATCATAACAAAACCACGATGCTTGCAAGCCGTATAAAGTGTACGGATATCACCATATTGCTGCACATTAAGCATACACAATAATAACAGAGGGTGATACATTCTTTGAAGACAAGTAGCTCAAGTTAATAGCATGTGTGAAACACAAACTAAAACAACATGTCAAACACATACCTCAAATACAGCTCTTAACTCAGAGTCTTCAACATTGCTATTTATATTTCTCACAAAGAGTGTTCTAGAAGGGTGTTCACCATAAGGGTGTTCTCCTGCCATTGAAAGATTGCATGCCCCCAGCTGACCATTGGAAGCTCCTCCAGGAAATTCAGAATCAATCTGGGCCACAGAACCATCATCCCCCAAATCCATCCCTCCAACGCTGCTGAAAAAGTCCAACTCCTCCATATCATCTCCACCACTGGGATGGTTATTATTTTCTACCCTATCGGTCACCCCGGTAAACAAGTCATCATCATTAGGGAGAAGGTTACCAATGGTTTGGGCCTCAATTTCTTCAAGGGACTCAAAATGTTCCTCTTCCTCGAAATGAGATGCAATAGTATCAACAGAATGGCCATATAGAGGATTGGTTGAAGATAAACTCACTGCATCAAGAGCATGAAACAGTAGATCAGTACACAGTATCTCAAAAGGAAAGTACATCCTAGAAACCAAATCTAGATATGGCAAAGGCTAGCATGTGGCACGTAATTTAAATTTACATGGCCTTTGTGGAAAAAGTGTGGCAAAACAAGCCAAATAGGAGAAGAAACTTACTCTTTCTGCTAAATAATTCTGATAATGAGCTTGAGAAGAGACTATTCTCATGCTGAGTTGCCATTGTGTTCACTTTGCAACCTTCTGCAAAATAAGATGCCGGCTGTACATTCAAACTAGTCCTTGTACCTGGATCAATGTCCACAGGTCTCAACAATGTGAAGGACCTACTTAATGCTCTCTCTGCTCCCACCGCATGCTTATCTAAGCTATGATTCATTTTATGGTCATGCATTAGGGAAAGCTGAGGATGTTCAAGCGATTTAACCGAATCCACAGCTACAGGTTTCTCTAGGGGTGTCAAAACAGCTGATTTCCCAGCTGCAGTTAAACAAATTATATTAGTTTCTACTCCATGAAAAAACTCACTTACCATAGTAGAAGTGCTATAGTCACCTAGCGATGACATCATTTCACAAATTGATCATGCACTAAGAAGACTAGTTTGTAAAGAATTTAGAGACCAATAATCAATTCCATGGTAGGATCCATTCTTAAATTCTGGTTAAATCTCAATTTGGCACCAGCCCCGCCTATAATAATCAAAACTGAGTACATGAACTACATGTGACTCTACTGAAAAACACTTTGAGGAGAGCAGAAAATTCAATGAAAGGAATCACAGAAGCATCCGATTTACATTTCCTTCTGGCTCTTTCTCCTGAAACTCACTCGCTAAATTATTTAGCGCATACTTCCAGAAAAATCAATAATTCTAGTTCCAGCTTTGTTGACAAAGTATTTTCAATAAGATTATTTAAGGCACGTGACAAGAATGAAGATCGCGATTAAATATTTAGACTAATATCAAAATATTTTCAGTAAGATTATTAAAGGCACGTGACAAAAATGAAGATCATGATTATATATTTGTTAACGAATACTAATATCTTAAACATGTTAGCAACTATGGCAGGTCAATCAATCCACATTCACAAAATTAAACCTTTATTCTCTCAATAATGCCCCAGCATGTCATCCTATAGACCTCATTAATAGCAGTTTACGTCATCTCACAGAGCTAATTCTTCTTTTTCCAATTCAAGATACTTATTAAATTACTTAATGTCCACATGGTTTATTAGCGATCTGGCAGACAGAATTGAAAGATATATCCAACCTTCTAAACCACACAACACAATCGATGTTAAAGTGAGAATCTAGAAACAATCAGATCCCAATTTGGGAAGACAGATAAAGAGTTGTAAAGTGGCTGACTATAAAGAAACACTTGTTATGTCCTAGGAATTGACCAACATACTGCTTAACTGCTATACAAACAATTCCAAGTTCTCAATCAAAAAGATGTAAAGGTAACAAAAAAGATCCAGCGGTCCATTTGATGAATCAAAACCTTAAAACCCACACATATCTCAAATATACTGACCATGTTGATCAGGCATCGTGTCTGACTTCCAAAACCCTACCTGCCTCTGCCAAGGGTAGAAAACAAAACCAATCAGTAACAATTCAAACATAAACCACAAAAAAAAAAAAAACATAATAATAATAATAATTAAGCACTACAATCTACACCAATATATAAACCGTTACAAAAATATAACCTAACCATGAAACAGAATCAGAAATGATAACACGAACAGATGATTAAACTAAAGGTTGAAACACAGAGATGCACCGGCAGTACCTCTGGAAAAGAAACATCCTCAGAGAAAAATGATGACGAGGGCAAACCCTGTGAGTCCATTATTTCAGATGGCATTATGAATTGATACCGAAAACAAGACTATATAAAAACCCCCCACCCATAAAAAAAATAAAAAAAATCTCAATCAGGGCGGCCCACTGTTGCATTAACACTTGTGTACAAAAATCTCTGAGCCTTGTATGTAACTCTGCAAGGCAAGAATTTGGAAAGTAAGGGATAGCAAAGCAAGGCAAAACTAGGCAACTTAAAAAAGCACGGGTAAGGATGATAAGGATTAGGGATGATTAATTTCATTAATAGCAAAATCTGCAAGTTGTTTCAGCTTAAGATCTTAATGGAAAGTAAGCAATTATGGCTAGTAAAAAAACAACAAGAACAAAATTAATTATTCCTTCATTGGATACTAATAATAATTACAATAATAATCTCTCATAATTCACACCAACCAATCTTTTCTCAAATAAAAATAATAATAATTAAAAGGAAACACGGAATTGTTAATTAAATTCTATTTTTTGCAGGTGCAATTTTCAATAAGATCCAAAACAGCTTAAAATTAACCTGAATTAGCAAAATTGAGTAACCTAGAACATTTTTGGACTCAAAAAAATAACCGACCAGAGGATAAAAATTACAAAAACACACGTTGGAGGCTTGGAGCACAAAATGTAACAGACCTCAATTATTAAGCAGAAAAAACAGACTCCGGTTCCTAGAGAGAGGGGGGAAGGGGGGGAGTACAAAGAGGAGAAAGAAAGAGAAGAGAGAAGAGAATTTAAACAGAGAGAGAATTCAAAAGAGAGATCGAATAAATTACGGCTAAAGGAAAGGGAAATTGAAGGAAGAAGGCATCATCTTATTAGCAGCATAGCATCTTTGCCGTGTAAGATCCTCCAACCAAACACCGCCTTCCTTCCTTGATTCTCTTTTAATTTCCCTGCATTGCACGTTAACCTCCTCCTATACTTTACTTCTTCGTCTTTTTTTATTACAAATCTTCTCTCTTCAGCTAAGAAACAGATTCTCCGGTGGAGAGAAACGGAAGCTCCGGCGAGATTGAGACCTCTCGCCAGAAGGTGAGAATATTGGCGAGGTTGTTCTTTTCTTTTATCTCTCTGCCGGTAAAAAAATGAGAAGACTCTGGTTGCAAAAACTAGACCAGGTTCCTACAAACACGAGATCATGAGAGAGTTGAGGTTGAGAAACCGTTCAGACTTGATTCTAACGCCGTTAATTAGAAAATCCGTTGTTAGTAAAAGAAAGAGAAAGGTCTTCTTTCTGTCTTTAGCTCTTCGCTGTGTTGTATGGATTTTAGATTAGATAGAATAGAACATTAATTAATTATTTATTTTAAGATATTACCCCCCCCCCCCCCCTCTAAATGCCATGCTGGCTTTTTCTTCGAAGCCGGTTAATTTTAAATTTGAATTGTGAAATGACGAGAAAGGACTTGGCCTGCTATGCAATGATTCAGCCATGGAATCGGTTATTTTAAGCAACAAGTAAAAGCCTCGCTAAAGCCACCTTCTTAGAACTCATTTATTAATATGTTTTTTTAAAGATATTTTTTTGGTCTTAAATTAATTAACTTTTGTATTTTAAATATTTTAATATAATAATATTAAAAATTTTAAAAATAAAAAATATTATTTTAATATATTTTTAAATAAAAAATATTTTAAAAAACAATCAATAACCTTAACTCATATAAAACAATAAAAAAAATCAACCAATTAAACTCATAAAAAAGATTATGTGTCTGTTTGACACTTTCGTCTATTCAACCTCGTTAATGAAAGTTAGTTTCCAAGAGATCCGACAGTGAAAAAAGAAAAAGAAAATAACAAGGTG
>Ga0325401_1002185_pt1 | contig 17196 bp, 10 predicted proteins | sample PopdelMetagenome_FD_205666 | JGI IMG/M metagenome (GOLD analysis project Ga0325401, IMG submission 205666) | Populus deltoides microbial communities from Bellville, Georgia, United States - Xylem-PdKOR-R2 | ecosystem: Host-associated > Plants > Phyllosphere > Stem > Wood/Secondary xylem | place...
TTTTAATATATTTTTAAATAAAAAATATTTTAAAAAACATTGTACCACAATCTTGACTTCTGAGTATTTTATAACCGGACAACACAAAAAAATTGACTTGAATATTAAAATTCTCATTGGCATTGCAACAATAATTTTTTTAAAATGTTTTTTTTAGAATTTATTAAAATGATATATTTTTAATTTTTTAAAATTCATTTTTAACATCAAAACAATTCATAAATATAAAAAAAATTAAAACAAAAAAATTATTTAAAAAAAAAAAACTGCAGTGTGACTCTCAAGACAATCCTAAAGTCGTGTTTAATTATTAACCTTTGCCATGTTTCTCTTCCTGCAGGAATTCCTTGAATTTATCCTTTGTTATAATTTGGGAAGGGAGTTGAATGTTAATTATCATAAATCCAAGACAAATGGAGAAACCCATTGATGATCCGAGTAAGATTCAGTTAAAAGAAAAGAAAAACTTGTCTTCATGTTAAAAGAAAATGAAAAGGAAAAAGATGGCGAAATAAAATAAAATAACGTAATAACAGAGTTTTAAGGGGATTGAAATCACCATATCTCTTCCTCTTTTAAGCAATTTTAACGAAGAACTAGCTGATGTTCCATGCATTACCTCGTTTATATATATATATAGAAAGTAAAAGGACCAAACTGGTCAAATTGGAATAATAATTAGTAACAACACTATAATCAAGATTTAAAAAAAATATATATATCTTATACATTTATGTGAATCGACTAGGGATGAATCTTATAAATTGAACACGAGTCACGTAGATATCGTTTTACATTGTAAGATTAGCTTTCACAATTTTCATATTACTATTGGGATCGGTACTCTCTCTCGCAAACATTAGTCTCACGGATAATAATTATTACATGGCAGATCCTGAGTGCATGTAAAAGAACGACAACCAATGCTGTCTGTGAGTATCTGATAATTTATACATTAAAAGCTACATGGATGCATGGTTGCACCAGTTAAATAACAAAGTTAACTCAAGAATCTTACAAGCATAAACTACTGTCCTGGCTACGACATCTCCATTTGCAGATCGCTAACATGGTTACAGCTACTTTAAAACATAGAATTACACATACACTATTCCCATTGACAACTCGGTATCAATGATGTTACCTCCATCCTGTTAGCATGAGGAATGTTTCCCACTGTTGCAGTTCTCTTTACCACGGGGCATTGACCGCTTCCTGAAACGTAAGCTCATGCTTCTCAGCATTCTCCTTCAGAATCTCCATCTCATCATCAAGTCTTTCCCTTGTCTCCTTCAATTTCAAAAGCCTCAATTCAAGGCTTTTCATCTCCTCATCTACACGAGCTTGCTCAAGTCTAACTTCTCTGCATTCTGATTCCATTGCCTCTTCTGATTCCAGAGCAAGACTCATTAGCCGGCTCAACCTCTCACGCAAAAATCCAACTTTCATGCCCAACAGCTCAAATCCTTTCAAAGTCTTGTCCCAAACTCCATAATCAGCTTGAGAGCTGGAAAGTTTTGAAGATCTAATCCCCTCTGAAATGTCCACGGTCCCAATTATTATCTCAACTGCCAATTTATGATTAATACTGTTGAGAAGATTGCTGTGCAGAAATGAGCTCTGTGAGCGACATAGCTCATAGTACTTAGTCCGATGATGTTCAGAGAGCTCAGAGTCTATAGCAAAACCATTTAAAAGAATTCTGAAATTCTCAATGCCTTTTACATTATTAAAATCAACAGTGGGTCCTGACAGTTTGATGACTCGCAGAGTTTCAGAGGCACGATCTTCACTTTCATTCTCAGATTGATCTGCAACATAGCCTTTATTGTTTTCCACTGCAATCAGGCCATTCTCTTGATTATTCTCTTCCTGATGGCCAACTGGAAGAAGCTTCAATGGCTCGGCCTTTTTACTGCTTTTTACATCTTTTTCAGCTGGCTCTTCAATGTTAGGAAAAGAAGGAAAATTATGAATATAGCAGATCAAGTTTAAGTAGTCATCAAAGCAGCAAATAGAGAATTATATACCAGAGATGATTTCTTTTCCATAAGCACCTGAACTTGGAATGCCAAACTCCCCATCTCCTTGGGAAGAACCATTTCCTTTTACAATGTACACCTACGAGAAAATTATGTGAAGCAATTGTCATAGTAGAAAATCCATAGCCATGAGTAACAGTTTGATGCAGTGCAGCTTCAGGAAATAAGCCTGCCCGATCAGCATTTAGAGTGAGGAAAATGAAACCCCTATCCCAACTGAAAACCAGAATACTTCCAGTGTTTCTTTTTTCTACATGTATGTGTGCTTAGTGCGGCCAACTCTAGCTTCAGCTCTCTAAGAAAAGAACAGCTTCTCTATTCTCATAGATGCATAGCATTGCCTGTGTTTTCACTTTTCAATGAATGGGCAATGTCTTCGTGAATCCATACTTGTGTGTGCGTGTGCATGCGTGAAGAATGAAGGATGATTCCTTTCTGCTCTCAGAGATTAAAATGTCGAAACAGACCTTGTCATTTCAGGACTACATAATCACAGCCAGTGAAATCTAAAACAAGAAAAAAGAATCTACTCTAGTCTTCAAGTTCTTTTCTCCTTCATGTGATCATTCTCATAAACTATGGCCCCGGGCCATCGTATAGAAGGGCTTTGATAGGACGATTTTTTTCTAGTTCTCCACACTAATAATTGCATTTTGTGATTAGCAAGTTTGCTTTGGGAAGAAGTCCAAAATTTTCCTATCATTGAATGCTATTTCCTAATTATTCATTTTGGAAAGGACATCTAAAACAATTATTGACTAAAAAATGAGGAACATATGATTATAAAATCAAATGGTACCTTAAATCTTGAAGGTTTCACTAAATGGAAAACAAGAACATCACCCTCATGTAAATTGTTTGCAGCACAGAATGCTTTCCATCCACCACTCAGTGCTGTTCTTTCTGCAATGTAATTCAGTATGTATTCTTCCCCACTTTCATTCTCCAGAAAAACTGTTGTGTCATTCTTTGGCAAATGCATTTTGCAGAACCGCATGGGAAGATGCTGTCATGAGAGAAAGAGCACATAAAGCAGTCTAAACTATAGATAAACCATCTGATTCTTGAATTTAGGACAGAATTTCATGTTACCATCCAAAACCCGACAGTCACATTTGACCGGACCAAAGTTTTTGCAAAGCTAGGATATGCTGCTTCTAAATTTGTCCGAATCTCCTCTGCCAGTTCCATAGCAGGAGACTTAGTTTCAGTACTATCATAGAATACACTGAATGCGTCTTTCTTTCGCTTGCGGCTATACAGATATATAAAAAGGAATCAGGATGAGAATACAATAAAATCAATTTTTTTATGCTTCAATCTGAAGTATAAGACTGTCAGGTAGATACTCTAACCTTCTAGGCTCCCTTGATTCCCCTGATTTATCATACAACACCTGCTCAAGAATTTTCAAAAAGTTTTTTTCTTTAATCAATTCATCAAACAACAGCAAATGAATAAATACTAGAGAACCTGGGTATATAAGAGAACATGATGCCAGATTTTCTATTAAGCAGAAAATCAGGCTTCTAATTGAAATCTGCCAGTTTGTATCAGGTACAAACAACTCGAAGAAAACACATCTCAACCAAATAAGAATCCCTTCTCCAATATTTGTATGCATATTGAAGGCAGAGATAGCTACTATTATTGAAAAACAAATGGGCTTTATAATTGGCTGCCCAATACACTGAAATATCTTAAATATCTATGGAAAAAGGAATGGAAAGATGAAAGGTACAAAGCATGGAACAAATTTGAACCCAGCACTCATGCCTACCCTTAAACTTCAAAACCTCTAATTCAAAGGGCTTAATCTAAAGCGTTTATCAAGCATGGTGCTACATTTACTTTATTTACCTTAATTCCAGAAATCTTCCGTCAGGATAGGTTTAATGTATTGAGTTTGGATTAGAAAAGGGCCTTCTATAGAGAATAGCAAATCATCAGAAATAAAAATGACAAAATGTTGGCAGAGTGAGACTTGTAATGGAAAGAATTGATCCACCCAAGAAAGGTTTACAAAGGGACGAAGCATAGAACAAAATTACTAGTACATATGCTTAACATGAAAAGTTCAAAGCATTCAATAGGGTTATAGGGCTTAATTCAATGTAAGTCAGTAACCATTCTGCTGCGTTCACTACATTGATTTTAATCAAACAAACTTGGTGATAGGATAGGTACAACATCTTGTGTTCAGGCTAGATAGGGACTACCTTGAGAATAGCTGTCATAAAAAAATAAAAAATGAAGAAGTATTGCCTGATTGAAACCTGGAATTGAAAGAAATGACCCGCACTAGAAAGGGTTACCTAAAGGACACTGTAAGTTGTTCCAAGAAGGAATACACTAGTGCCCTAGACAGGAAAAGGCGGTAGCATCATATTTAGGTCCCAATTTTGCTTAACATCGCTTTAGCCAATTCTTATTTCTATCAAAGTGAATAAGTTCACATGGAGTTAATAATTCCAGTTCACAGAGGACATCCACTACAGTATAATGGTGACCTCGACGCTCCCTCAGGCTATTATCGTTTCCCCAAAACAATTCCTAACAGGGTTCACCTAATCTGACATTTCAAACCACAAATTGCTTTATAAAAGCCCTAAAACCTTGAAGAAACAACAAACAGCTGAAACAAGCACAGGATACAAAGCAAATGAAGGAAAAGAAAAGAACCGTAGCAAAGTCCCTCTCAGAGCAAAATAGAACCCATATAACTAATACACACCGACAAGACAGGGATTATAGCCAAGTTTAATCTGAAATTACAGAAAAGATTGCAATTTTTCAAGAGTATCAAGAGAAGCAAAGATTCTCACGAGTTCATGACCAGTCTTGTACTCAGGTTCTGGAGACTTCTCATGGATCTGGGCCAGCTTTATCTTGGACATATTTGGCTTCCTTCTCCTAATCTGAAAGTGAACAAAACGGATTTGCAAAGATCAAGAAACATAAGCAGACATGCAAGAAACACGAGAAAAAGATGAGAAGAGAGACAAAAAAGACAAACCCTGGGATAAGTATTAAGGGGAACTGGGTTGGATATTGGAAGCTGAGGTTTGGGGGAAGTGTTTTGGTCCTCTTTGGCATCCATGTTTGGCAGGAGACAGGAGGGCTTGTTGCTTCTAGCTTCGAAGGTTTTTGCTGTTGTTATTGCAGGTTTCTCTTTCAGATTCCTGTCCTTTGATTATGTTGCTGACACATGAACTAAATAAAAAGCATAGAATAGGCGTGTGTGCTCCTTTTTTTCTTTTCTTTTTTTTCTTCGTTTGCTTTTTTTAAGGCAGGGCTCTCCAGGATAGAAAGATTATCGGAGTAGAAAAAAAATATTTTTATATTTTTTTGAAAAGCTTTGGACTGTTAGAATTATCTTTCCTCTTTTTAAAATTTTTGGGTTCAACCCTTTAAAATATCTAGAAATTTTGGACTGTTTTTTTCCCACAATTAATGACTTGAACTCGTGCTGTTATGGCTTCTTTATAGATTAAATTTAATGCAGTGGATTTCAGTTAACTTTACTGGTGAAGTCATTTGATATTTCCCATCCCACAAAAGTCATTTTGATCTTAGGATCTTGGAGGAGCTCTGCAAAATGTGATTACTTATCTCCTTGTGGTTTTGCAATTTGATAATATTAAATTAGAAAAAAAAAGAGTCAAATTCTTAAAGATATTATCATTATTTATAATATATGATAAAATAATAATCTCTATGCTATTTTACAAAAACAAAAATAAAAACACTAATATTTTACAAAGAAAACACTAAATACAATTAGTGACCTAGTAGCTCAGCCGGTAATATTCAAGGGATCAGAAATCAACTAAAAAGAAATAATATTTTTAGTTTGAATCCCACTTCTTGTATTTCTTAATCCACATATAAATATGTAATTGAATGAGAACTTTGAACTAAGAGACTCTCTTTTATTATTTGATTCTTAAAAATTATATATATATATATATATATATATATAAAAGAGATATAACACAACCACCATCATCTATTTTTAATTTTCCAATCTAATTTATTAATGTTATTAAGTTGATGATTGATATCAATTTAATTTCTTTTAATTATTGAATTTTTTATATTTTATTATTGAATATTTAACACCTGATTTGTGTTTTGAATTCGAGTTTAAGACTTTATTGTGTTTTTTTATTATGAATATTTTCTATCATTTAAAATAACAATATCATTCTAATTAAATCATCTCAATTCTTTCACTAAAGTTGCGGTAACATGATTTTTACTATTTCTTTATAAACTACGGTTCAAAATAAGGACTTCTTTACCGATTAATGAACAAGAATACTGTGAAAAGTTTTTTTTTCCTTTAATCGACAGGCCGAAGGGGAATGAGATGTGCTTCTCTCTTGTTACATAGTTACATTAAAATGAAGGGGGCTAGAGTTTGTAGGACCAGGCTGCTCTAATTTTGGAAACTTGGGATTTTAAAACAACGCACGACATTTTTGACGTCAGGATCTGGGCGGGTGCCGCATAGCTGAAGTGGTGGGTGGATATATATATATATAATGGCTGATCTATACTTCTACTGAGCTGCCTGATGACAAGATTATCGGATGCCTATGTACATTCATACATTTGGTGCATAGAGACCCAGGAGGCCGAGGCGTGGCAAGTCTGAATGCTGCCTTGATCTCCGTGACGAGCCTGCTGGGAAAATGAAGTTAACTCAACCATTATGACAATGGCTTTTGAAGGTTTCAAATGTACATTTATATAGCATGGCAAATTTCTTCAGTATCTTTACAACTCTGAACAGGATAATTGATGGCCGTGGATGCTTCGATACCATCGAAAAAGGCACCGTACAGCAAGAGAATGCTTTTACACGCAATTATAGTCGAGCAACATCGGTTATATGTAGCTATCACCATAAATTCTTATATTTTGAAATACGGATAAAGCTTTAGTTTCTTCAATAATTATCTTAGATATCGAGCGCGCTTCATGACAAGAGAGTGTTTATGATATGTTCATAGAATTAAAAAAATAAAATTCGATAGAAGTAATATAATATGGAGTAACAAGCTCGGTATATCGAGCTATTTTAATTGATGGGGCACGTAGTTTGATAGATAAATGCCTAAGATGATCTGACAATAAACACAATGAAGGAATGATAAGATGGTTTCAAAAGGAAAGAAATGTGCTGATTAATGGGTTAGAATGAAATATTAGGATTAAATATCTTGAACACGTATATGTGGCTCATCTTCGTTTGACCATGGATTATGAGCTAGAAATTCTGACCAGAGCATGAGCCCACGTTCCCTCACAAAGGGGTCACGTTTCACAGTCCATACATACAGCTTATGGATGAAGAGGTCATAATCTGATATTTCACATGAGATACAATATCAATTGTTTGCAAGTTATTTTCAAACTGATTCATTGCTTATGTAGAGGAGGGTCTTTCATGTACCTCTCTTTTTATTTTATCTGATCTTCTAGTTGATATTGCCAGGTTTACTGGGTAAATAATTGTCTCTGCAAATGGGTTTTTTCCCCTCTTTACTCTGTTATTACTTGTTGAAGCATGGTCAGAGAGAAGAATGCAAGAGAATAAGGGGGAATTTTTTTTTTGGGGGTATTTGTCAATAGTATTGTACATCAAGATGGATAGTTGATTACCAACAGGATTTATGGCCCTGACTCCTGAGCCAACTTGAAAAAACTATGTTAATCTTCTAAAATATCTGAGCTGACATTGTTACTGTCACAAGCATATTGATTTAACGAGAGACAGGGATTAGTATCTGTTAACATCAGGAATTCCTCGTTAATCTACTGGTGGATTGCCAGTGGAGAGGCTTCAGAAACTATTTTTCCTGCATGACAATTTGAAAAGTTCAAGAGAAACAACACTGATAGATGAGATTAGAGAAAACAACTATGAAAGTTCTACCTATTTTTGTCTTTTAAACTGTTTGAATTATTCAGAGAACAAAATTCAAGACAGCCTAAAGACAAAGTTCCAAACAAATATCTATTTTTGTAAGCATGTCTGAATGATAAAAGGAGCAGCTTGGCTGACCGAGCCGCATACTGCTTACCAAAATCTGTTTGTTTTGCATGTGATAAATGCACAAGGCCTAGGGCGCCATCTGTTTCAGATGACCAATTTGCTCTGACAATGTAGACATGTAAAGGTAAGAGATGAGAGGCAGTGAGATACCAAATCTCTATCGTTTGACAACGAGAAAAAAAAATATTCAATGACAACAGTTAGTTATCCATAACCAAAATGGCTATGATCCTTTATCGTGGTAGTGAGAGCAGGGAAACCCGACATTTTTACTTTAGTTTTCGCGGACTCCACAAGTTGCTTAACAGAATATTTGTGTTGGATCCAATGCTTAGGCAGTTAACATTTTGCAGAATTATCAAACAAGGAGCAAAATCAACAGGGTTAAAAGAGGTGACCTTAAATTTGTCAGGTTCGACCAGCTGGAAAACCAAAGCATCTTGCTCAAGTAATCTGCGTTCGATTGAAAACCTTCTCCATCCTCCCACTTAATCCAGTCCTTTCCGCGAGATATACTACTTAAATACTCCTTTCCGGTTTCATCCACCAAAATGACTATGGCATCATGATTTGGTGAATGAAGACGGCGAAACTTCCTTGGTAGACCCTATAATCAAACATAAAACGAAAAAGAAGCTATATCAAGAGTCCTGAAATTTTGTTAAGATCCATAATACACAAATGCGGAAATGAGAATCTACCAGCCAAAACCCACATGAGATGGAAGCATGAACTTGACACAAGTAAGTAGGGAACTTCTTTCCCAGATATGCTCGAACCTCTCCAGCTCTCTCCTTGAAAGAATTCTTTTCTGCATGATCATTTAAGTTAGCAGGCATAGCTGCCTTTCGCTTATTACTGTAGCAAGATAAAAAGATTGAACTTTAACGAAGATAATTCTTGTTTGCAGATAAACTAGTACTCAGTAGATACCTCTCTCCCCCTGTCAAACTATGTCTAAATCTGTTGGTGATACTGAGAGAGGGTGAAGATTTGTAGGTTTGATCACTGTAGAAAGATATATAAAATTATTTTTTAAAGTGTTTTTTTTTGAAAATATATTAAAATAATTTTTTTATTTTTTAAAAATTATTTTTAACATCATCACATTAAAAATATTTAGAAAAACCTTAAAAAATAATTTACAACAAAAAAATAAAATAAAAATTTAATCATAAATTTATTAAAAAAGAAGATACTCTTCAGGAAATAAACTATTCTGGGTCTGCTAAGCATGATTGATTCTTAGAAATTACAATTAATCAAAGTCATCCCCGTTAACATTTACTTGAAATCGGAAACAGGTACTGTAGTTATTGAGTTATTTGCTGGCTCATTTTCGAGAGAAATATTTCCACACTCAACATCCTTGCACAGTTACACGCACCATTATTAACATGCTTATATCCCTTTCTTTCCCTGTACAACTGTGTAAAAGCTATTTGAACACAAGTCAATGAGGAACAGGAAGACCTAAAGATTTAGGGTTGAATTCACTGTCTTCATACGTACATAAAGATATTAATCTAGTATAAAAGTCTTCTAATACCTTAATTTCTACAGTTTTATATATTTTATAAATCCAAATACCCTAATTTCTATTTCTTACCGTAATTATTAAACACCACCCAAGAGTTAAGCTTATGCTTCATGTCCAGCTCACCTCTTGAACCGGGCCGGACACTTTGAAGCACAAGTGAGTTGCAAGTACCATATTAGAACTTCCGACGATATGGGTGGAGATGAAATTTCTGGCCCCTACTCCTATCTGCTTCGGTAAATTACCACCTTTGTTATTTTTGTGTTTTGAGTGTATTTTTTAAAAAAATAACTTTTTTATTTTTATTGTAAATTAATATTTTTATTTTCACATCGTTTTATACTCTGGTATTAAAAATAAATTTTAAACATAAAAAATATTATTTAAATATATTTTTAAATAAAAAAACATTTCAAGAAATAACTCCGTGAACTTTACCATTAGTGATTTGAATCCCTTGCTGAACATTTGGACACCAGCCCTTGCGCTCTCAATTTGTGGTTGTTCCAGCCCATTCATCCATTCATATGTGTACATGTGGCAAGAATCGTGGGTCGTAAAATGAGCATAATTCGTTTGGATGGGGACCTATCAGCCACGAATTATTGAAGTATAAAAGTTGGGGACTTAGGTGTCCAAATTTTAATAGAGAAATCAAAATGAACAAAATTAGAAACTTGGTAGACCACTCTGCTAATTATTCCCACCTGGTTTTGTTAAGTTTGACCTGAATGCAAGATTGTTCTTGTGTTGTTATCAATTAAATTCCCCTTCATTCAAGTAGCTATATGTAGTCCTTTAGACTTAACTTGTAGTTTAAATTCTTAAAAATATATTTTATTCAATAAATTATTCCTTTTTTAATACATGCATTTTCTTACCGGGATTTTTTATTAGTAGCATTTTAAAAATAAAATAAAATCAAAGACAACTAAGATATTTTAAAAAAAATTCAATAATTTAAAATAAGTAGCAAAATATGCATCTCTTTAATATAAATTATATTTTCTTATCAATGCAATTTTTTAATGAAAACATTTTTTATCAGAGATATTATTTTTAAAAATAAATAAAAACTTATCATGAAAAACAATATTTCAAAAAAAAAAACATAAAAAATCATGCCTCAATTGAAGAAATAAAAAAAAATAACAATTGATCTAAGAAAACCATGTAAGAAATTTACAATAAAAGCACCGCGACAATCTTATTATATATTGTTTTACATAGTTTTCTCAGATTAAAAACAAAAGGCCCGAGGACAAAACACGCTGTTCAGATAACAAACTCCTGCCTGAATCTTGATAATTTATTGCACATACATTTTCTATAATAACAATTAGCTCTAGATCCACAGTCCCATAGAGTTTACACATAAACTACTATTTACATCTTATGCTGCTATCTCCTCGTCAAATCACTATACCAGAGAGTTGAATGAACAGAAGCCCCAACTCTAAGCTACGAACACAACCATGCACTTCCTTGGCTTTCTTCTCACCAGTATCGTAGACTATCTGATCATCCATTAAAATCTCATAGCAATATATATCGAAGCAGCTCTGAGAAACAAGCATTCCGCTCTAAACGATATTATACTAGTTCTACCTGTACACTATCATGCCAGATGGATGGCTCAGAAGCTCGAGAATACATATCTAACCCAGTGGTCACACAAAATGTCAAAAAAACCCCAACTTCATTGCTTAGTTGCCAAGTTACTTTTCAAGCACGAGGATTACTTGCTCAAAATCTCCAACAAACTTTTGAAGGATGCATGTAAAGCCAATGACAGGTTAAACAAAGTCCAATACATTCAGCATTATAATCTTGAGCGACGAGTGAATTTGATACCATGAAAAGGCGAGTGTCTCCTCTGGGCAGAAGCAATTGGCTGCCCATTCAGAGAACCAGAAAATCTAATATCCCAACCTTCAATTTTCTTCGGGACACATGCATCAAAGAGGACCTGGCCAAGTACACTGTGAGCACTAATACTTGGATGGTTGGGCAGATAAATTGATCTTTCTTTCCTTTCATCTTGGAGGGATTCTGGCTTTCTACTATTGCAATATTCTGCTGAACTGGGCACAAAGAAGTGGTCACCTGGCCCAACAGCAACTCTTCTGAAGCTTTGGTTTGAGTTAACAGCAGCTTTCTGTAGGTCACATATTAATTCGGACATCTCATCGTGCATACTGTCCAAGCCAATTCCCTCTCTGAGTTGTTGGATCCTACGATAATAAACAGAAGGAGCCTTGTCAAGCAAATTGGTCACTGCAGCCCTGTACTGGATTGGATTGTGCTGGTAATGACCTGAAACGTCACTGGATGGAATCATTTTGGCTTTGACATGCAAAAGACATGCAGCAAATGGAACAGCTAGAAGTGAGACAGAAACTCAATTCCAAGCAACAAAAGTAGTCCAATAACTTGTCAACCTAATGGGATTTGTGTTGTATAACTTTTGTCATTTGTGTTATTTCTCATTTTCATGGCCAGTTAACAGAAAGACATACACGCATTGTTGGCTGAACATGTAGAGGGGAAATGATAACTGTGATCATTAACCCAACTGTAAACTGTAAATCTATAAGCACTGACTTTCAGATTTGAAGAGATCACTATTGTGTTTACCCTGTTCAAAGCAATTGCATAAACAAAAGATCTGAATTTCCTTATTCATCCAACTTTCTCTTGGAAGCATTTTAAGGTGCCATATACAGTTTTCCTGAGATTAAATCTCCTTGTACAAGCGCATACAAAAAGAAACAAGATGCAACAAAAATGATTATTTTTTACAAGCTCAACTCTCATTGAGAGTTAAACCTGGTAGCTCCTGCTTTATACAGGAAGCCACTAAAAGAGACCCGTGGACCAACAACTGTAAGTGCCCATATTAATTGGATCCGTGCCCCTGATACAATGCTAATTTACAGCAGAACAAAACAAAAATTTCATGGCTCCAAATAGGTAAGATGACTACCACTCATCAAAGTAATAAGGTTCAATAGTGGGGGGAAGAAGAAAAGGGTCAACACTCAACGTTTAAGTATCCATCCTGTCAATAGCAACAAAAGAGAAGGTATTCAATTCATCCGCTTACAAGCACATTTTGATATAGCTTTTGGTGTAACTAATTAATTACCAGTGGCTCATAACAAAATAAAATGCATACAAGAGACTTGAGTATCAGAAAGGCAATTTAACCATAAATAATATTCAAAACCAGAGCACACTGTGTTAACAAAACACAAAAGAAGGGGTCAGAACAAACCTATGTGAGGTGAATGATTCCACTTTACAAGCTTAACATCTCCACCAAGATCTTTTAGACGATGAACAAATTTGGAGATAACAACATAAGGTGCAAGGTCATCATTCTCTGAGCATAAAATTAGATATGGAGCACCCATGTCCTACAGAAGGAGGAAAAGTTAAATCTACTAATTGAGAAAGACAGACAACTTTAGGGAAGCTGCTGGCCAGTTAGAACTTACGATTGAAGAGTACAGAGTCTGCCAATACTCAGCACGTTGGAATTCAAACCTTGTGAGGTATAAACCATCTAGTCCAGAAGCAAGGCCTTTTGCAACCCAAGACATGAATTTTGATGGACCAGGCATTCTTTGAATTGCAGGGTGTAGAGAAAATTGGGCAGCCAGATCACTTGTAAAATCTATCGGGCTAGAGTCATAGATATGCCCAGAAATGCAGTTCTTAACCAATCGACATTCATCCTTCACAAAATAAAACAAACAGATAGAAAGTTAAAAACTTTCAATTAAATAGAACTAAGAAAGTGAAAAGGCAAATCCTAGTATGAGTTACTGAGTTTTCTGAAATAGAAGAACTACATCACTTACCATATTAAGATGACCTTCACATGTTCCTTGAATAATCTGCGTCGATGCATTAAGTATGATAAAATTAGTCCTGCCAGAGTTGGAGAAAGGGGAGAAAAAAATAGCACAAATTACCATTCAAAGATTTAACTAAAATTACCTGAAAAACCTTGTACATGCAAGCTTTCGAACCACCAGAGAAAGCAACAAATATAACTGGACATGGCCTAACCCTTAGATCCTGCATGCCAAAAAACCGGTAGGAAATTACTCTATGCATCATGAAAACATAAAAAAGTTTCAAGCTAATAAATGCTCATTTTATCTCATTTCCGTCACAGTAGATGCAAGAAGTTGTTTTTATGGGAACCCACATAAAAGCAAAGTGGAAACATAATTTTATTGGCACAATTTTGACTAACATGGGCACCCACAGAAACTTAACCCCTCCAACTCATTGGAACTCCAAGATAAAATACTTTTAGATAAAGATTGAAATCTAACTGAATAACAGACAATTAGTTAAGGTTTATGTAACTGACCTCAACAAGCTCATTGAGGAGAATATAAGCCAGTGACAAAGCCCTTTCAGGATAAAATCTGTATCAATTTTCATCATTAGCCAGCAACAAACACTCATCAAGTTTAACATTATGAAGAAAACAATTAACCCAACCATCCTCACTCTATTTGCATCTGGGTTTGGAGCAACTGATATAAAAAAAGTTGATTAGGTTTATCCCTTCAATCATTTTACACGAACAGATATCAATATAATAAAATTGCCTATACTCATTCCCATTTAACACCATATAGCCAATCAATTCTCATTTCTCTCTAGTACCAAACCTTCTTTCACAAACTAACCAGAAATCCGTACACATTTCTTTTCTTATTTCGAAGATTGAATCAAGTTTCACTAATAAAAGCTAGAATCCGCACATAATTGTACATCATTAATTTGATTAGGAGACCCTGAATGCTCTTTTTGGCTACTTAAGACTTTCAAGTATTACAACAATAAGAAAAATGACATTATTTAAGTATTTATTTCAATAAAAATCAACAAACTTGAGCTAATTTTTTCACTAGATAATCGGCAAGACACTAACAAAAAAATAATTAAAAGAAAAAAAATTTAAAGAAAATTCTCAGGAACCAAACAGCGAGTGGCAAGGAAAGGAAAAAAAAAAGACTTACGCGGAGAGGAAATCGGCATGAGAAACAAGGGAATTCCAACCAAGAGAGGAATACAAATCCAAGTAACTGTTCAAATGTTTCTCATGAATCGAAATCCATGCGAATATAACCACAATTCCTTTCGATTCACTTTCTTTCCTTCCCCAGTAAACACTACCACCACCAAACATTACTACCGCTGATTCTTCTTCTTCTTCAAGGCTTGTTTTCTTCTCTGTATTGAAGAATTGAATTCTAGGAGAGAGAGTAAAAACAAAAGGATTGTGTGTGGGTTGTGATTTTTTAGGTGGAATTATTAACTATTATTTATTGGATTTTAAGTGGTGAGTGTTGATAGAATTTTTCAGGGGTGTTTGTTACAGTTATATTACTTGCTTTTCAATTATTTTTTAAAAATATATTAAAATATTTTTTTATATATTAATACATTAAAAACAAATTACAAAAAAAATCAAAATTTTAAAAAATTCAGCTGTCCTGAACGGACACTTGGACGATTTTCTATTTTTTTATTCTTTTTTTGTTATTTGTTTTCCACATCAGACTTAGCGGGCACAAGCCTTCCGCGGATAAGTTTGCTAACGGCAACGACAATGATACGTTGGTTGCAATAGTAATAATAAAAAATTAAATAAAAAAACCTAAAAGGAATAAGTAAAACACGATTATATAAGATGCATTTAATTGTTGATTAGCATCAGTAAAACACTATGATATAAGATGATTTTTCACTATTCATGGGAATATTAAAACGATATTTTTTTCATTCTCAAAAAAACTAAACAGGCTCATGATTGGAGTAAAATCATCTTTTTAATGACATTTATTTAACATTACAAAATTAATCGAGGATAAATTGATTATAATATTTTTTTAGCACAATTTTAAAAACAAAAAAAAATGTTTTTTGTCAATATTTTTTTTATTTTTTAAAAATTATTTATACAATAAAATTATTACTCTATAACCTTAAAAAAACAAAATAAACCTGCACAAAGAAGCTTCTTCATTTTTTCCTGTTTTTTAAGAGTAGAATGACATTTTTGTCATTTTAAAATAATTAAGAATATTGGTTTTGAGGGTGTCTTAGTATTTTTATTCGGATTTTTTTTTGTTATTTTTATATTTACTTAGGGGTTGTTTGATAATTTTAAATAAATAAATATTAGAAAAATGAGATATTGACATAACTAGGGCTATCAAGTTATTAAATTCTGACAGTGTTGTGTGTGCTCACGATGGAGATGCGGTTAGGCTCCAATGAGTTTTTTTTCTTTCTCTTTTCTCTCTCCTAACTTAATTAGAAAATCATGTCGGCGTCTTAAAAAAATAATTGGTTGCGCCAAAGATCTTATCATTTTCGCTTTTAATTTGTATTTGTATCAATTTTGACCCTAGAAATAATGACATGGATTTTCATTGCCTTGACATCCTTTATTTTGCACTACGAAAATTTTTACCAGACTCATGGTGTATTCACCAGACTCATGGTGTAAGGCAGATCACTTATCTAATTTATACCTTATTATTTACATAGATAAAAAAAGAAAAACTTAAATATCCATGCATCATTTATTATGTTTTGTATTATGTATTCAATTATTAATTATCTGAATATTTTTCAAAATAAAATAAAAAAATAGTCTACACACACATTACAAATAAGATAATTATTCAATAAAATACATTCATTCAAATCAATTCATGTAAGTATCCATCGAATTCAAGTTAAATTATTATTTTTATTTATTACCATCTCGTGATTAAATTGCCGTCTCTATTTATTACCATCCCGGGACGCATGCATTGACCAAACTGGTGTCGTGTCAATTGGTGGGAGAAGTTATTCTCTCTTTTTTTTCCCATATATTAATTTCACAATAAATTAATACTTGGAACTAATTTTTATCTTCTGATGATAAATTGAGCATTTTAAAATGTTTTTAAAAGCTGATGTTCGAACCCTCATAATTGAAATTTCGAGCACGGTCGGCTGCCGATCACGAGAACCCTCTCAATCCTCGATGAAGTAGTTCGGTGGAGTAACTGAAAATCAACAATTGACAGCTGTAATGAAATTACTGGTTGGAGGTGTGCATGGTAAAAGAGTGGTCTGGTCTGGTCATCTAACCCAGTTTTATGCATGTTTACAAGTTATTTCCAAAGCATTTCGTTTCTTATATTTCCTGGCAACATCAAAGTTGGAAAACATCCACTTTGATTAAAATAAGGTGCTGTTCACATGGATTTGGTAAAACTAAATTTTATTTTTGGTCCTATTAGGTCATCATATACATGTCAATATCAACAGGTGCGTTCAAGCCTCACCACTGGAACTAGTCGCGGGAGATTCTTATTCACTCGCAGTTTTTCAAGGGTCAATTAGCTTGTGATTGATTTCCTTTGCGGTTTACATGGGAGACTCAAGCCCACGAGCTTGGGAAGCCAACCCATGATGGAGTAGCAAGACCGCTTCAACATGGCTGTAGATATCAGTCCATTTGC
>Ga0325401_1002187_pt1 | contig 17189 bp, 8 predicted proteins | sample PopdelMetagenome_FD_205666 | JGI IMG/M metagenome (GOLD analysis project Ga0325401, IMG submission 205666) | Populus deltoides microbial communities from Bellville, Georgia, United States - Xylem-PdKOR-R2 | ecosystem: Host-associated > Plants > Phyllosphere > Stem > Wood/Secondary xylem | place...
CTATATTAACTTGTTTTTCTTAGATACATGTTATGTAAGTTTAAAAAATTATAAATCATTTAATAAAATTAAAAATATTTATTAAAATATTTTAATATGTTACAATTATTATTTTATATCTCAAAATCACAACAATAAAATTTTACCAAATACTATTTAGTTACTTTAAATGTGTATAAATACATAATAGATGATATATGACTTCTTAAATTTTATATAATACGTGAAAATATTTTTTTTTAATAAAAGTAACTTTTAAGTTTAAAAAAATAAGTAAAGTGATAATCTATATAGACACATCATTTTAATAAAATTATTGATATAAAACATTAAAATAGATTATATAAAACACTAGTATATATGTACAAGTGATTTAAAAAAGAATAATGAAGAATGTTGTCATGTTAACTAATGGGTATATACCTTGCTTAGTTTAAAAAATAAAGTATTTTTTTTTTAAATATCACCTACTTTGATTTTAAAATAAAATAAATATTAACCAAACACTGCTTGTAGATAAAAAAAAAAAAGGGTATAAAACTAGAATTAATCAGTTTTGATTTAAAAGTATAAAAATACAAAACAAGCTCTAAGTACGTAGAATACGATAATTACGTACATTGAATGCTAATTATATTGTATTTATATTTTATCTACTTTTGTGTAACCTTTGACAAATTGAATATTTAGTGCCAAAATTTACGATTCCAAATCAAAGGTATATCGATCCTTGCACGATTTATTCTTCTTTCAAATTGTTTTTTAAGGCAACCTTTATTAATAAAGGAAGCCTCGCGGCCTAATCAAGTGCTAAACCTGAAGTAATTAGGAGAGAAAATCGTTCCCGCTATCCTTAAATCTTATAAAACCATCCTAATTAAACAAAATTTTAATATAAAAAATCAGGGAGTTGATGCGAAAACAAAAATGGTATGGTGATTAAGTCGACTCTATACTCGCTCCTATGATGTCTCCTACGTTTTACTATATGAAATTATTGTTTTCCTAATTACTTTCGATATTTAGGAATAATATAACGGAGGGAGATGATATTAATTTATGCAAAATCAATGCAAGAATATTAACTATATATATATCAACGAAATCATTGCATATCTGCAGAATATATTAGAGAAGAAAGCCAGAATATATTCTTACTCAAACACATCTTTCTACCAGTACTTGACGCTGATTTTTGTTCTTGACCACAAAGAGAAAAACAAGAAACAAAAATGGGTTTTACTCGGATTCTGTTCTTGACACTGCTTTTTGTTTGGGCTGCCGATGTTCAATGTCAAAACGTCAGGATTTTCAACGTGAAGAAATATGGTGCAATCCCTGATGGCAGGACTGAGAATAGCAAGGTGAGTCCTACATTTGATATGCATAAACTACATATTTAATTAATCAAGTATCTTTTGTTTTTTAATATATATATGTGTGTGTGCCCGCGCGCATTCATGCTGTTTAGGCATTCTTGGAAGCATGGGAAAATGCATGTAAATGGAATGGAAAGGCTGTGGTTTTGGTGCCAGCAGGAACATACCTGCTAGACTCGGTGAAATTTGAGGGCGAATGCAAGGGTTACATGATATTTAAGGTGAAAGGGAATGTAATGGCCGCAAGCAAACTGAAGGATATTAACCAATGGATTACTTTCAAATATGTTAATGGCTTAACTGTGGCCGGTCGTGGGACCTTCGATGGCCAAGGATACAAGGTTTGGCCTTGTAAGATAAACGGACGATGCCAAACTCTTCCTATAGTAAGTTCATCGTTCTTTTTTCTGAGAATTTTCTTTTTTACATTTTACTGTATTCGATGCTAAATACTTTTCGAAACGTGATTTTTTTTCTCGAATTAAACCAAATAACAAAACGTTTTCTTGCTAGCCCGTTTCATTTTCTGAATAAAACCATATTAAATTAAACGAGAATAACTATACCTATGTAATTAGCTAGACATAATAATTAGAAGTACTCTTTGAAATATACAGTTCTGATCTATTAATGCATTTTTCTCAATATCTTTTATATGTGGATTAAGAAATTGATTTGATTGTTGTTTTTTATTATCTTTTGGGCAGTCATTAAGGCTTGAATTCATCAGAAATGGGAAACTGCAAAACATAAGATCAATCAACAGCCAAAATGCCCATATTTCCATCTTTGCCAGCAGCAACTTGAATATCACTAATGTCAAGTTGTCTGCTCCTCAAGATAGCCCTAATACTGATGGGATCAAGATTAGTTCTTCAGAAGAAATCAGGATTACACGCACATCAATCAGTACAGGGGATGATTGTGTTGCCATACTCAATGGGAGTAAAAACACTCACATTTCTCAAGTTTTCTGTGGCCCTGGACATGGAATCAGTGTTGGGAGTATGGGAGGGAATACACTTATTGATAATAAAGACATTGTGGTGGGGTTGGCCGTGACGAACTCCACTTTTACCAATACCAGCAATGGTTTAAGAATCAAAACATGGGCATCTCGCTATGAAGGTCTTGCTTCTGGTTTCACTTACGAAGACATCATAATGAACGACGTCGAACATCCCATTATTATTGATCAGCAATATTGCCCTAGTTCTTCCTGTGATTCCAAGGTATTAATTTGATTGTCTTTCTATTAATTAATAAGCTTTTTCCACTTTTAATCATTGAACTGACAGTGTAATCCATCACCCTTTTCCTTTTCTTTTCTTTGCAGACTGCTTCACGTATTCAAATCAGGGATATTACATACAGCAACATTAGGGGTACTTCGAAGTCGAAGGCAGCAGTGACATTAAATTGCAGCAGCATCGTTCCATGCAATAATATAGTGCTGAAGGATATCAGATTGGTGTATACAGGAAATGAAGGTCCTGCAAGTTCAATATGTTCTAATGTCCATGGCTACTCTTATGGCCTTCAAAACCCACCCCCATGCTTTCGCTCGGCTTAGTTTATATCCATAATTATATGTGCTTAATTGCTAGGGCCTCACCATGAATGAAGAGTTGCGTTTGAGTAGCTTAATCGATGTATGATATCAGGCTGTAGTCTAGTAACCTTGCATGGTCGAGGACCAAATCGTTTATCTTTAAATTAAATAACATTTATTATTGGGTTCATTTTATTACTATTTCAAACTTTATTTATATAGATTATGATCACTACCTATATTTGATGAACCACGATGTTTGCTTGCTAACAATAGTTTTCGCGAGTATTTCTTTTTATGTTACAATTTATTTTTTAAAATAATTTTTACATGAAAATATATTAAATTAATTATTTTAAAGTGTTTTTAAATTATTTTAATATACTAAAGTTAAAAATAAATAAAGAAATTAAAAAAATATTTTGAAACACTTTTAAAAAATACTATACACTGTAATACTAAACACATACTTCAAATATCCAAAGAATTACAAAACTTGTTTGTCTTTAAATTAAATAGCATTTATTATTGTAGTTATTTTATTATTATTATTTCAAACTTTATATATATATATATATATATATATTTACGTAATAAATTATTTTTTAAAATTTTTTTTCTTGAAGGTTTATTAAATTAAGTGTTTTTAGAAGGTTTCGATATAATAATATTAAAAATAAATAAAAATCTTTAAAATATATTTTTAAAAAATTTTAAAAAAACACTTTGTATTATAATATCAAACACATACATTTCAAATATTCAAAGAAGTATAGAATTGGTCATTTCTTTTCAAATTGTTGGGCACGGATTTTATTTTAATCTCTCTATAACAAAACCTTTGCAAAGTTTAAAAAATATAAGTGAATCGAATCATATGCTATAATTTATCTAAAACAAAATAATATGTAGGACATGATTAATGAATAAATTGAAAAGGTAAATTAACATCTTAAGAAATTGAACTTTATATTGATGCATTGTATGTTTTCAAGACAAGGTTCTCAGATATTATACATTTAACGATTTAAATATTTTAGAAAATAAAAAATATAAAAGATAAAGCTTATTCCTTTTTTAAAAAATAAAAAGTTGAGGACGAGAGAAAGCACACGAGTCGAGCACCTCAAACCCGTCCCGGAAATATATCAAACATAGACGACGTCGTTTGTTTTATGTTGTTTAATTAAAACGAAACCATTGCTTTCTTCTTCCCCACAGGCCTCTGGGAGCTGCTGCTGTGGTTCAAAATTGCAATACAAAAACAGAAACGAAATCGTTTTTTGTGACCTAACCCCAATCAATTCTTTTGCAATGTTAACTCGGGCTCTTTCGAGGTCAAAAATCCCAAATTTCAGTAGCATAATAGTTATCCTTCAAAACCTAACAAATAAACAATCTATTATAGGTCAAACGCAATTGCCACTCTCAAAAGCCTCAAATATCCAATCTTTTTTAGTTCCTGCTGGGTTGCGGCAATATCACGATGGAAGGCCAAGAGGGCCACTCTGGAGAGGCAAGAAGCTGATTGGAAAAGAAGCCCTTTTTGTAATACTTGGATTGAAGAGGTTTAAAAATGATGATGATGAGAAGCTTGACAGATTTATTAAAACCCACGTTTTCAGACTTTTGAAACTGGACATGATTGCTGTTTTGTCTGAGCTTGAGCGACAAGAGGAGGTTTCTTTGGCTGTTAAGGTTGTACTTTTGTTTTCTTTTAGTGTGAATATGTGCTGTCTGTGAACCGTTTGATGCAATGCTTCAAAGAAATGTTGACTTCACGTTCAGTTTATTTATTGTCTTGTGTGATTTATGCTGTGGAGGTTGGTTATTTTCTTGGGTTAGTGAGTAATTTATTGATTTTGCAGATTTTTAGAGTGATTCAAAAGCAAGATTGGTATAAGCCGGATGTGTATCTCTATAAGGATTTGATTATGGCATTACTGAAAACTGGAAAAATGGAAGAGGCAATGAAGTTATGGGAAGATATGAGAAATGAGGATTTGTTCCCGGATTCCCAAATGTATACCGAAGCCATTAGAGGCTACTTGAGGGATGGGTCTCCTGCTGATGCAATGAACATATATGAAGACATGAAGAAGTCACCAGATCCTCCCGAGGAGTTGCCGTTTAGGATTCTGTTGAAGGGGCTTTTACCACACCCGCTTTTGAGGAATAGAGTAAAGCAAGATTACGAGGAGCTATTTCCAGAAAAACATGTTTATGACCCTCCAGAAGAGATATTCGGAATGCTCTGAGGTTTGCATTATGCTATTGATTTCAGTTCTTTAATTTGTATTACAGATTGCATTCATGTTCGGAGGATGGTGATTATGGCATGTTTAGCTCCAATAGAAACAGCGTTGCCACAGCAGGGTTCTTCACGAACCAAAATCATAAAAAATAATAATGAAAAACTTGGGGTGAACAAGTTGTTTTCTGTAAGTTTTTATGGCCAAGACCTTCAACTGAAATGATGCTGTTCATGCACTAAACTCTTTATTTTAAGGAAGAACTCCTTTTGATACTTTTGTATGCTTGTTCATGTATGCATGTGATCAGCTGGTTGTTTTGTGACTAGAGAACAAAACATCTGCAGTTTGTTTTTGTGTTTACTAGTCAGTTCATCCTTGGTAAATTGCTTCATGTGATGTAATCACAAAAAAGGAACTCACAGTTCCCACTGGACTGCTGAAGGGGTAGAGCTGACTTTCTACTGTTAATGCAACTGAAATCTGATTCTTTTATTTCCATAAATTAAAAGTTTTATTAATTTCAGGGCTTCAAATGGTCCATCACTTTACTGGAGTTCGTGGTCTTTCCTCAGCTGCTTAAAGATAACAGCAAATGACCTAATATGACACCATTTTATACTGCGGAAACAAAGAGGTTGCTTTTGCGTGCAAGGACACATCGCACTGCTGTTCTGTTTCAGAGCTTCAGACTCCGTGGTCTCAAAACATTTTGTTTTTTGGTGGGGTGGATTATGGGGAGTCTTACTGTTACAGCGATGCCCTAGGTTAGATTTTTCCGTATATTTATAATTAACAAAGAGCTGTGTCATGTGTTGCCGCGATTGAACTGTCTTTAATCATCTCATCCCAACAGCTTCTTTTGGGTTGTACTTATTTCAGCCTTTGATTCGTTTGAACCTAAAACTTTACGGCATGAAGTTCGCCAGCATGTCATAATCGTGCATCTTGTAGATGTGTTTTTCGATAATGTGGCCATAAACCATAATAATGCAGTAAGGTTTTCTGATTTTCAATTCTCCGAGATTTTTAATGAAATCATCGGGGCTTTGGTCCCAAAGCTTCTAAAACTATATAACAGTACCTGAGGTTTTACGCTTTGTGACGACTCTAGTCCTTCTGTATCTAGAATTATTCATGGTCTGGAGTTTGGTTTGGACCCTAGAAACCGTTCAAACCAAGACATGCTAATTTTGGAAAATAGAAACTATACCAAACTAAAAATTAATTCAAACCGAATTGGTTTTTCATCCTGATTTGGTGTTTTTAGTTAATTTTTTTTTATTTACTCGGTTTTTTCAGTTAATTAGTTTCTTTTAAATACCTCTAATTTTATCTGTATTGAAATCATATTTTTTAAACCCAAATGAAACAAATCGTAATCACAGTTTAGAAATCAAGAGGGGTTAACTTGGGTCACAAGTTTTTGCCACCTTCTAAACAATACAACGGGTTTTTTCTGAGTTATATATATAAACAGTGAAACATTTAGTGATTTCTAGGTGTAACGTGTTTATATAATATATTTGTAGTCATGAAATATGAAAAAAAAATAAAAAAAAATATATATATATATATATATATATATATATATTAAAATTAAACAAATTGAGATGTTCAGCAACATACATGCCCTTACTCTACATAAAAATCTTAGATTTAAGATGTATAATTTAATTTTTTCTTAGTGCTCATTAAATGCATATAACAATGTCTAGAAAAATGAAAAGAAAAAAAAAAGAATTGTTGTTTTAATGAATTTATGAAGCAAATGACTCCTTATCAATAGAAGTGTTTGTAATTGATTTTTTCTTATTTCTTCAATTATAAATTTTATAATTAATTAAAATATCAGAAGAGATTTTATAAGACTATCCACAGCAATACATAGTAAGACTCTGATACATGACAAAAACTAAGTATGATAGGATAAATTAAAGGTAGAAATAAATAAAGTGTGGTGGCCTTAATTTGTGCTTTAAATTGAATGAAACCCAGATGGCCTTTTCCATCAAAGGAAAAATATGTGGATCGATGGTCTAAGGATTGAAGAGATCCACAGAAATTCTTTGATTAGATAGATTCATGAGGACTTGCAAGTGATCAAGACGTGATCATGTTTATTTTTTCCACCTCCAGAACCAGACTTTTCCAGTACGTAATCATGTTGAAAGCTCCTAGCACTTGTTAGCAATTTGCAACAAAATTATACTGGTAAACTTCCAAGTAAAAGACATGTTTATCGGCAAATTAAAATTATTAAAAAATATCTTTTTAATAAAAAATAATTTAAATAACATTTTATTGAATAACAAAACACACTTCTTGGCTAGTTAATGAAGACTCCCCGTCAAATTCTGGGTTTGCTCTTTAGAGATTATTAGTCCGAGTCTTACAAATTTCAGGATCATTGAAGGCTACATAATCATTAATTTCAGAGTCTGTAGAATTAATCCAAATACGCGCAAGCTGATCCAAACATTTATATTAGAAAAAACAACTAACCGCTCATTCTTTGTGAACCAATGATGTTGACAATTAAGTGCGCGCGCGCGGGGGGTTTTGGAGGTGGAATATATCTTTTTTATGGTTTAAGTAAAACCCTGCTCATTATATGATTAAGTATCAACACTAAACAAGATTAGCAGGATCTTAACTTATCTCCAAAGAATAAATTTGTCACAAAAATCTTACCTAACTATCATCCATATGAAAGATATAGCGAGTACTACTTTAACTGTTATATAAGAGTACTGATCTTCAAGAGACTGGCTTGTGTGCTTGGATACGAGTGGCATCGTACGCAATAGGGTTGAGGTAGAATCTCATTTGGTATTTCAAGGGAAGGTGGCTACTTGTCAGTGTGATTTTACCTGGATTATGATGTATTTTAAGAGTATATTTAACATGAAAAAATATTAAATTAATATTTTTTTAATATTTTAAAACATTATGCAAATATAAACATAGGGTCACTTCTGTTGTGCTCAAAAATAAAAAAAAGACAGCAATCTTATCTAGTTATCTAAGGGGATCAAAAGATTGTAGATTTCTTCAAGTCTCTATCTCTCTCAAGGGCATGGAAGTTATTATATCCATGAAGATCACGCCTAGGGAGGGCCATTGGTTGGAACTTGGAAAAAAAGATGTGAGTTTTCTGAGGTTTTAAGCTGATGTGACTCTACAGAGCAAGAGAGGGTCGATTTATCCGCATTGCTTGGTAGGGCACACGGCACAAATTGGAACGTCCACTTAGGATGCCAAGTGGACCCCATGAGACACTTATCCATTTGTGTTGAAAAGATGACATTTATATGCAGAAAGATCAGAGGATGTTAATCAATGAGGAAGAGAGTTGCAGAGAAAATCCCCACAAAAAGAGATTATTTTATATATATAAAGTAGTAGTAGTCCAAGAGTGAAGCTTCCTTCCTTCTTTTCTTTCTCTTTTTCAAAGTGATGAAGGCACATGGGCGGCACAATCAGTGCTGTCTAGTGTAGGAGGGATTATGTATATATCTGTGTCTGCTCTCTTACTCTCTCCAAGATCTTATCCCAGTCTTTCTTGCAAGCTAGCTAGCTAGGTGGTTGTTGATAGAGTTACTTGGGGAGGTAGTTTTGTACTTCAACTGGTCAGGAAATAAGATAATGGACAGTAACAAGCAAGGGGCTTGTTTTTCTTCTTCTTCTTCTTCATTCACAGCCGATCTTTTTGGCACCACTGAATCAGCACCAGTATCTTCAGCTGGGATTTTTGCTTCTATGTTTCCACCTCCGTCTACGGTATACTCTGACACTAGTTATATATTCCATCCTCATGTCCTTTGTATGGTTTTTCTTTTGTTAATGTTATCTTGGCCAGAACTTAAATTTCTTGTGTAGAAAGCTGTGCTACTTTTGAATGTAACTATGTTGTTTAATTATGGATACTTTTGAAGTTTGTATTTATATGCCACACTTCATGCTGTTACGTGGGTTTGACTTCATTTAATAACTGGGAAAAGAACTGTAAAAATGAAGGGAAGGAAGGTTTATATTTGTCCAACTTGGAATTCCTCTTATCTGATTTTATTCTTAGTTTAATGGCTTCTTAATGTAAAAGACTTTTCTTAAATATAGATATAAACTATTTCATCTTGAATGGAAGTATGAAGATCAACTTTTTCACTAGCCTCTTCTTTATATAGAGCATCTTCATATTTGTTGGTATCTATGCTTATAGATATATGGATGCTAGCCCTGATTAAGTTTGCTTAAACTTGTGTGAACTCCTCCGTCAGAATTCGGGCCACCGTCTAACTTGTTTTCAGGATTCAGGTTGTAGGGAGGAAGTCTTCAGGCTCTGAGGTGACAGGATCTTGGCAAAAACAGTCCTATGGAAATCAAGCGTGGAACGCCAAACAAGGATCTCCAGGTTTGTGATTAGCTCTTGTTATATCTGACTATATTTCTCTTTAAGAACTTCCATAGAGTTTAGAAGAACTTGTTCTGTCCTAATGCTCACTGCATGTAAGACCTTTTTTCACTCCCAGACAATGCTCTTGAACTGGTCAAGTGCTTGTTGGTGCATTTAGAGTTTTCATTAATTCTGTTCTATTTAAAAGAAAGGCTAATTTCCTGATAATCTGTCTGTTTCCTAATAATAAATTAGCCAATAGCCAGGCTGCAAGCTATAGCATGCCAGACAAGGACAGAAATTCAGTTATCCAGGAAGAAAGAGTGGAACCATGTCATCTAAGTTCATCCCTTTACTACGGTGGACAAGAAAACTACTCTCAATCCCCAAGTACTCAAATGGCTGGATCATATCCCATAGTGAGTCTTTGATTAGTTGATGACTAATTCAAAACGCTATGTTGTGATATTTTCAGCATGATAAAAGTAATGAGATAATACATCAAAGTAAATGTACTAATGTACTTTGTGAATGAATTAGTTCAAGAAAGATGGGGGAGAAGATGATCCTAACGGCAGCAACCCTCACAGTGCTTCCAGAGGAAATTGGTGGCAAGGTATTATGCTGCAGAAGGGCCTAGAAGTTTACTAACTGAAGCTGCTGTTATAGACTATAATTTACAGTTCTGATGTGCTTTTCTGCAGGTTCGCTTTATTATTAGGACCGTGCTTCCCTTGGCAAATGAACTCTCCACCTATTTTTTAAGGTACATCAATTCACTGCACTCCACTCCACATAGTTTACTATAGTTGTAGGCATTCGTAAGTGTTTTCTCTTTTGTTGTCTCAACACTTAATTCTGCAGAATTTTAACAAATAGTTATAAGCCTCTCACTTTTGGCAATTCAGATAAAAGTTGTTTCATTTCCTCTTGAAGCAGAAGCATGTTTCTTAAAATATTTGATAGTACAGCAAATGTGCACATAATACAATGATTGTGGTGGTTGTATTTTTCCAATACCCCCATTTATCCACAAGGAGGGAGCGTGGTGATGATTAAAGTATTAAACTAAATCAGCTAAAGAGATGTGATCAGACTTGCAGATAGAGAAATCGTGCTCTGAGTTGAGAAACTATAAATGAACTTTCTTCGTGGTTGTTTATCTAATTTATTGTTTTATCTTGTTTATTTTGCAGGAATTCATGAAGCCTATGTGATAATTATGAAAGAAATGTGTAATAATTAGGTAGCTGACATGGAAAGATACTGTCAGCTATTTGTAATGGTTTTTAACAAGGGCCAAAACCATCATGAATTCAAGTCACATGATTTCGATAGTTGCAGTCTCAATACAACACTCGCTACCAGTTTCTGCTCTTACCTAGGCTGTTCAATAAGGTTCAAATGCATTGCATTGAATTTTAGCGTCTTGATATTCAACTCTTAGTTTGTCAAGTTTATGTGTCATTAATGATGTTTGTAGAAATATATGAAAGGTAAACACAATAAATAAGCTCTCAATCTTCTTTTAATTGGATACGCTGAAATTTACAGCTTTGAACTATCAAGTTCACATAAGTACATTATAAATTGCTCCATGCTCCGTTAGATAAATCACTCGGAAGTACTTACTGCCAATGACACTCCTTTTAAATTCTCTAAAAATGAAGAAGATAAAGCTATTCCAGTGCCAAAATTGTCAATCAAGTTGTCTAGCAAAAACTTTTAGTTCATACAGATGTGAGGGTATCACAGTTGCATACAGAAAATAACCTCTCTTAGCTTTGGGTTGCTAAGTTCATTTGTAAAGGCATAGTTCTGCAGCAACTGCAAGAATAGGTGCCTTGTGAATTGTGATGAGGCCATGTGGTCTTTGATTTGTCTATGCTCGAGGCTAATGTAAATCTGCAAATTCAAAAACAATAGAAAATTGTGAGGGAACAAAAAAGACAGGAACGAGTATCAGTAGCAAATCACAAGCCAATTTATCTTCATGAAATCATCGGCAATGAGCAATTACAGTGCTTAGGAATTGTCACAGAAACTTTTGGCTTTGCTGCAGCTTTTTTGGATGTTTAGAAAGCATAAATAATGTAGTATGCTTTTTGTCCTGCTTTCTTCTTAAGGATTTATCCTCTTCGCTCCCTGAGTGCTTCAAGCTGACTGCATAGTACGAACCAGCATCATCTTGAACGAAAAAAAGAAGGGATCTTCTTTTGATTATTGCATTATCAGCTCTCTCAAAAATTGAATTTGAAATGATGCTGCTATCTTAATTGAATGGAGATTGGTAATGACAATAATCCTCTCTTTTGCTATTGTCGTTTGATATGCAAAGGAATAGCCTTTCATAAGCAGCTGCCATTTTCGTGGCAGTGAACAATTGCAACCCTCTCTGCCTAGAAGCTTGGCCTTTCATCTCCAGAACTCTTCTGCCATCTTCCCAGACCCTATAAAGTGTATTTTTCAATGAAACTACCATAGGTGAAAAAGTATAACCTATTTCTGTGCTAACAATCACAGATCCAGTAATGCTGGCTACCCTTGTGGACATCACTGACTTACCAGAAAGCATTGCTTCTAATAAAGTATGATCCAATCCCTGTGCTCGAAGAGTTGGGTTTACAAAAATATCTATTGCATTATAGAAGCTCGCCAGCTGAGCTTGTTCCAATGGTCCCAAAACTAGTGTATTGGTCCCAAGATCTCTGTATCTATCACCCCAAGGACCATCTCCAGCAATCAGAACAATGGTGTTTTCACGAAACGTACCATTTTCCATAAGCATCTGCTTCAGAGCTTCAAACATTAAGGGGTGTCCTTTATCCTTCACTAACCTCCCTGCCATGCCTAAAACCAAAGATCTACTCTTTGCAACCCCAAATTTCTGCTTAAATGCCTCACCTTTAGCAGGATCTGGCTTGAAAATCTCCTCATCCACACCATTGAGAATAACATGAACTCGTTCTTCTGGGATCATATAAATCCTTCTCAGTATATCTCCAGCATGATCACTAGTAGCGACATGGTGGGCATAGTGTGGAAAAAACCTGACCTCTTCAACAACCTTGGTAATTCTTTCAGTCAACGCATATGTTTGTTGTTCATCAGGATTCCGAAGAAGTTCTTGAATGATGTCAGTATGAATGGTTTCATATGCAATTCCATGCCAAGTAACCGCTAAGTTGGTGAGGTTCCGTGACCGAGTATGCAACAGCCCAACACTTTCAGTGTGGACTATGTCAAAGGCTTTCCCAGTTGAGTTTTGAGTTTGAAATTGCTTCCAGACAATAGCTTGGTCCAGATAACCAGCAGCTGTTGGTTTTGAGAGGTGGAAATATAAGTTGCTCATCGGATACCTAGGGAAGGAGGAGTTGGAAGGAGAAGTGGTGAAAATGTGAAGCTCATGCCCTCTTTTGGCAAGAGCAAGATGAAGGGTCAGGGCATGCCGCTCAAGTCCACCTGCAAGAGATCTATGGGGCCATTTCTTGACAAAGAGTGCGATCTTAAGATATTTTGAAGGTAGTTTTGATGGAAATGAAAGATGATTCCATGCCGAAGGGAAAGAAAGGAGATTAATGGGTTGGTTTTCCTTCTGCGATATCATTTGGTTACTGTAGCGGTAGGAGCTAGAGCATTGAAACCAAAAGAGGAATGAGACAAATGAGAAAGCAGATAGCAGTGCGATGATGAAACAGAGACAACGAAAACTGAAGATAGTAGCCATGGAAATGTCAAATGTGAGTTTTGATGCTACTGAACCTTTTTCTTCAGGAAACTAACATAAGTAATAGGCACAGCATCGATTTAAAACATGAAAGCAGTTATGAGATGAGGAACCAAAAGGAAGGATCAATGCAAACAAAACCTAGAAACTAACAAAAAAACATTTTTTTAGTGTCAAAACCAGTTCTTGAATTGAAAGGCACCTGCACATGGGTTCTATCAGGAATAGTACAAGAGATGCAAATCCCAGAACCCGTCCATTTTAGAGAATTGTTTATGGGTTATTTCAAAGGAAGAAAAATTTTGGTTAAGCAATCACATCATGGATTGGCTACAGAGATTAATTAGCCTGCATTGATTTCCTGAACTCATTACTATATTGCAATAAAACAAATTTCACGCCATTGTCACTGCCAACTCCCTGAAACATGGCAACTTCATACAAGCGACAGCAAGAAGCATTCCCAATACAAAATGCAATTAAAAACTGTGAAATCCAACAATACAATGTACCTAAACCATTAAATCACATCTAATAGCAGAACTGAGGACGGTACAATACTGCTTGTCGATCGATCCTAGAAAGTCAAGTCACTGTTTTCAGGTTAAACTAAAGACAGTTTCTTAGGAAACGTCATATAAGGAGCGCTTAAGTGTGACAAATTGCAAATTTTATATCTTTCTACTCCACCAAGTCCAAGTTAAGTATAAATGGATTAAGATACACACTCAAGCAACAAAAGTAAGCATCTTTCACTCAATTTTTTTAATCAAAGATTCTCAATTTTTATTTACTAGTTCAGTTTCCAAGAGACCAATATAGGTCCATCTCACAACTTTTACAATGTATTGGAAACAATTCATTGACAGCAAGATCAAAGAAAACAATATATATTCACATAGTAGCTAGCTAATTAATTCTTCAAATCTCCCTAAGCTAGCGCGCAAACGCATAAAGCATAAGAAAAACATATATTACCAAAGCCGAAGGGACCAAAATAACCAGAGGAGTAACCGCAGCAAATGTATGCAAACTCCCACAGCCCAGAACCCCCAACTTTATTTGCACCAAGTCCATCAAAGCCATCATCAAGAACCCGCATCCAAAAACCGACCCAAACCCAGAAACCAAAGTCCCAGCCCGTAAAGCCACCAAGTTAACATGAGCCAGGGGAGCACTACGCACCACCCCATCAGAATCATCATCTTTGTTAGTATCAAAAATCTTGATGGTTTGCTTGACAGCCAAAGCAATGAGACTGGAGAACAGAAAGGAGCTGAAAGAATAGACGTGGAAAGCGATGAGATCCTCTACGATGGAAGAAGAGGCGATGCAGGAAGTATCAGTGATAAGGGTGGTGGTGGGGTCAGGTGCCGTGGGGTACCATGCAAGACCAAGAAAGAGTGCTAAGGTGAATAAAGAATTTACGTTGACGATACCATCTAAGGCCATTATGTGGATTCTGGTAGTTGTAATTGTATGATTGTTACGTGACATTTGCGGAGAGGACGGAGGAATAGTGGCGGTGGTGGTCGACCTGCTGGTGGTGTTGGAGGTGGAAATATTACAATGCACAGAGCATGTATTTGTGTACATAGAAGAAGGATCGTTGAAGATAGGAAGTTAGGGATATCGTATAATGTTGCCTTGTTTGTGATAGCGTGTCTTTTCCGGCAAGGCAAGGGAATGATCGAACCGTGAAGATTTTGGAGTGTTGAGTGAAGAAACCAAATGGCCAAAACACGCTTTCATTGTTAAGACACAGTTGTACTTTCACTGTGTGGTTGATGATGCTTCGGTGCCTTTTCAACGACATGCCGTTTAGTGCTCGTGTAGTGTATCCATACATAAAAACGACTTCCAGCCCGTTTGATCTTGTGGGGTGCGTTCTTTATAAAAAATTTAAATTTTTTATAAAATTAATTTTTTTATGATTTTAGATAATCTTGATATATCTAAAATCATAAAAAAAATTAATTTTAAAAATAAAATATATTATTATTTGAATATAATTTTAAATAAAAAATATTTTAAAAAACAATCAACATTAAAAAAAAATGAACTATAGTGGTTGGGCATAAATCATAATGAATGCATGAAAGCTCTGAACAATACACATGAAAAGAGCCGTAGTATGATCTCAAATTCTATTTATTTTTGTATTTTAAAAATATTTTTTAAAATAAAATAAAAAGAATTTTATTTTTTCTTTACTTTAAATTAAATTAGTTTTAATATGATAATATCAAAAATAATTTTTTTAAAATATATATTATTTTAATACATTTAAAATAAAACTTTAAAAAAACAAACATATTCTAGGATCTAAAATATAACCTCATGACATTGATACAACCTCTAAGTTGGTTGATATATAGCAGGCTCCCTGTCGTTATGGTTTATATAAATACAGTCCAATGGCTTCAAAATAGGCATTTGGATGCTTGGCATTTTAATTTTGCGACAGCCTAAAGTCCTCTCCCTTCAAAACCAACTTCAATTACAGTTAAAAATTTTCTATTGGGCAAGAATTTAATTAAAGACCAATCATAAAACACCAAGTGTCATCCAATTCTCCGTAATAAAGAATTCCAATTAGAGTTGTTTTTAGATAAAATAAATAATTTATCACGAATTTAAAATGACAAACACCTGATTATATGTTTCAAAATCGCTTGGGTATGTACTTGAGGATGGAGCTCAGTAGTCAAGTGCGAGGCTTGCTTTGCTCCCGTCCCGAGTTCGATTCTTTATGTGCACACTTGTCACTCCCGCAGTGCCTTACCTGCTCCCTGGGCTTGCAGGATATTCAGTGAGCCGTGGGATTAGTCGTAGTGCGCGCAAGCTGACCCGGACACCCATGTAAATCAAAAAAAAATCACTCGGGTATATTCATCATAAATTAATATGGCAAAGACTTGTGTCATTAACCTAAACTCAGCCGAAGATGAGATTCATAGGTTAAATCATGATCCTAGGTAATAGTTGTGAAATTTAAATTGGTCCGGTAAGTCTATACTGGACTGGATTGAAAAAAAATAAAAAAATAATAAAAGTTAGTTGATATAGTCAAAATCAAGCTCTTAACTCATTGAGTTAAAAATAAAATTGATCAAAATAATATTATTTTGATTTTTTAAAAACAATTAAAGGTTGATTTTCTTGATCTATAAACCAAATCTTGTCTCAAATCAATTCAAGATAGAGTTTTACAACTCTGAGAATAACCGTTGGTACTTGGATTATTTACGCTTACAAGCAACACCGTTGTATAATTTTTTATTTATTTTTTAAATTTTATATTTTTATATCAGCACATTAAAATTATTAAAAAATAAAAAGATATTTTCAAGTAAAAAAATTAAATTTTAATTAAAAAAAAGAGGTTAGAATTCATTTTCAAACACCATGGAAGCTTAAAACTTGAGAAAACCGGTGGTGGACCGAATAAGATAGCAAGACTCGTCTCCTCGACATAAATGACACGAGGAGCAATCCGTGTCGATAAGATTGCCGATGGCCCATTTGAGAGCCAATTTGCTTCCCTTTGAGAAATCAATCCATGTTCCTATTTTTTGTCATCTTTTCTTGAGATTCACACGAAAAACTAATGGAAACTACCAAGATTGGCAGATGCGGTTTAATTTATGTAATAAATACCAAAGACAAAAAAGTTGATAGGCATGCGGGGTTCTGTTACCCAAGGACTTGTTGAATTGCTGGTTTGACTCTTGTGCTAGCGACAGATTTACTTTATGTGAGAGCGTTAAAAGTTTATTTTTTAAAATATTTTTTATTTATGAATATATTATAAAAAATATTTTTTACTTTTTAAAATTTATTTTTAATATTAATATAAAAAAATAAAACTATGAAGAGACAG
>Ga0325401_1002191_pt1 | contig 17182 bp, 12 predicted proteins | sample PopdelMetagenome_FD_205666 | JGI IMG/M metagenome (GOLD analysis project Ga0325401, IMG submission 205666) | Populus deltoides microbial communities from Bellville, Georgia, United States - Xylem-PdKOR-R2 | ecosystem: Host-associated > Plants > Phyllosphere > Stem > Wood/Secondary xylem | place...
CTTTGCTTGATTTCGTGAAGCTCGTACCAAATTCCTCGTAACAAGGAAACTTCATTCTCAAGGAGGGGCACTACTTTGCTTACAGTGTAATCTACAGGAAGTGTGGCCATAGTTTCTCCTCTTTTGGTCTCTTTTACACATCCAATTTGGTAACTAGTCTTTTGTCCTCAGAGTTTTAAACCACACAAAATTGTCTTTGGCTGGACATTCCCTGGACAAAGGAAGTAAGAAATACAGAAGTCATTTGTCAAAGAACACGTATCCTTTCCTTTCCTTTCCTATGATTTGAATTGAATGTTAAATAAGAACTTCTAAAACTTGCAAGCTAATAGGTCCAAAGAATCAAGGGCACCTGTTTTCCTGTCTGTTTACTCTGTTTTTCTTTTTCTGCAGAAACGACCTGGCTCGGCTAGTTCCAAGCAGCATAGAGATCCCATTTCTTGAAAAATATCAAAAAAGCTTCTTTTAAATGTAAAACAAAAGAACCTTTCTGCAGAAACTCTAGTTAGATGAACAGATTTCAACCAAGAGGTATAAGGAATATTCAGTTTCATGCAGATGTAACAGCCGTTTGTACTTCCTTTTTATTGTTTCTTTTGCCAATCATTTGGAGGATTTAAGGTTCTAGTCACGCTATGTTAATATTCTTTACTTCATCAACTATCTACAGATTCGTCAACGCCGTTGAAGACAAACAATAGAAAATTTTATGTTATGGTTTAGCACTTGATTAGTTTTCTGGTTTATTTTGGTTGTCTTATGTCTCTAGTGTTTGGCTGGCAGAGTACTAGAGGGGTTCATAAGGAACTTAGAAAAGAAATGTTTCAACAATCAGTAATGGACTCAAAAATCAGAACAATTGATCAAGGACTGAATTTTACTGAGTGGACTCATAAACTTTCTTGACGTATAGAAGATGGACACCTGCAATTATAGTACTATTGATCTAGTCTTTAAAGGTCCAGTCCTTCAATAATCCTCCAGCAAGAATGCTCTAGTTGCCAGTAAAATTAACCATCCGAAGGAATTTCTACCGTTCCTTGTGCACAAATAAACCTTACCCTCAAAATTCAGTTCTGGCATCCAAAAATCTCTTCCATTGCTCGATGATTTTGCACCAGAAGTTGAAGCTAGGCTGCAAATGTAGCCAGGGTAGTGTTTACCTTGATGAGACTAAAATTGATACAAGTATTCAAAACCCACACAGGAATTGTTATACCAGAAATTTGAAATTACCTTTTGAGGTAAGCAGACAGAAAGCATGCACATGATATAAAACGAACCCTGATATGATACAAAGACGCCTTGATTGACACTACTCTTTCTGTCAGTAAGAAAGTTGACAGTGAACCTTCCATTCGTATAAACATGTTACAGTGGTTATAACCAGCGGTACAGAGTTCTAGTTCGTATAAACATGTTACAGTGGTTATAACCAGTGGTACAGAGTTCTAGTTCCGGCATTCGTACTGTACATTTTTACAGTTTTTGCAACCTACATTTTCACAGACCTGCATTTCTTTTTATGCACAGAACATAAAACAAGACATCTGCTGTGTGAAACTATGGTCGAGTAACTACCCTATAACTATCATCTACATGCAACCGCCTCAGATTCCATATCAACTTCGTTCTAAAATCTTTGAGGCTGCACTAGAATTGGTGACCCGCCCCCAGTCTGATGATGCATTTAGCGCAAGATCATTTAAGATAAACAATAAGGCCAAACCCTGTTAAATGCAGCTGCAGCTGCATCTAAATCTGGCATACAGCAAGAACTTCAGTCAGCACTTGGGGCTTTTCATATATTTATTGGCTTTCTTTGAGAAGTTTTTAGCCATCATTCTGTCAGAGAATGTCAAAGGGAGTTCCTCATTAGTTTCACTTTGATCATACCATCCTGTGGAACCAATCTCATCTTTTGAGGTGCCTCCACTAGATTCTGCAGGTAAGTTGGGTTCTTCAGGTATCTCCCTATACAAGTGTTTTAAAATGAAGAGAGCTGTGTCATGATCCCTCCAATAGTTCCTGTTCATCATGATTCATCAATTAAAAAAAGCACTTGCATTTTCTTCCAGGAACAAAATGGAGAGCAGACTAGCAGTACTAACAAACTATAAAAAAGGAAACAAAAACAAGAGACAGACATGAATTGACATGGGAACTGCAAACAAAAGCCATGCAACTTCCTTCAAGAAACCTCCTTGGAGAGATAAAACAACCTACATGCAAGTAAATGCATCCCATCCAAAGGCATTATATTCTCTACGGGGATATGGCTGCAACACATTTCAATGATACATGCACGACATGTTACACATTTTAATTAATAACTCAGGGTCTTCTTGTGAACATAACCAGTTAAACAGTCCTAAGCTTCTAACAAAGGCTTAACATTCAAATATATACCCATTAAGTTCAACAAGCGTGACCAATTTTGTAAGAAAATTTGTCATTCTCCGCTACATGGAAACCAAAGGGATCCCAAATCTTGATTTAATAAATTTCTTGATCTCAAAGTTTAAAGAACTTACGTGTGTGCTCCAATGGCTTGCAGATATGGATGTTCAAATGTTTTATCCTGCATGGTTAACACAAACACAGGTTAGGGAGTGGAATCAGATATCAGCTGACAATTATGATACATAGGAAAACTAAAAATCTTGTACAAAGTAAAGCAACCAGGACATAACTTTTCTTTGTTTGGATTAAATTGTATCCCTACCCCAAAAAAATTACCAGGTAACAGCAAAATTTTTGGGCATCTGTTTCATCACAATTTCTGAACTGGCAGTGTCACAAACTGACACATGCACAAACCTAGTTCCCCAGATCCCTAGGCATCCATGGAATTACATATATGATCTGGAAAGGAGCTGCCCATGATCAATTTCCATTGTTGAAGTGCCAAGATGACACCACCTCACATTCTATCACCAGTACCAATGCAATACAGCAGTTCTACCAAATCATATTAGTGGTGGTATGAAAGATGCGTGGAACCATAAACAAAAATGTTAAATCCTTCCCAAAATGCAAACATCATTGATATTGCTTTTAGTAATTCAGATTATCTGGGGATTAAGCTATGCAGATTCCATCTGTAGTATAAAAATAGTCAAGTTATCACGACAGCAAACAGACAGTAGTGAATGCTTCTCTGAACCTATCATATTGGCAAATGTCAGAATGAGATGCAAATAATTTTGTTGTTAAAAAAAGCTAAAAAGAAAGCATTTCTAGACCTATTATATTGGTGAATTTCAGAATAACAAACAAATCTAATTGATATAGAAAATTAACAGAAAAAAATAACACCTAGGCTCTCACCAATACCAATGAAATAAACATTTATGCAAAACTGGAAGCCAAATGGTGAATATTAAGGGAATCTATACACCGGTGGATGTTAAAAGTAGATAACCACATTCCCATGCAGAATTTTTTTCCATTTTCTTTTTATTCATCACAGAGTAGTAAAAGCAGAAAAAATTGTATCACTGTATTTTCAGAAAGCATCTGCATTAATGATGCCGACCCACATACTCAAGTGCATCCACATACATGCACTCACATGTGCCAACTGCACAACAAAGTTGTGGTCAAAGAAATGTCCCATAAGCGCTAAGCAATTTCAACAGAGTTAAATAATAGTACAGCTTTAAACAAAGCCATGAAAATATACTGCTACGCACTTGAAGCATGTGGTCTATTCTTCCATCACTTCCAGTTAACCTCTCCATCATTATTGAGCCATATGTCCTCTCTTCTTTTTCATTGACATTTTCTGCTTCTTAAACACAAATAACAAAAGATTAATGATAAAAAAAATGTCGATGAGATTATAAATAGGAGATCGTTTCTTTCCTGTTTTCTCTGTGTGTGTGTGTGGGGGGGGGGTGCTAGTGTGGGGGAGAGAATGGAAGCCGATGGTATGAAGAAACTGAATGAAAAGCAACACAATGAAAACAAAGAAAATTTCTCTACCTTCTTCACTATCGGCAATTTTTGATTGGCAAACTGTAAGCACCTTGACCTGTTTAAATACCAAAACTTTTAGTGCAATGCCTATAAACTATAAAATTTCCTCTAACATGAAGAGAAAACAGGCGTGAAGCGTGTATATGTAAGGCATTGGTAACTATGTTTCTTGTAAAACATGGACCAACTCAGCCAGCAAAACCCAAGCTGAACAGTGATTCCAACATGGATTAACAGATAAAGAACCAATTCAATTCTCAAGTAGTCCTGAATAGCTAGCTAAATATTGAGCATGCACATGTCTATTTATGCATCCCCTAATCTTCCCTCTAAGTATAGATGTGCACATCTGTTCTGATGCATGAGTGCTGTCACTTGTGTAGGTCTTGTTGTGTCAGTAAACCCTATCATTTTAACATATCACCAAAGGGCATATAGTAGGTTCACTGCAAGGCCTTGGGAGAGGAGTGCCTGGGAAGGCTCAAAATAAATCAGTTCAGGATATTTATACCTTCCATCTTACCTCTTCTAAATCAAAACTCTTTCAATATGGGATATTTAAGCTCAGGGTGAAGTTTAGAGTGGGAAATTTAGAATACACAGATTCAAAGGTAAAGAGAAGACTTGCAAACCAAGAGATTTGCAGATTTAAGAATACTCAACGCCAGCTAGCATTTAACAATCCATCTTTAACCTTTTTCCCACTTAAGTAAATAACATTATTGAAAGAAGCATGTACCTCTTTGCACAAAGATTAGCTTACTTCATGCAAACAAAAGAAAGAATAACCTCGGGAAATCTTATGGAGCTTATTACCTTCACAACGTTTAGATGATTTATTATTGCTTGAGAACGAGCAGCCAAATCTTCAGTGAACTCCTGCATAACAGCGCGTGAACAAATCAGGAAGAATATAGGGAGACAAAAACCTAGGATGGTGGAAGTCCCTTATATGCGCAATCTATTTTTCTTGAAGAGCCTCACCTGAAACCCAATATGCAACCTTCTTCCACCTTTGTGGTAAGGAATAATAACTGGGCGCTTGCTGATAAATTCTTTACAGACAAGAGGTTCTATTCTGTATAAAAATATTGAAATAGCTTTTATAAATTGCACCAAGTTAAGGAAAGACCACCACGACTAAATAGGAAAACAAACAGAAAAAAAAAGGTAGCATGAGACCAGGCTCAAACACACAAAAAGGTATAGGAAATGTAACACACAGGGAAGTTGGATTTTGTGAGTGATAAGTGAAGAGCAGAGGGGTGTTTGACGCTTCTCCCAGTTTGGAAGAAATATAAACAGATCAAAAGTTCATCCCAAGACCATTCTCCATCTTTTTCATGGCAATAAGATGACCACTATTCACAAGCGCAAAAGCAAATTATAAATGTTTTAACACATGAAAATCGATCAGCAATGGCAAACCTATATGCTACAGGATCAAATGGGTGAAAAATGTTGAGCAATTGACGACATGCTGGCATTTCTTCACTGATATTTTCCTCTGCCCAATATTCTTTCCCTTTCCCTGGAATATTGATGAAAAGCAACTATTAAAACTAGATTTTGAAAATGAGACATGCTGTTTCAAGTATTAAAAGAAAATTCAAAGGAAATGTTCAAATGAGACATGCCATTTCAAGTATTACCGAGTCCAATCCGAACATTATGAAGAGAAAGAAAGACTCCAAGAGGTGATCCAACAGCATAGAATGTGTCAACCTGATATATAAGCATTCAAATAAAATTAATGGCAAGATCTATCCGATACTTTGTGTAGTCTCAGCTACAATGTGAAATTCTTAATGAATAAAGTTTCAAAAAAGTTTCCTCTCCCTTCTGCAGTCTTAATTTGAAATTCAATCACACACAGAGTTGGTGAAAGCTAGCATACCACCACAACATAAAGATAGAAGAAAATTACAAATTAAAGGAAAAGGAACTCATGTACCTTGAATTCAAGTTTTGTATACTTGATATAAGGGGTATAACTCTTTGATGCTTCATCTAGTCCAACTGCCAATTTCTTGGATATGGGTTGCTTTGTCATGCTTTCAGTTGCCTTTCCATTTTCTGTTTCACACATAAAACCCAGAGATACCAAAACATGAGTTCTTTCACCTAATATGCAAGTAAATTATGTGATTTGATGCAACCCACCACTTGCATCTCCACCACCACACTTGAATTCCAACTCTGCTATTTTAGCTTTTAGGGAATCAATCTGCAATCCAGAACATAAAGAGTCACATATTGAAAACCAATCTGAATAAATTCTAAAGAATATAAATAACCTAAAATGCAGACCTCTTTCATGAGCATATTAATTTCTTTTTCCTTGTTGCCGGCATTTTCACTGCCTTCCACTGCCCTGTTTTCCACACCACTCATTGGGTCATCTAACTTCATCTCTTTAGCTTCACATAAGTGATCTCTTTCCTGAGAAAGCACATCACTGGAGTCACAAACAAATTCATGGGGACTTTCTTTTCCACGTATTTGCTTAAAATTTGAATCTGATGCAGCTCCAACCAACTCTGATGCAATGGGACTCAAGATTGTGGAAAATTCATCAGAAAGTCCATTCTCATGTACTAAAGTTGATCGTGCACTCATCATTTTTTCCTCAACAGGATCCACTATTTTCTTGGCTTCTTTGATTACATTGGAGATGTTATCCTCCAGGTTGGTTGGCGTGCCACACTTCGTATCAAGGGAAGATTCTTCACTCCTAGAGTATTCTTTATACATCCAATCCATTGGGAATGGAGAAGTCAGATTCTCTTGATGGCAGAGGATGTCATATGAGAGGACACTTCCCAATGAATGACCATATAATGAAACCTTGATGAATTTTCACATAATATTGAGACTGTTCAGTAGAAATCAAGAGTATAGTTTGATGAAGAAACGGAGCAATTGCACAATGAGCTTATACCTTTCCATCATAACCAGGATTCCTCTTAAGGAACTTCAAATACAAGCGGTTTAATTGGTTTGATACCTGAAGCAAAGTGATACTGATCAACTTGAACTCCAAAAATGTTTGCAAGGGAAACCGAATTGCTTTAAACTTTCAACTTTAGTCCCCGTCAAATAAAATTATAATTTTTTGCAAACAAATTGGTTGAAGAGATGAAAAGAATAAAATAAAACAAGGAATATAAAACAACATACACTTGCTGAAAGAACTTGAGCTGTTATCATGAAGTGGTGCTAGCATCAATCAGGTATCAAGACTATCTACTGCTCACAAGCTAAGACATGGCTTAACATATCCACAAACAATATTTAGGGTAGCTGCAAAACTTTATAAATTTATCCTGTGTTGCCATTTTCTTCTATTCGCCATGCTTCTCTGTTAGGAAACCAGTTTCCTACTTGTTAATTGTCAGGAATTCTTGAATATGTGCCTCACAGCACACACCATTTCTCCTCCAAAATTTTTATTCTCCTAACTTATTCCCTCCACTCCTTTTTTTTTCATATATTTTATTAGAAAAGTATACCTTGTGTAGAACCGCTAGCATACAAGAAAAAATGACTATATCATAATTATTTAGTTACCCATAGTTCTAATTTGGAAATTAACTGTTTAGGATGATTGTTATTCCAACTTAGTTCTTCCAACTTAATATAGACTAGATAATGCAAGATAATGTAAACTAGCATTTCTCATGGTCGCCTTGAAAATGTTGAGACTTCTTTTGTTTCAGGGAAAAAAATCAATTTACCAAATTGTTAAATTTGAACTTCTGTTGCAAGTCCAAGACCATGAAAATTGAGATCATAGCATTAGAGACCCATGACAGATGAAAAAGCTTTTGAAGTACATTGTTAAGTCAGGGTTCTCTTAAGGTAGCTCTTTCCCATAAGCATCCACTCGTCACATGCATAAAATTATTTTACTAGCAATCCAGAAAAAGTTGTGTCAATATGAGGTGCTTTTGTTTGTTTTCACTAATTCCTTTTTTATTTTCTACCTCTTTTTTTTTTGGTTGGAAGGAGAAAACTTCCAGTTTGGAAAAGTAATTGATAGATTTTGAATATCCATTCCAGTAGATATATGTGAAGATGGAATCTCCATCTCATGACAGAATCCAAGGATGATTCTTTAAATGAGCCTTCTTTGCAGGATAATTAATAATTAAAAGGAAGAAAATATAATAGAAGGATCAAGTATGCAGTACCGCATTAATAATGTCTTGACGATAGATGGGGCTCATGTAGTACAATACATCATGAACTGTTGCACTCAGCATAACACGCAAACCACGTACACCATCTAAAGTAATCTTTTCAACCGCAGCTTCACCACTCAGCTTCAAACCCTTTCTCCACTGTGAAAGAAAAGAGGAGGGTGAAATATGAGAAGCAAACACGAAGACATGCAATCAGAAGCAGTAAAGAAGTTTGCAAAGATTCTAATGTTAAAACAGATTGTCCAGAATATAAATGTCCACTTCTAACATAACTTGCCAATTTTTTGGTAAATCTGGAATTACAGCATATTATTTGTACAGAAAGTAAGCTGCAACATCCATCCATAAAACCATAAACACTACAAATCCATAAAGTAAGCTGCAATATTATTTTTATTGCTTCCTCTCTCTCTCCCTTTCTTTTTCCATATAGTTTGAGTGCACACCATGCAACTAAAGTAATGCAATAAAAATGTTCCAATGCAATCATCATATTCACTTTATTTTCTTCAAGGAGAGGGGGGATGTTAAAAATACCTTTACAGACGTCCTTCTCCAACATCTGTCAATTCATATTAAATCAATAGAGCTTAGGGGTGTTCAAAAAAACCGAAAAACCGATTAAACCGAAAAAACTGAGTCAAACCGGTTTGAACCGGTTTTTGCTCTAAAAAACCGAACCGAAACCGGTCGGTTTGAACCGGTTTCGGTTCGGTTTCGGTTTTTTTAAAAAAAAATCGGTTTGATAACTTTTTTTGATAAAAACCAAACCGAACCGTGAACACCCCTAATAGAGCTTATGCTCCAAAAAATCACATAAAAAATTGTTGAATTTATTAAGCAAACAAAATGAGGCAGGAGTCTCCATTCATCACAAGCTCCCAAGGGAGTCAACCAATACAAATAGATAAACAATTAATCAAGGGCTCAACACAAAAGTATGTCATCCCAGAAGGACAATTTAATTTTTCTTTTTTGAGCAGGTCATTTTAGTTGTCCACTTTGAAAGGTGGTGCAAGATATAAGAGATTGCCAGAAAGATCTTTTTATGCACAGAGAATGCCAACTGTTTGAACATCAAGGGCTCAACACAAAAGTATGTCATCCCAAAAAGGACAATTTAATTTTTCTTTTTTGAGCAGGTCATTTTAGTTGTCCACTTTGAAAAGTGGTGCAAGATATAAGAGATTGTCAGGAAGATCTTTTATGTATGGAGAATGCCAACTGTTTGAACATCACAAATTAAAGTTCTTGGGGAGTAATATTTTTGGAAAGTGTCCATAATTAACTTGGATGTAAGCATATTAATAGATGTCTCCCTGAAAACAATTCTTGAGATCAACAATATTCAACAAACACAAAAATATAAGTGATGTCCCAAAGTTAGGACCTTCTCAGACAGACTGAATTTGCAATGGCAGTGGTATTTAATTTACCTGGCATGGGATAAAAAGAACTCGTTGAACACCTCGTTGGTATGAAGTAAGATGTTGTTCAGAGAGACTCGTAGTGATATGGCGGAAACTGCTAACATCATCAACCAAATTAGACTTCTCCAACCTTTGGCCAATACCATGAACCATAAAAACCACATGCTGAACAGGAACCTAGACCAAGAATACAAGATTAAAACCCTATGCTATTAACAAAGTTATCAAAACTTATTGCGGAAAGATATACAAAAAGGTAACAAATTCAGGCTCCAACATTACAAGCAGTAATTATTTTATAGCAAATTATGAAAAGAAAAGGAAAATCTGAACAAGATGCATACTTAACTAGGTATGTCTACAAGCATTTTGCCACCACATTTTTATTTTCACGTTAACATAAAACAGCAAATATATAACTAAAAAAAGGGACTGGGAACAAGCCATTTGTAGCCATTCTCCTAATCCTAATGTTTGTAATTTGTAGATTAAGATGCAAAATTGAAAAGCACATCAAGAGAGAAATTGAGATCTACAAAGAAAAGATCATGTCATCACATTTTTTTGATATATAGATTAAATGGTCCAATACACATGCAGAACAAAATAGTGCATACCTTGGAACAGTAATCATCCATTTCCTCCTCCTTCTTTTGTCGTAGTTCATCCTAAAGTAAAAGAAATTGGCTGTTAATGGAAGCGACAATTTGTTTTTAACTTCCATCAGCCATAAGAAATTTCACTGCATTTATCTTATCAATTATAAATTATTAATATATCAAGCATCATGTCATAGTAAAGTAAGCTGGGTCGTTAGCCAAGTTTATAAGACAAGAAGCACAAGAATAATGAATGTGAGCTATTGAAGGTAATCAATGATGGCTGCAAGAGAAGTATGGCGGCAGTGTCATTGGTGGTTGGGTGGAAATTGCGGTCATTGCTGGTTATCACGAAAGGTTGGTTATAATGATGGTTAAACAGTTGAAATGAATAGTGCAGGTTCCTTCCTGTTTCTAAATTTTTCAGAATTTTTTTCCCACAATTTTCAGGAACTGTTTCAGAAACAAGAAGATGAATCAAATACCAAACAGACGTTCCATAAGTTTTGGTGAGTTGATTCTGACATGTATGCTTTAATTAGCATCAATCAAATTAATTAATTAATTAATAGTGGCCCAAAAACCAGAAGATACAATATCAACTTTCCCCTTCACACACAGGAGGGGAGAGAGCATGAGGATCAACTTCCACCATATCCAAGCAGGAACCATAAGCAACTAAGAAATGTTGTTTTCAGCGTTAACTACAAAACCATGATGGTTTTAGAAGATGGTAAACATGATGTGCATGGTTAAACATCAACCTGAAGGTTGACTTAGCCAAAGATGCAATCCTGCAAAAGTTACAAGGGTCATCTAGGAAGACCACCTCTTACCTGACATTGACTGCATACACAGACAACAGATACATACAGTAACATATAAACTAGCGTCAGAGCAAAGTAAGAAATAAACCTGGGTTGGTTTTTCTGAGAGAGATGCAGAGTAGCCACGCCTTAACTTGATTCCATTCCAACTCAAGGTAATGATACTAGAAAAGCCAGAAGCATCAATGTTGAGCCAAGCCTCCCAGGTATTGTCTTCTCCGGTAAAAAGTGCATGAAGTCCCTATATTCACATTCAATCATATACTGATGTGCGCCATATACTTCACTGGATAATAAGAACCCAAAAAAAATGAAATCTCCCTTTCTCAGAAAAGGTATACATACAGGGGTAGAGCCTTGCAGATCAACACGAGCTGCAAAAAGGCCAGATGGTTGAAAGGTCCTTCGATGCCAAACCTAAAGACAAATCCAAAGTTGAAGAAAGAAAGAACTTCATCATAGAAACAGAAGTAAAATGCAAGAAGACTGGACGCCTAAACTATACATTTTAAAAGAAAATAATGCTACTCCACTATGATTTTAACCGATGCACTTTTCAAACTCATGCAAACCTCTAATTGACATAACCAACAATTTGTGACAAGGAATTGATATCCAGTATGTTAAACAGCATGGATTGAAGGAGTAGATGTTAGTAAGAAAGCAAACCTGGCTCTGGTATGCAATCTCCAACTGCTCAGCTACGTCCTCTCGAAGAGGGAGCCAACCCAAGCCTCCTTTACGAGCAAACCAATGACCTCTCAAAACACGCCGATTTTCTCCATTCCAGTAAACAGGAAAACAATGTCTCTTCACCAGATCTACCTGCATATTGACATCAGGCCAGTTTTAGAAAATGTTAACAGGAAAAAATCTCCAAAAATTGTTGAATATCATACCAAGCGCAAGAAAAAAGTGCAACAGAAAATCATTCATACATACTCAAATGCATGTTAACAGCACAAGTCTCAGCAAAGATGGATTGACTGGAACTGAATTCCTTTTACACCATTAGTTCTTACACATAAATCAATGTGGCAGTAAATGTAAAATTTTAAAATGCAAGCAAATCCATGTGACAACACGTAAAAAAAATACAAGCCATGATGCAAACGGTGTCGGGTGGCACACAGCAACAGCTTAAAATCCAAATAACCACCCATAATGCCAAAGGATATTTTTCTCTATGATCAAACTTCATCTATCAGTAGATTGCCCCACTCCCTCAAACACCTGACCGTTTCTCCTATCCCACAAGCTCCAATCAAACAAGATCAGACCATTCTCCAAGAAAACATGTTAACCTCTATCATTAATATTACCAACTCATCAACTCAACTACCTCTGGCTATCCCTAGCGCACAAAGGAAGACAAAATCAGGCATCATAACTCAGCAGCAATAGAATTATGTAAAAGAAGGTGGTCCACAGATTTCATGGCCTTTACAAGCATGAAACATCATTTGATATAAACTTCATCCTCTTCACCATCATATCAATATTTCAGTAAATATGAGAAAACTCCATCATCCACTTAAAAGAAACAAACTTAATTTGAACTCCTGAACTTTCACAACCTCTGGCAAGGGAACTCATTCTCACTGGGGTAGGCTGCATAATTATTCTGTACACTTGTTTCCAATCAGCCTACAACAGAACCTATCATTAACCCGTCCAAACTAAGCACCATGAAGATAGGAGCATTATCTACAAAATCAAATGCCCGATCCTGTAAAGCCCTGAATTTAAATTGGAATCCAGAGCATATCATCACCTATCATAAACATATAACTCTTTACAGTTGTGCCCGTGTATATGCTACCATAACCAAACAGGGAGAGATGAACAAGCAGCTCTGTAATCGAAGTCCTTTCTTGTCTACCTTGAAGGCAACATGTTTGCTAAAATTTTCCTGTCAATTATTGATGCTCTTTTCCAAACTGATCTGGGAAGAAATTCAAATATGATCTCCTTTTTTAAAATAAATGATTAAGATGTAGAAGACAGAAAAACAGATGGGGCCACAGAGATGTTCAAAATAAGGTTGGAAATTTCATAGTTAAAACTTCCATGAAAACAAAGGGCCTTACATACCTCATAGAGTCCTCCCTTTACAGGCACGCCAACTCTCTCCTCTTCCACTTCATGCAGTTGAGCTGCTCGTCCACCCGCTGGAGAATCAGCATTTTCTTGGGTATCAATCTTCTTACTAGTAGTAGGCCAGCCACTTGGGCCTTCACTACATTCTGCATACTCTTTCCACCAACTAGAGAGCAATTCTTCTTCTCTCTGTGAATCATGAAATCCAAATTGGAAAAAAAAATGGTAAAAATGATTGAATTTTTTTTTAAGTTCTAGGGTTGATTCCAGGGCCAAAGGATTGACATATTTCGAAGTGAAGATATGTCTAGTTTCTCCATAAGGCCTTTCCAAGTCACTCTCTAATCTCTGCGGTAAACAATCAGGTTTCATAGCTTTGTGCACATGATATCCAAAATAAAACCTACTGGAACTATGCCAACGAACGTCAATATAACATTTTAACTTTTGAACTGAATATACACAACATCATAAATGAGTGGATAGACGCTCATTTTGCATTCAAGAAAAAAGTTTTCGAATAAGAAGAAGATACACATAAAATGGGGGTGGTTGAATAACAAACCAACAAATAAGTCTGTAAAATAACCTGCAAGAAAGATGCCTCTATTGCAAGAGAATCCCTCATGCCAAAACGAAAATAGTCGCTCTTTCCCACAATCTCAGTGCGTGGGACTGAGGCAGCTAACTCTGCATAAACACCAAAAAAAAAATGAGGTTTTTTTTTCTTTCCCTTCATAATTTAGCAAGTTAGTTCTTTCTCTTCATGCATTAGCACAAACTAATATGAATGACAAAACATTAAGTCAAGCACCCAATTCCGTGTGTTTAAGCCACAAAAACCATTTCAGAACCAAGCAAAGCAAATAAAAAAAATTGTAAAACAAAATCAAGCAAAAAACAATCACAACTAAGTTCCCAAGTTCTTCTTGTTTTTCCCCCTACATACAAGTAAATTCATAGAAGTTAAATACTCTGAAAATGGAAAATTTCAGCTCTAAAAGTCATTACCCTTTTCTCATGTTATCATAAACCTGGTAAAGCAAATTAATTTATTTTAAACAAAGAAAGCAGTAGCAAACAACTAGATAAGAATAAACTGACTGAAAAAGGAGAAAGAAAGAAAAAAAAAAAGCTAACCATTCTCTACCAAAGGCACCTTACAGAAATACCACCTAACATCACCACCATCAGATGGACTTCCAGTCTGAGCAAGATACTTTTGACGACCTTTACAATGCTCAATCACATCCTCCAATCTTGCAATATTCGAAGGCGTATTCCTTAGCAAATCAGGCAGTACTTGCTCTGAAATCGCCGGGTTTTCCTTGGAATCCGCCATCTAAACACCAAATTATCAAAACGGGCACTCTTCAATAAAAGAAACCCACAAAAAATTCACACAAAAGGATCAAACTTCACCTCACTATTGCAATTCTTTGGGAAAATAACCAAATGGTTTTTCTTCAAAATGGAGAGAGATGATATTTACCAAAAAGAAAAAAAATATGAATGCAAATGGGTATTTTAACAAAAACCCATCAAGGAAAATGATAAAATATTGACAGAAAAAGAAATGGTTCAAATGTTTAGAGGAAGTGGAAAATGTATTGCATATAAGAAATGAGAAGCAAAATGGTGCAGAGTGGAAAATCCTGAAGAGGAAGGAGAAGAAGAAGCAGAAAGGTAGCTGGGTCTTGAATGGCAGGTAAGAAGAACAACCTGGACTCAAAGGAAATGGCGGTTGCGTGCCGTTTTACCTTCCAGTTTCCTCTTTTTATTTCTTTTCCTCAATTTTTTGGCGGTGCTATTTAATATTTATACCCCGTATGCTACTTGATCTCACTTCGTGATTTCTTAAGTGACAAAAACAATGCAAATTACACTCTCTAAAATTTTAAATTTTTTTATTATTATTAATTTAAATATCCAAACCACAATATACATATCTCAACTAATTTTATTATTCTAAAATTAATAACGATCTAAATTTTCAGTAATCCTGAAATTTATAAAACTTGAATTGATAACTTCTAATAAATAAATTTATAATCTAACTAGTAAACTACATCCCTTAAGATTTTTAATTTTAAATTATAATTATAAAATTTTTAAAATAATTTTGCATATATTTTAGTATCATTAAAATTAAAATATTTAAATAGAAACTATGAAAGTTTGTATCATTTTGTTTTTTGAAAAGGAAATTGTAAATGGATTTTAATAGTTATTGAATTAAGCTAAAAGATAATGCTTAAAAAAAATTATTACAAAGAAAATTAAAACTTTTATTATATTATTATGCAGGCAGAGACAATCTATTATGAATTATAATAATTGAACCACAATAATATCAATAGGAGTTTATCATTTGTATTATATCATTTTGTTTCAAGCTACTACTGTTGTTTTTGATTTCGGTAATATTATCATACTTCCACGTCATTTTTTTAGATTAAATAACTTGTTTGTTTTAATATTTTAAAAGTGTTTTAAAAAAGATTATTTTTTTATTTTAAATTAATATTTTTTAGTATTTTTAAATTATTTTGATATGTTAATATTTAAAATAATTTTTTTAAAAAAAAAATATTTAATATATTTTTAAATAAAAAATATTTTAAAAAATAATTACAACACATGGATGAGTTTATTTATATTTTTTATTGGTTTTCTTTCATGCCTCTCTTTTAGGCCTCCTTGTGTTTTTTTTTTTTTTTTACTACAGATTGTCTTTCATGTAAGGGGATGAGAGTAGTTTTCCAAACTTATTATTATTATTAAAAAATATTATTATTATTAAAAAAAAATTAATTTGAAAGGTAAAATTAAAAATTATTATTATTATTATTTTCTCTAGCTTTTTTACATTCTCTCTTTAAAACATTACTTTCTCTTCCTTATGCCTATTTGTTTCTGCATTTTAAAAGCATTTTTAAAAAAATTTAAAATTTTTTTATTTTTTTATTTACTTCAAATTAATATGTTTTTAGTGTTTTCAAATCATTTTGATGTGCTGATGTCAAAAATAATTTTTAAAAAATAAAAAAATATTATTGACATGTATTTTGATACAAAAAGTTATTTAAAAAGTAACCGCAATCACACTATTAATTAATCTTAAATTATGGTTTTCCTTATAGATAATGTAGAAATTGGCGTTTCTTTTTTTTGTCCTCACAAATTTCTTTTTTCTTTTTCTTTCCTAAATGGTCACACACACGCATTATCTATACTTCTATACCTTTTATGTTTTCCGGATAATATTTTTCAAATTCCAACACCTATTTATACTAAATTTAATCCGAGCAATATTGAGATTCATTAAATTTTATCCCACAATATTACTTTCATTTAGTTTTTATTCACATTTCTATAATTTTTATTTTTCTATTATTTGTCATAGTTTTATTTTTAGCTTAACCCACAAGCATTTTATTTCAAATTACCATAATCTATTTTCATCATCATACTCTAAATATTCAATTTACTTGTTTATTATACTATATTACCTTATGAATTTACCCGTTTACATATTGGATTTTGATAACCTTATCTTCCACTTGGTATGTATATTTTGGCTAAATGATATGAAAATAGAAATATTAGCAATCTATATAAAAAAACTTCTACAAGTACAGAGACTTATACATGCAAGCAGACACGAGAAAAAAAACAAAAAATAAAATAAAATAATATCAAAGTCTTAATCTAAAAAGAAATACTAGATAAACACAAGAAAAATATCAAATTTAGTAAAAACAATATTATATTAGGGATTATTGAATGAAAAACAAAAGAAGAAACGTCAACGTAAATGACAACACCAGTGAAAGAAAGGGGAAAAAATGAGAGAGAAAAAAAATACACACAAGTGAGGATTTTAGATTTTATATCAAACACTTTTTTTTTTTCTTTCATAATCACAATCTATTCTTCATTAATTAATCACAAAACCCAACAAAAAAAACATAGCTTAATTATCATCTAAAAAATGGATCTGTAAAAAAAAATTACGGATTGTTTGAGAGTGTGGTTGC